>Ga0307487_1001833_pt1 | contig 14431 bp, 10 predicted proteins | sample CBIW12metaG_FD_203665 | JGI IMG/M metagenome (GOLD analysis project Ga0307487, IMG submission 203665) | Sea-ice brine microbial communities from Beaufort Sea near Barrow, Alaska, United States - CBIW 1.2 | ecosystem: Environmental > Aquatic > Marine > Coastal | place: USA: Alaska | collected... | reverse complement strand
TTGACCCACTTATTTATAACGTTCCTGTTACTTTAAAAACTTACATACCTAAAAATTGGAAAAACATTTCAATTAATAAAGATCAAATTATTCATGAAATCCAAACAGATGCAAAAGGTAATTATGTAAATTATCCTGTTTTAATAAATGAAAGTAAGATAATCATCGAAGAGGGATGATAAAACAAGTTTTAGGGATTTAAAGAAATTAAAAATCAACACGGCAGCCAACAAAGTGCAAAACAGCTATAGCCGCTATACACGTCTAGATCTTTTGCACAGGGCGTTATCCGAAATGAACAAACCAAATACCACCGGTAATTTATAATCTAGTTTAAATTCCTTAGATTCATTATATGTCAAATAAGCCTAAAATTAGAATCGCATTAATTGGATTAGGGAGAATTGCTCAAAAAGCTTATTTGCCAATTTTAGCAAATCATTCGAAAGTAGATCCCATTCTTTGTACAAGAAATACTCATACTTTAAACAACCTTTCAAATCAATTTAGAATAAATAAAACCTGCTCAAGTTTAGATGAACTAATACTCACAAAACCAGATGCGGCAATGGTTCATAGTTCAACTGAAAGTCATGCACTTATTATTTCAAAATTGTTAAAAGCTAAAATTCCGGTTTTTGTAGACAAGCCTTTGAGCTATTCACTGGAAGAATCCGAAAGGATATTAGATATAGCCGCTAAAAATAGAGTACCCCTATATCTAGGATTTAACAGGAGGTTTGCACCTCTAATAAAATCATTATCAGAAGTGCCGAACCCTATTCAAATATCGTGGCAAAAGAATCGAGTTAACTTGGCAGGCAATCCGCGAAATTTTATTTTTGATGATTTCATCCATGTAATTGATAGTCTTCGTTTTTTGGGAAAAGGGGCAATTCAGAATATAAATGTTGTTTCCAGGGTTAAAGACGAAAAGCTGGAAAATATTCAAGTCCAATGGCAACAAGGGGAAACACTACTACTTGGAGGAATGAATAGAATTAGTGGTATTACTGAAGAAAGGGTCGATTTTTTTTCAGAGGGGAATAAATGGGTGATCGATAATTTAAATTCTGGTACTCATTTTACAAAAGAAGAAGAAAATACGTTGAAATTTGATAATTGGGAATCTACTTTATACAAACGAGGATTCGTAAATATGATTGAAGATTGGATAAATGTTTTGCAAGAAAGAAGCTATGATCCTGAATCTATTGAAGATATTTGGGAAACTCATAAGTTATGCGAAACTATCCTAAACAAAGTATTAATTAGCTAATTTTAAGGTAAAATAAATTCGGATAACAACGCATAAAACGGCCAGCCTTCCCATTCGGTCAGGCCGTCGTTTTCACAACCATTATAAGGTATAAAAATCAAAACCATGAAACTGAAATTACTATTACTTTTTTTAATTTGTAATACTATAATTGTTAACGCATCTCAAGTAGATACAGTTATGGTTGTGAGTAAATCCATGAATAAATCTATTCCAAATATTGTAATAATACCGGATAATTATTCCACTCAAAAAGAGAACTTCCCAGTATTGTATTTACTTCATGGCGCTGGTGGAGATTATACAGATTGGATATCAAAGGTCCCCAGAATAAAAGAGTATGCGGATAAATATAATATTATAATTGTTTGCCCTGATGGCGGTCTTACCAGTTGGTATTTTGACAGCCCCATTGATAAAAAAATGAATTATGAAACCTATCTTTCTAAAGAACTTATTGATACAATAGACAAAAAATATAAAACATCAGCGAAAAAGTCTGCTAGAGCTATTACAGGTTTAAGTATGGGAGGGCACGGTGCTTTTTACCTTGCCTTTAAGCATCAAGATATTTGGGGAGCAGCTGGGAGTATGAGCGGAGGTGTAGACATCCGTCCTTTCCCAAATAACTGGGACTTAGATAAACGATTAGGAAATTATTCCGACCATCAGGAATACTGGGAAAAAAATACGGTAATTAATATGGTTTATATGCTGAAAGGAGACAGTTTGAAACTCATATTTGATTGTGGAATTAGTGATTTCTTTTACGATGCTAACAGGAGGTTACATGAGAAATTGGTTGAAAGAAATATACCCCATGACTATATTGAACGTCCAGGAAATCACAATTGGGATTACTGGTCAAATTCTATAAAATATCAACTTCTGTTTTTTAACGATTATTTTAAATTATGAAAAAAACACCTTGTAACAAAGAACTGTGGTAAAAAACAAGTGAAATTCACTTAAATTTTTGCCAAACCACTTCGATAAATTTCATCATATATCAACCTTGATTTTCCCCTGGAAATTCCAGCCCGCACAAAGAAAAAAGCTTCTCGGTAATGGGAATCTTTTTTTATTTTTGGGTGGCAAGAACTGGCATATCGGGCACTGCCGCATAAAAACACCCAAGTTTAAACGCCCACAAACAGCAAAGCCCTTAAAAACCCCTTGGCTGCCCTGTTAGATTCAGCTACATTTGAGAGTGAATAAAACGAAATGCCTTCCAAAAGCGAACTATCAGCAATAAGATATAAACGACATGTCTGGTACAAATATGTTAGCCTTCATTATAACCAATCAATAACCAATGATAAAAATATTTAGAAATGTTAGACAAAGATTATTAACTGAAAATAAATTCAGTAAATACCTTTTATATGCTATTGGTGAAATTGTACTTGTGGTAATTGGAATTTTGATAGCCCTTCAGATCAATGATTGGAGTCAAAAAAATAAGAACGACCAATTAGCCAATGTTTATCTAATGGATTTTAGGCATGATTTGGAAACCGATATTGAAACATTAACAAAAAGAATCAATATAAATAAGATTGTAAGTAAAACTGCAGATTCAATATTTTTAACTCTTGCTACTAAGAATAAATTATCAAACGAAGAACTTTTGAATTTTTATAATCAAAATGGGGTGATGGTTGCTGAATCCTACTTTATACCTGAAAAAATCACTATCCGTCAATTTGAATCAGGCAATAATGCTCATTTGATCTCATCGAAAACTTTAAAAGATAACCTGTTCAAATATTACTCTAAAAATGATCGGAATGAAATGAACAATGAGAAGAGTGTGCAATTATACCAACATCTATTTTATTCTAAAGAAATAATACAGCCCTTGTTGAGTGGGGACATCATATATATTATCGAAGGTTCGACTTTGGGCAGGCCTAATTTGGATTTAAATGATCTGAGAATGAATACAGAATATATATGGTCAATAGGTGCAAAAAAAAATACTACTGAAAATCAAACATTACGATACGAAAACATTAAAGCTATGGCTGAAGACTTGATCAAAATGATAGATTCAGAATTTGAATCACAACAATAACGAAAGGCTTGCAACGCATATAAGCCATTAAAGCGGTTCATATACTGGACGTTTTGTGTAATTTTCCAAAGTCATTGCACAGATTTAATATATTACAATCATATCTAAAACCTCAACTATGCTTTACTATTGGATTCATATTCTTTATATTTATGTTGGTTCGACTTTTTTTTGGAAAAAAGTCGATTTAGAATCAAATCTTACCCGGACCAGAAGAGTCAATATCCTGGATTGTGATTCCTTGAGATATATGGCAAATTCAAAATATTTTTATTATATGGATTTTATTCGGTTAGAAATCCTGTTTAGATCAAATCTCTATGAGAATACTTTCAAAAAAGGAATGTTTCCGGTAATAGGTTCCCAAAAATTGATTCATAAGAAGCCAATGAAGAGATTGTCCAAATTTACTACAACCCTTGTAGTGGAAGGATGGGATGATAAATGGGTTTATCATCGACAGATATTTAAACAAAATGAGGAAGTTTATGCAATTGGATTTACAAAACTCGCTTTTTGGAAAAATAAGAAGGCGCAAAATATGAGAACGATAATAGCTGATAGTGGAGTGCAAAAAACTTCAATGAATCCTTCAATGGAAATATTGGGTATGTTCAAAAATGATTACGAAATAATAAAAAGTCATGAATGAAAGAAAGGCTATTTAAAACTGTACACGACCCCGTATATAAATAATTGCTGTTTTTATACTTAACCGTTAGCCTTTCAAAACAAAACATTCCTTTACGGGAAGCCTGTCCTGGGTAAGGCAAGTAGCGAAGGAATACTCCCCCCCCCGCACAAAGAAAAAAGCTTCTCGGTAATGGGAATCTTTTTTTGTTTTTGGGTGGCAAGAACTTGGATATTGGGCACAGCAGCATAAAACCACCAAAGTTTATGCGCATTGATTGCGCACAAACAACAAAACCCTTTAAAGTCCTTTGGCTGCCCTGTTAGAATCCGCTACATTTGAGAGTGAATAAAACGACATGCCATCCAAAAGCGAACTGTCAGCAATAAGATATGAACGACATCTCTGATACAAACATTTTATGCCCAACCTAAATGAAACTCATCAGTAACATTGAACAATTAGAAAAAAATTTAGAAACGGTCGAATTTTATTTGAGCGAAGGAACAGATTTTGAGAAGGAAAAAACAGAGGGATTAGTCAAAGCTGGTGCGTGTTTTGTTGCTTATCAGATTGGAAATGAAATGCGATTTGCTCCGAGTAGATTTGTTGGCTACCAAAACAATAAACTAACTCAACATCTGGATTCCGATAAAGACGGTCGAGACACAAACGTGGTCATTCAACGAATGATGGAGGGAAAACTTGCCGAAAACTCAAAACTGGAAAAAGCGTTTCTAAACTATTGTAACAATTTAGGGATTGAACCTTATAACAAAAAGAGAAAATATTGGAAGTGCAATTTGACGAAGGAATTTTCAGTAAATGCGGAATTGGACGGGGAATTTCCAGAGGGAAAAGTATCTGAAAGAAAGCATAAATTTAGAGAGCGAAATTCAAAAGTCGTTCAACTTGCCAAACAGAATTATAAGGAAAAAAATGGTCGCTTATTCTGCCAAGTATGTGAATTTGATTTTGAAAAAGAGTTCGGAGAAATCGGAACGGACTTTATTGAGGCTCACCACACAATTCCTGTGAGTGAAATGAAATCCGACCATAAAACAAAAGTCGAGGATATTGCAATGCTTTGTCCAAATTGTCACAGAATGGCACATAAAAAAAGACCGTGGCTGAAAATGGTAAAATTGAAACAACTGCGAAGAAAAGGCAGGGCACAACACGTATAAAAATAAATGCTATTTTTATACTTAACCGTTAGCCTGTTCAAGAAAATTCCTTTACGAAAAGCATGTCCTAAACAAGGCACGCCGCGAAGGAAGTCTCCCCCGCACAAGGAAAAGCTTCTCAGAAATGGGAAGCTTTTTTTTGATGGTAAGAACCGGGATATGTGGCACAGCAGCATAAAACCACCAAAGTTTACACCCATATTTTGAGTATAAACAGCAAAAACCCTTGAAAGCCCCTTGGCTGCCCTGTTAGAATCCGCTACATTTGAGAGTGAATAAAACTACATGCAATCCAAAAATGAAATATCAGCAATAAGATATAAACGACATGTCTGATACAAACATGTTACAGGCAAGCGAAAAAAAGACACCAAGACAGTGAATAATCTACGAAAATAAAACGAGATGGATTTTAATAGTTGGCTAACTCAAACAAAAATAGATGAACCTGATTTGGAGTCATTTATTGTTAAACTTGAACCATATTTTTCTGAAATAGGATTTAGAGGAAATATATTCGAGAGAAAAGTAACAGCAGGATTAAGTAAGATTGATTCAGATATTGATGAATTGCTAAAACCTGAGCTAGATGTTGAAAATTAATAAAATTACAATCGAAAATTTTCGAGGAATTAAGTCACCAGTCAATATTGACTTTTATAAAGGTGGGAGACCGACTTCAGCATTAATTTATGGAAGAAATGGAACAGGTAAAAGTTCCATTGTTGATGGATGGGAATGGCTCAATAATTCAAAAATTGATTACTTATCAAAGGAAGGAGTTTCTGAAAAAGATTATCCACATAAGTTGTGTGATGGTGAAAACTCATATGTTGAGATAGCCTTTACTCATTCTGATATACATAACATTAAAGCCCTTTTTAATAAAAGTAGAATTACGACTCCAATACGCTCGGGAGAATATGAGGAGTTTAAAATGCAAGCTATTTATCCAAATTATTTAAGGTATTCCGACTTACAAGAATTTGTTTATAAAAGTAAAGGTGACAAATATAGATACATTGCAAAATTCTTTGGTCTTGAGCAATTCCTTAAAAATCAATCTGATTTACAATCAAGTTTTACTCGAATTTCCAATCAACTTGCTCATTTTCAGGGTCAATTGCAAAATTTAGAACAATCCGTAACTAAAATATCTGGTGATACTACGGTAAATGAAACAACTGTTGTTTCTTTCATCAATTCAATTGCAGTAAAGTACCAAATTAATGAAATAATTGATTTTAAAGACTCCTATAAAGTAAAACAAGCCCTCTCTGAAATTGTAGAGGCTAACCCTATTGCTTCTGAGTTAGCTGCTTGGAAAGCATTTCAGTTAAAATTAAATCAATTTTATAGTTTACCAAAAGTAGTTCTAGATTGTGTAGAAGTCGAGACTGTATTTAATGAACTTAACAAAGATGAAGGGATTATTACAAAACTCATATTGATTGACCTATATTCATCTGCTTCTGAGACTTTAGCCAAATTGGAAGATAAATCCAAATGTCCTGTTTGCGATAATGTTTTTGAAGGCGATTTAGTGAAACATATCGCAGACAAACATAAGGTACTAGAAACACTTAATAATAAGAAAACTGAATATATTACAAAGAAGGACGCATTAGTTAAAAAGCTTGAACAAATTTCAAGAAAGGTAGCAATAATTAAATCTGAGACAAATGAAAAAGTATTGCTAAGCTTTAATTCATTCTTCAGTGATATTGAATTTTTAGACTCAGAAATGCCGAATAGTATAATTGAACTAAAGAAGTTATTTAATGATTTGGAAAGGCTTAATATAAGCGAAAGAAATGATATTCTAAAAATTGATTTAATCAGTGAAAAAGAAATTGAATATAAAGAAATAGTTACAAATAAAATAAAAGCTCTTTCAGAAGATAAAAACTCAAAAGATTTAGCTACTAATTTTGGCAATGTAATCGAGATAATAACTGGCTATACTAGTTATCTTAAATGTGAAAAAAAAGTTTCTTATCTTTCAAACATTACAACAAAGCTTAATAGGGTTTTCACAAAACTCACTTCTTTTATACAAGAGCAAATTCAAAATACATTTACAGCTATCCAGATTGATTTAAATTATTGTTATAACTTTCTTGAATCATCAAATCAATTTCTTAAGAATCCTGAGATTAAACTTGTTACAGGAAGAGATAAAGCTGTTGAACTAGAAATTGAATTTGCAGATGAGAAAATTTCACCAGCTTACAAATTCATGAGTGAAAGTCAAGTGAATAGTTTTGGTTTAGCTATTTTTCTTTCTGCGGTAAAATACTTTAATAGTGATTTTAAGTTCATTATTCTGGATGATGTTGTAAATAGTTTTGATTCATTTAAAAGACCTAAAGTGTCACAACTTTTAGCAGCAAGGTTTAGTGATTTCCAGGTATTGATGCTTACTCACGACCAAATATTTTTTGATACAGTCCAACGGGATTTTCCTCAATGGAATAGATATAAATTTACTAGTTGGGATTATACAACTGGACCGAGATGCAGTTTTTCAAATAACTATATCGAGGAAATTCAAAAACTAATTGACGACGACGACCCAATTGGTGCAGGTCAGAAATTGGGGAGATATCTTGAAATGATTTTTGGAATTGTAAATCAAAATTTGAAAACACCAATTCAATACAAATTGGAGAATGTCTATACTCTTTCTGAATTTTTCAATCCGCTTGTTAAGAGGTTTAAAGACAAACTCAAGTTACCCAATAAGAAACATATAATTTCCAATTCATTTTTGGAATTTGAGCAAGGAACAATTTTCAGAAATTATTGTGCTCATTATAAAAATGAAGCAACACAATTCACATCTGATGAGATTGATGGAGTGTTTAAAAAATGGATGGAGATTGAAGAGCAAATATATTGTGATTCATGTAAGTCATATTGTCATCTTGAAAATGTCGATAGTATTGAATATGTTAGATGCAATTGCGGTTCCTTAGATTTAAAAGAAGAAGAAAAATTCATAAACAACTAAACGCCAGACTATAACAATGTATAAAAATAATAGCCGGGTCAGTAGTAATTTCAAGGGTTGTGGCCCGCTTCAACTTTCTTGTAACTTGACAGGAATGAAGCCCGCAATCCGCTACTATTCTTATGCTAACCATCAGCCTGTCTAAAAACATTCTTTTACGAAAAGCATGTCCTGAACAATCACGCAGCAAAGGAAGCATCCACTTCCCCACAAAGAATAAGCTTCTCAGAAATGGGAAGCTTATTTTATTTATTAATAAACTTCTTTTTTTAACCTCCTTAGCTCTGCAATTTTATAAAAATTCTTCATTTAACCCGGTTAAAAACCCCGGGGATATTGCCCGGACTTTAAAATATTAAGGATTATTTAGACTTCCATTAACAATTTAATATGTTAACATTCCGTAATTTAATGCTGGATTTGAAAAGGGATGTAAAGCAAAAAGCAATAAATCCCTGGACAATGCTGTGGTTAAGCAGGACTGTTTTGGTTCTCATTAAAATGAGTCCAAAACACCTCATCCCTGTTTATATGATCCAAACAACGAGTTTTCATCTTTCAAAATAATGCTCCCCCCAAAAAACAGACCCTCAAATCTGGAAAAAACCTGCTGTAAACAACGGGCGCACCCAGAACTTTATAAATTGATCTGTTTGAAAAATATTTTTGGTCCAAAAATAAATTATGATCGAGGTTAAAAAAGATAACGTCCTATTAAAAAAAACCGAACTGAGTTTTGAAAATGAAGCGGTGTTGAACCCCGCGACCATCTGCGAGGGAAATATGATCCATTTATTCTACCGTGCAGTTCAAAAAGGGAATTATTCCAGCATAGGTTATTGCAAATTGAAAAATCCGTTTAAAGTTACAGAGCGTTTAAAAGAACCTATCCTAAGCCCGGAATTTGATTATGAATCCCAGGGAATGGAAGATCCCAGGATCGTAAAAATTGACGATCTATATTACCTCACCTACACCGCGTATGATGGTAAAAATGCATTGGGGGCATTGGCTACCTCCAAAGATTTGAAGCATTTCAAAAAGGAAGGTATCATAGTTCCACAAATTAAATACAGCAAATTCAAACGCCTTGTTTCAAAGTGTAAAATAACCCCAAAATATTTTGAGATGAATGAGGCTTATCCCCTCCTTATGGTTAAGGATGTCATCTTTTTTCCCCGCCGCATAAACGACAAGTTATACTTTCTTCAACGCATAAAACCGGACATCCAAATAGTTTCGGTCAATAATTTAGAGGAACTCACCAGGGAATTCTGGGATGACTATTTTTTGAATTTCGAAGAAAATATTATGCTTACCTCCATGCACAGCCATGAAATCAGTTATATAGGCGGCGGCTGCCCGCCAATCGAGACTGAACACGGATGGTTGCTAATTTATCACGGCGCTACCAGTACCCTTGATGGACCCTATGTTTACAGCGCTTGCGCCTCCTTATTGGAACTCGACGATCCCCGGAAAGAAATTGCAAGGTTGCCCTATAAATTGTTTATCCCGGACCAGGAGTATGAATTAAAAGGGGACGTGGACAAAGTGGTTTTCCCAACCGGAACTATTTTAATAAAGGACACCTTATTTATATACTATGGCGCCGCTGATGAACGGATAGCATTTGCTTCCCTGAGTTTGTCGGAATTGTTGGCCGAATTGTTAAACTATACCAGGACTGAAACAAAAAATATTATGACAAATTATTGAGGAGGAGTTTATAAACTGAAACATTCAGGGTTTAACTGGATCTTTAAACCTCTCAGGTAATTGGACTTTTAATTAAATAACAATGGGACCAGAATCAAAAAAAATCCAGAAATCAGGAATTGACACAGTGCGCATATTGGCCGCTGATGCCGTTCAAAAAGCAAATTCCGGGCATCCGGGAGCCCCAATGGCACTGGCTCCAATAGGTCACCTATTGTGGACCGAAAGCATGAACTATAATCCGCAGAATCCTGAATGGGCAAACCGGGACCGGTTTATTTTATCTGCCGGTCATGCCTGCATGTTACAATACAGTTTTTTGTATTTGACCGGGTATAAGGTCACTTTGGATGATCTCAAAAATTTCCGGCAATTGCACAGCAAAACCGCGGGACATCCCGAATATGGATTATTGCCGGGTATCGAGGTAACTACCGGGCCATTGGGGCAGGGTTTTGCCAATGGGGTGGGATTTGCCATCGCGCAAAAATATATGGCCGCCCGCTACAATAAGCCCGGCTTCGATCTTTTTAACTATAAAATTTATGCCATCTGCAGCGATGGGGACCTGATGGAAGGAATAAGTTCTGAAGCCGCTTCTTTGGCCGGGCATCTCAAGTTGGGCAACATGATCTATTTATATGATGATAACCATATTACCATTGAAGGAAGTACCGATCTAGCTTTTACCGAAGACGTTTCAAAACGCTTTGAAGCTTATGGCTGGCAGGTGCAGGAGGTTGCAGATGGCAATGATCTCGAGGCTTTATCTGTCGCTGTGAAAAACGCCCAAAATGAAACCTCGTGTCCTTCCCTGATTAAAGTGTGTACGCATATCGGATTTGGAAGCCCTAACAAAGTAGATTCTGCCAGCGCGCATGGTTCGCCTTTAGGTGAAGATGAAGTGAAATTAGTGAAGCGACATTTCGGTTTTGATCCGGATAAATATTTTGAGGTACCCGATAATGTTTTAAATTATTATCGTGAAGCAGGTAAAAAGGGAATAAAAAAAGAACAGGATTGGGATGAATTGTTCGGGAATTACAAACAAAAATATGCAGCGCTGGCCAAAGAATTATTAAGCGGCGGAAAGTTTATCAAAGGATGGAAAGATAAATTACCGGTTTTTAAAGCCGGGGAAAAAATGGCTACCCGGAAGGCTTCGGGAAAAACCCTCAATGCAATCGCCGATTATTTTCCAACCCTGATCGGTGGTTCAGCAGATCTGGCACCTTCCACGGATACTACCCTGGAAAAATACAAAGCCTTTTCCGCTACCGATCGCGATGGCCGTAATTTCCACTTTGGGATAAGGGAACATGCCATGGGCGCGATCATGAACGGAATAGCGCTCAGTCACAATTTCATTCCCTTTGGCGCGACATTCTTGATATTTTCAGATTATATGCGGCCATCTCTCCGGCTGGCAGCTATTATGAAAATCCATCCCATATTTATTTACACCCATGACAGTATCGCTGTGGGGGAAGACGGAACCACCCACCAACCGGTGGAACAATTGATTGGTTTGAGGTCTATTCCCAACCTGACCGTGATCCGCCCGGCAGATGCAAATGAAACGGCACAAGCCTGGCGCGTTGCCCTTGAACATTGCGGTGGACCGGTTGCATTGATATTGACCCGTCAGGGAATTCCCGTGATCGATCAGGAAAAATACAGTAAGGCCTCTGAACTGGAAAAGGGAGCTTATATACTTTCCGAATCGGAAAAAAGCCCGCAAATTATTTTGATAGGAACGGGTTCAGAAGTTCAATTGGTATTGGCCGCCCAGCTAAAACTGAAGGAGCAAAATATTGCGGCACGTGTAGTGAGTATGCCATCCTGGGAATTGTTTGAAAAACAGGAAGATTCTTATAAAGAAAATATCTTTCCAAAAGCCCTGAGAAAACGCCTGGCGGTAGAAGCCGGTTCACCTCTGGGGTGGCATAAATACATAACAGATGAAGGTGCTATTATTGGCATAGCTGGATTTGGGGAATCGGCCCCGGGAGAAGAAGTGATGAAGGAATATGGATTTTCGGTAGAAAATGTGGTAAAAAGGGCAAAGGCCTTGCTTTAGCAGGAATAAAAAGATGATACCGAAGTTTCCTCTCATGACACTTCCACTAACGGATTGATCAATGCGTATAAAAGATGGCGTGATTAATCTGAAGGAAAAATGTGGTTGTGTGCTTTTGTAAAAATGAACCTGGGCAACAAGGAAATAGCTCCCTTGCTCAATATCTTGGTGCGTGGTGTGGAAACAGCCAGGTAACGGGTGAGAAAAAGATTAAAAGTTCAGGAAACCAACTTCATTATCTTTTTAGAAAGCTTATCTGAACCCCTTCCCAAAGAATAGGTTTCTATCACAAAAAGCACTTAACAGTTCTTACACCCGCTTTTTACATTTAAGGATAGTGTGGAAACTATTTCCTATTAATGGAAATTCCTGTACCACTTCCAATCCTGCTTCTTCTACAAGTTTTCTCATCACTTTTATACTATACATTTTGCTATTACCATTGGCTATCGTTGTAAAGTAAATCGAGGTACCTGTTAAGCAATATTCAGCAGCCTGAAATTCCTGATTGTCAATAAACGGCTCCATGATATAAACATTGGTATTTTCATCGGATGCCTGGTATACATTCTTTAAAATTTGAACTATTTCTTTGTTTGAAAAACAATCCAAGAATTGACTCATCCATACGGTATCAGCTCCTTGAGGTATTTTTTGAAAGCTATCCAATAAATTGATCTGATGAAAGTCTATTCTATCTGTTAAACCTCTTTCTTCAACATTTTTTCGTGCAACATTCAGTTGGCCCGGTAAATCAAGTATTTTAACTTTTACATTGGGATCGTAATCACAATATGCAAAAGCCCATTTCCCTGTATTACCTCCAATATCAAAGATATACCTGGGAGGAGTTCGATTTACGATTTTTAATGCAAATGGAAAAGCATCATCAGAATAATAGTGATCAAACTCAAACCATGAGGTTTTAACTTTTTCAGGTAAATGAGCCAAGCCTTCATATACGTTATCCCATTCCCCAAATACTTTTAATCCTTCCGGCTTCCCATTTCTAATACTTTCAGTTAATGATTTTGCTCCATCATAACAAACATCATTAACAAAATTAATATTGACCCTCGTTAGCTCATCTTTTAAAATAAAGTGACCAATTTTACTCAGTTTAACAGTGTCATCATCAATGTATTCCACAACATCAGAAATCTTTGCAGCTTCCAACAGTACTCTTACCCCATAATCTGAAAGATTCAATCCGGTACAAATATCTTTAATATTAACCCCTTTCTTATGTTTGGAAATATATCCCAATATACCTAAGTCCCGTAATGCAACCATGCATTGAAAATAAATTGGAGCAAAAGCTAATTTCTGAGCTTCATATTTTGCATCCATTGCTGTTATCGTCTTATTCATATGTAGATATCTATGTTTTTTATTGGTCTCCCGATAGCTATCGGGAGTAATTCGCATATCCCTGCCTGCCGGGAGGCAGGTTCATTGGTAATTGCATCGAGTTTCGGTTATGCTCATTTCATATTGATCATCTTCAAAATTAATTCAATACTATTTATCCTTCAACCTTTTGTTATGTCGAATTAATAACTACCCGTATTGAACTTAACAAAACTAATTATTCAAATGAAAAAAATAGCATTTTTAACCATATTATTGGGATTTGTAGGCAGCGCAATGGTGTTGGTCCTGCAATATTGATTTTCAAAAATCAATAGTTCACATCAATTGAAACAATTTCATTTTAGCGCATAAAAATAGCCCTAATTTCTTAGGGCTATTTTTATGCGCTCCCGATGCTTCGGGATTGCGGTCTGGGCGAGACTCGAACCAACTGCTGAAACCCTATATAAATTGGCACCTCCGGAGCCCTGTTTTCCACAAGCACCGAATTAGGCACCTTTAAGATAAGTTTACGTTTGATTGATTGGTTTTGGGTTTAAAAGGTATGAAGTTAAGTTATTTGGTGCAAATTGCCATTGATTTAAGAACCAATATCTACCTATGGATGGACATAAGGAGAAAAATAAATTGATTAGGAAAAGAATCACTCAAAATCAAATTTCCTTCCACATAGTGAACATTTTCAATTATTAACCGGAGAAAGTATTTGATTTTTATCAAACCTACACCAAGTGAAAAATAAAATTTTAGTAACTTGCCTAAGGAACAATGCAAAGGACATTTTTAGAATAGGAAGATTTTTATTTTTGAGTTTAAAAAATGACCCTTTAGGTTTATACCTCTCATCCCAATATTGAAGACTCCTATGAAATGGCCGAAAAGCTTATCCCCTTTTTTAAAAATATACTAAACAAAAAATAAGAACTCTATGCATACATATACCCCCTCACCTAGTCGTTATGAGAAAATGAAATACCGCCGATGCGGAAAAAGCGGAATTAACCTCCCGCTCATTTCCCTGGGTTTATGGCATAACTTTGGAGATAATGACGATTTTGAAAATGCCAGGAA
>Ga0307487_1001831_pt1 | contig 14433 bp, 15 predicted proteins | sample CBIW12metaG_FD_203665 | JGI IMG/M metagenome (GOLD analysis project Ga0307487, IMG submission 203665) | Sea-ice brine microbial communities from Beaufort Sea near Barrow, Alaska, United States - CBIW 1.2 | ecosystem: Environmental > Aquatic > Marine > Coastal | place: USA: Alaska | collected... | reverse complement strand
CTTCTGAATTACTGGAACGCCTGCAGAAAGAATTTCAAAACCTCTCTGACGATGAAAGCGTAAACCTTATAATCCTGAAATCGGAAGGGGAAAAAGCCTTTTGTGCGGGAGCCTCTTTTGATGAACTGATGGCAATTGAAAACATGCAACAGGGCAAATTATTCTTTTCGGGATTCGCCAATGTGATCAATGCCATGAGAAATTGCAAAAAACTGATCGTAGGCCGGATTCAGGGAAAAACAGTGGGTGGCGGAGTTGGCCTTGCGGCGGCCTGCGATTATGCGATGGCGACAGAAGCTGCGGCCATAAAACTTTCGGAATTGAGTATTGGGATTGGCCCTTTTGTGATCGCCCCGGCGGTGGAGCGTAAAATGGGAGTTGCGGCTTTGGCCGAATTGACCCTTGCGGCACACGAATGGAGAAATGCATATTGGGCCCAGGAAAAAGGATTGTACGCACGGGTATTCGAAACTATTAAAGACCTTGATCAGGAATTATCTCTTTTTTCAGAGAAACTGGCCTCTTACAACCCGGAAGCATTATTAGAAATAAAGAAGATCCTTTGGAAAAACACCGAAAGCTGGGAAAACCTTCTGCAGGAACGCGCCGCAATTTCAGGGGAATTGGTGCTGTCTGATTTCTCTAAAAAAGCATTGGAAAAATTTAAAAAGTAGAGGAAATTTCAATTAAATCACTTTATAAATGAGACCAATTCAGAATAAAGTATCCACTGATGAATATTACAATGAAGGATATGAATTTGGAAAAGTCATAGGCATTTTCATAAGCGAAAATTGGGTGACACTACTTATTCTGCTCACAGTATTTGTTTCTCTTCTTTCCTATTTTATAGTCTTCAGAAAGAAAAAGGAACAATCTAAAACCTAAAAAACAAAATTCCCAAAATTTTCAGTATCTTCAAAAAAAAAATTATGTTTCTACAATTAGAAATTCCAAAAGATCGACCGCCCAAACCTGAACAGGAATGGGGTTTTACAATTTGGGAATTTATCCTGGAAAATAAATGGTACCTGGTGGCAATTATCCTTCTCCTGGTAATTTTTTATTTTGCGCGTTATAGCTGGAGAAAAAGACGGGAAAAATCCTTAAAATCAAGATTATGAATGAAGAAACCCAGGGAATTTTTAGTTTCTTGAGCGGAATGGGAATGTGGCTGATTTTAGCCGTTGGACTAATTGCCGTGGTCCTGTATAAAAAATTCAGAAAATAACTATCGGGTCTTTAACCAGCCTGTGATACTCAATCGCGGGGTTTTTACAGGTTTCACCTCGTGTTCAAGCAACTGACTTTCAAAAATAACTACCCTGCCCGGAAACGGATAAATATTTTTTGCGATTTCCATCCCGTTTTCTTCTCTATAAATCACCAATTCCCCGCCATTTTTCGGTTTCCAGTTCTCGTTGTTCAAATAACAAACCAGGGAAAGTTTTCGCCTGTCATCATTCTGAAAAGTATCCAAATGCCGTTTGTAAAATGTACTCTCAGGATATAATGCATAATGAAACTCCTTTTGGAGGATCCCCAAAAAACACGTCTTGTTAAGATATTCTATCAATGAATTTAACTTGTCAAAAAAAATCCTTTCGGCTGCTCCGGCATCGGCTTCATTAATCCATAGAATAAAATCACCCCGTACCGATCTTTCGATATTTTCATTGGTCCTGTTCCCTATAGCAGCCTTTTTAAAGTCGTCATTTTCATATTTATCCAGCAATGATTTGCGAAGGAGCTCAACTTCTTCCAGATCGAAAAAATCCTCCACAATACAATATTGATCTTCCAGCAAAGCGGAAATGATCTTCTCGTAATAAGGGTTTTCCTTGAATTCAAGTTGTTCAAACAATTCTGCAGAAGTACTCATGATCATCCTTTTTAAATCCCTGTAAATATAATGCAGGAAAGCTTTGTTTGTATCTTAAATTTCAGGCGCCAAAAATCTGTTATCTTTGCATTAAATTGAAAGTTATGAATAAGATTCGGATCACCAAAAAGTTCACTTTTGAAACCGGTCACGCCCTATATGGTTATGATGGAAAGTGTAAAAACCTGCACGGACACAGTTATAAGCTCGCCGTAACGGTAATAGGAATCCCTGTTTCTGATCCTTCGGAAACAAAATACGGAATGGTGATCGATTTTGGTGATTTAAAGCGCATTGTGAAATCTGAAATTGTCGATAAATTTGATCACGCCACGGTTTTTAACAAAAATACGCCGCATGTTGAACTGGCCCGGGAATTACAAAATCGGGGTCATAACGTGATTTTGGTAGATTATCAGCCTACCAGTGAAAATATGGTGGTGGATTTTTCTGAAAAAATAAAAAGCCGCTTGCCTGATCATATAAAACTTCACTCCCTGAAATTACAGGAAACCGAATCTTCTTTTGCTGAATGGTATGCGAGTGATCAATCCCCCCAGCCCCCGAAGGGGGAGTAAAAAGCCCATCACCAATCCTTCCATAAATGACGCGTTAAAATGAACAAGTTCATTTATATTTACAATTCAGAATTCGATTTATGAACATTCCCCAAGGCAAAAAGATATATTTTTCAAGCGACAATCATTTGGGAGCACCCACGGCTGAAGAGAGCAAACCCCGCGAACTTCGGTTTGTAAAGTGGCTGGACGAAATAAAGGAAGACGCGGCTGCCATATTTTTGCTGGGCGATCTGTTCGATTTCTGGTTTGAATACAAACACGTGGTGCCAAAAGGCTTTGTCCGCACGCTTGGAAAACTGGCCGAAATAAGCGACAGCGGCATCCCAATCTACTTTTTTGTGGGCAACCACGATCTTTGGATGAGGGATTATTTTGAAAAAGAACTAAATATTCCCGTTTTCAGAAACCCAAAAGAATTTGTTTTCAACGACAAAAAATTCCTGATAGGTCACGGCGATGGCCTGGGCCCGGGAGATATTGGGTACAAACGTATGAAAAAGGTATTTATAAATCCTGTTTCTAAATGGCTTTACCGCTGGCTGCATCCCGATCTTGGCATTCCCCTGGCACAACATTTATCGGTTAAAAACAAAATGATCTCGGGAGTGGAAGATCAAAAATTTTTGGGCGAGGAAGGCGAATGGCTTATTCAATATTGCAATCAAAAACTGGAAACTACACATTATGATTATTTTGTCTTTGGCCACCGGCACCTTCCGCTTGAAATAGACCTGAATGGTAAATCTACCTATATAAATTTAGGCGATTGGATATCTCATTATACCTATGGGGAATTTGATGGAAATGAAATGAGGTTAAAAAAATTCCAGATCTAACTTTTCCAAAGTTCAAAACTTTGGAAAAGTTCTGTTTAAAATTCTCCCTAATTCTTCCCCTAAAACCTTCAACTGGAAGTTTATATTTTACGAGCTTATATCCTTCAATTTCAATTGCAGACTTACATTCCCGTTCCATTCATTTTCATCGATGGAATAAACCGCTTTAAATTTTTTTGCATTCGTGATCAAATCACATTTATCTCCCAGGTTAAATCCAATGGCATTAATTTCCATTTTTTTACTTCCCTTTTTCACCCTGCATTTTAGATGCAAATCCTCTCCGCCCACACATTTCCCGTATCCGGTATCATTCAGGTTTTGGGTGAGAAAAACAGGCGACATATTTCCCGGGCCAAAAGGAGCGAATTGTTTTAAAATTCGGTGAAATTTTGGGGTGATGTCTTCCAGGTTTATTTCCGCATCTATAGAAATTTCGGGGGTTAGAAGTCGTTTATCAATACTTTCAGAAACCACTTCTTCAAATTTTTGTTTAAAACTTTCATATTGGGATTCCAAAAGAGTGAGTCCGGCGGCATATTTATGTCCGCCAAATTGTTCAATGTGATCTTTACAGGCTTCCAAAGCGTCATATACATCAAAACCTTTTACAGATCTGGCCGAAGCAGCCAATTTCTCGCCGCTTTTGGTAAAAACCAGGGTTGGACGGTAGTAGGTCTCAATCAATCGGGAAGCGACGATCCCAATAACGCCTTTATGCCAGTCTTCCTGATAAACCACGGTGGTGAACCTGTTCTCTTCTTTGAGATCAATAATTTGAGCCAGGGCTTCAATGGTAATATTTTTATCGGTGTCCCTTCTTTCGGCATTAAAAGCTTCGATTTCGGCAGCGAATCTTTTGGCCGTTTCCTCGTCTTCTTCTACCAGTAAATTCACTGCATACAAGCCGTGTTTCATCCTTCCGGCCGCGTTAATGCGGGGTGCTATAATAAAAACTACATCGGTAATGGTGAGGGTTTCCTTTTTCACCTGTTGCAGGATCGCCTGGAAACCAACTCTTGGCGCAGTATTTATAACGTGCAGGCCGTGATATGCCAAAATCCGGTTTTCGCCCGTGATCGGGACAATATCGGCACCAATTGCGGTGGCCACCAGGTCTAAATACGGCAATAAGGTTTCAAAAGGTTCTCCCTTATGTATTGCCCAGGCCTGAATCAGCTTAAAACCAATGCCGCAGCCACAGAGTTCCTTATACGGATATTCGCAATCTTCCCGTTTAGGATCCAAAACAGCCACGGCTTTTGGAATTTCAGCTCCCGGGCGGTGGTGATCGCAAATAATGAAATCGATGCTTTTTTCTGAAGCATAAGCAACCTTGTCAATCGCTTTAATTCCACAGTCTAAGGCAATAATCAGGCTGATGTCGTTATCGGCCGCAAAATCGATTCCCTTAAATGAAATTCCGTAACCTTCTCCATATCTGTCCGGTATGTAGGCGACGACATTCGGATATAAAGTTTTGAGGTAGGATGAAAGCAGCGCCACGCTAGTAGTGCCATCTACATCGTAATCCCCGTAAACCATGATATTTTCTTCGGAAGCGATCGCTTTTTCAATCCTGTTTATAGCGTTGTCCATATCTTTCATCAAATAAGGATCGTGCAAATCGTCCAAAGAAGGGCGGAAGAATTTTTTTGCATCTTCAAAATTTTCAATCCCACGTTGAACCAACATGGAAGCAATAGATGTTTCCACACCAAGATCGGAAGCGAGTTTGCTCAAGGTCTCGCGGTTGGGTTTTGGTTTAAGGGTCCAGCGCATAATTTTAATGTTTTTTTTCAAAAATACGGATTGTTTCCGGTTAATATAAAAACCCGAACAACCAAAGCGGAATTATATTCATGGCTCCCACTTCAAGTTCGTCCCGAACTACAAAAGAATTTTGGACTCCCTGAATTTGTTTGCTGTCCTTTCCTTTTCCGCCAACTTCAAAAGTATATTTGCCATCAATTAAAAAATCCCCTTTTTCGGCTAAATGTATCTCGTGAACATTCCTGAGCTGATTCGCGAAAAAAGTCTCCCGAAGAGCGCCTTTTTCCGCATTTTTTTTTCCAAGAGCATAAATAAGATTTGTATTGTGCAAATACAATTTTTCTGGTTTTGTAAATGCGCCTATTCCTTTTGCGGGTTTATAAAATTCCATCACCAAATCTGCCCTGTCCAATAATTTTATGGCACTAATCAGGAATTTCCGGTTCATCCCAAGTCGTTCGCTCAGTTTTGAGATATTTGGGGTAAAAGGCGCGCTCTGGGAAATTGCTACGAGCAACTTTTTGATTTTTCTGCTTTCTTCGTAGGGAATATTCTCCACCACGTTCATATCTGTTTCCACTATCAGGTTCAGTGTCTGCAATAATTTATCAGAATAAACATCCACACCTTCATTATAGTAGGGATATGCACCGTATTGAAGGTAATTTTGAAAGTGCTTTACCGGGACGGGAAGTTCCTTTATTATCTCTTCGGCGATTTCTGTATGATTGCCAAGTATTTCTTCCAGTGAAAATACCGGAAGTTCCTTGTTTTGATCAAAATGTATGAATTCACGAAATGACAACTCATTTAAATGGTAAGTAACTGCCCGCCGACTCAAATCTGATTCTCCTTTATAAATTTCCAGCATGGACGATGAAGTGAATATAATGTTCAGCCTGGGATGTTTGTCGTAAATCAATTTTAATTCCCGGGACCAGCGCGGGTATTTATGGACTTCATCCAAAAAAAGATGCGTTCCTCCTTTCAGCGTAAATTCACGGGCAAGGTCGACTAAGGTATTTTCCAGGAAATAAAGATCATCAAGGGTAACATAAAGCGCTTCGGTTTTTGTGTCATTTAAAAGATGAAATTTTATCCTTTGCAGGAGCAAAATAGTTTTTCCGGTGCCCCGGGCTCCTTTAATCCCAATAAGCCGGTTTGACCAGTTGATTTTTTGAAGCAAATATCTTTTCTTATCAGATAATTGGCTCAATAATTCCTGTTGAAAAGAAATTAGCTCTTCCATTTTGTTCTGTAATGGAACAAATATAATAAATTTTGTTCTTATTAAGAACAAATATAGAAATAAATTGTTCTACGCAGGAACAATTTTGAATTTATATGGCTATCAGTGGGCTGGGAAGGTCATTTTTTTTTGCTGAATTGGAATCAAGTGGACCAATGGTTTTTCAGATTAGTTTTGGCTTGATAACTTACCCATGTTTTGAGTGTAGATCCTGAAGATTTAAAAGACACGATAATTGAAAAATCATATACTATCGAAAATTCAGGGTATATCCTACTTGAATTGGGGAATTCTCCCGTAGAAGGAAGTGTAACTATTTCTCAACAGGCGAATTTTTATAAAATAAGCAAATTGACCGAAATGAATCCGGCCTTATCTACGTTTACACTCCGGAAGATGGATTTACAGGGATGGATTTTGTGGAAATCACCAGAAGCGACTTTGATGGCGGCGAGGTTTTCACCAAAACTATTACCAGGGTGACAATAGAAGTGAAATAATAGCAGTTTTTATTGAGTACTTCCGGATTTTACTTTTTCCCGCCTACAACAAGAACTATTTCTCCCTTTGGCGGATTTTCAGTGTAATAATTTAAAACTTCAGTTGCAGTTCCGCGGATGGTTTCTTCATGCAGTTTTGAGATCTCCCTTGAAACGGAAACAGGCCGTTCAGCTCCAAAATATTCCACAAATTGAGCGAGGGTTTTTATCAGCTTATGCGGAGATTCATAGAAAATGATGGTCCGCTGTTCTTCTACAAGCAGGTTTAGCCTGGTTTGCCGCCCTTTTTTAACCGGAAGAAAACCTTCAAACACAAATTTATCATTCGGAAATCCACTATTGACCAGTGCGGGAACAAAGGCAGTGGCACCGGGAAGGCAATCCACCTCAATTCCGGCTTCCACACAGGCGCGGGTGAGCAAAAATCCGGGGTCGCTAATTGCCGGAGTGCCTGCGTCACTTATTAACGCAATGGTTTCTCCATTTTGGATTCTCCGTACGATCCCTTCCACCGATTTATGCTCATTGTGCATATGATGGCTGCGCATGGGAGTATTAATTTCAAAATATTTGAGTAATTTCCCGCTGTTTCGGGTGTCTTCAGCCAGGATTAGATCAACCTCTTTTAACAGCCTGATGGCCCTAAAGGTCATATCTTCAAGATTGCCAATAGGCGTGGGCACCAAATACAATTTAGCCATAGGAAGTTTTATTTTTTTTGGAAAGAGTCTATTTGCTGAATTTGTTTTCCACCAGTTCCATAAACTTTTTTTCGAATTCTTCTTTTCCCACCCAATATTTATAGTCTGGTTTTACCACCAAACTGATAAATTTTCTGGATTCTTCTAGGGAGCTAAAAGTGTTCAATTGGGAAATTACACGGTTATAATCTGCAGTTTTACCATCAAACAGGTGACGTATAAATGCCAACCTGTCGTTTAATCCAATGTTGATCCCCTTCTTCAAACGGTCATTTATAGATCGCGGCCGTTCCTTGTCCTGTTGTTTAACAGGCTCAAAATTGGGTAAATTATCGTAATCCACACCAATATTCCTAAAGTCTGTCTTATTGTTTTCTGAAGGATTGACAATTTTTTTATCTGTTCCGTTTAGAGAAATTATTCTGTTTACCAAATGATCTACCGCGTGGGCTTCGGGCGGCATTTCTGCAACTATGTCTTTTATTTTTTCGGTATTAGGCTCTATGATGGAATCGGAATCGTTATACTCAGTGCCGTCAGGCAAATACTCATCCTTTTCTTCAACCTCTTTTACAATTTCTTGTTTTTCAGGCGCATAGGATTCCTTCAAGGTTATTGTTTCAGGTTTAACTTCTTCATTCCTAATTTCAATTTCTGAATGATTTTGAACAGGGAAAGAAGCAAGATTTTCATCGGTAAAAGCCAAAATGGTCAGTTTTTCATAAAGATCTTTGGCTTGCTGCTTCAAATTTGAAGCAGAATTTTGATCTGTAATTAGAAGTATTTTAGTTGCCAGTTCTTTTAATTCTGCAAGCAATTTATTTTTCATCTCGAAATTTATTTAAGTTAAGCAATTCATTGCAGCTTTAACCGCAAAAATTTTACCAGTTTTAATTGGGTGTCACTTTGATCTTTCCGCTAATTTTACAAATTTAAAGAACCAACCCGTTCAGGGGGTTGTATTTTTAATAAATTTGTTCCAACTTTATGCGAAGTAGGGACTTTTCCTATTCAGCATTGAAAATTACAAAATGTTTCTCGAAAATACAGTAAATCACAAAGAGCAATTTGGCTGGATTGAAGTAATATGCGGATCCATGTTTTCCGGAAAAACCGAAGAACTCATCCGCAGGCTAAGAAGAGCCCAATTTGCCAAACAAAAGGTCGAAATCTTTAAACCGGCAATTGACAAGCGTTACCACGATGAAATGGTGGTATCTCACGATGCCAATCAAATTCGTTCAACCCCGGTTCCATCTGCGGCAACCATCCGTTTATTGGCTGATGGCTGCGATGTTGTTGGAATTGACGAGGCTCAATTTTTTGACGATGAGATCGTGACGGTTTGTAATGATCTGGCAAATAGCGGGATCAGGGTGATAGTTGCCGGACTGGATATGGATTTTAAGGGAAATCCCTTTGGCCCGATGCCAAATTTAATGGCTACTGCAGAATATGTTACTAAAGTACACGCAGTTTGTACCCGCACAGGCAACCTGGCCCAATACAGTTACAGAAAATCCGGCAATAACAATTTAGTTTTACTGGGAGAAGATGAAGAATATGAACCGCTTAGCCGTGGAGCTTACTACAAGGCAATGCTCAGGGAACGCGTGAAAAACTTTCCTGTTAAGGATGCAGAAACCATAAACAAAAAAACAAAATGATTCATAAAACTCAGGAAACTGTTCTTGAACTGGATTTAGGTGCCCTGGCACATAATTACCGCAGCCTGCGCTCCAAAATAGACCAGGATGTAAAGATGATGGCCGTTGTAAAAGCTTATGGCTATGGCAGTGATGCTAATGAAATTGCCAAAAAATTAAGTGAGCTGGGAGTAGATTATTTCGCCGTTGCTTACACATCTGAAGGAATTGCTCTAAGGGAATCTGGAATAGTAAAACCAATTTTGGTGTTGCATCCCCAATCGACAAATTTTGAAAGTATTATCGAAAATTGTCTGGAGCCAAGTATTTATAGCGAATTTGTTTTAATTGAATTCATAAAAACAGCCGAAAAACTGGTTCAAAAAGATTATCCTGTTCATCTTAAACTCAATACAGGCCTTAACCGACTTGGTTTTATAGCCAATGAATTGAATTTGGTATTTGATACCCTGTCAAAAACTAAATCTGTAAAGGTTAAAGGTGTGTTTTCACATCTTGCGGCCAGTGAAGATTGGAGGGAACGCGAATTTACCCTGCAGCAAATTGACAAGTTCAGGAAAATGGCATTTAAAATTATAGAATTCCTCCCTTCCCGCCCCCTTCTGCATTTGTGCAATACTTCCGGAATTTTCAATTATCCTGAAGCCACTTTTGATATGGTGCGCAGCGGAATCGGACTGTACGGTTTTGGGAACGATCCCGAAATTGATAAACATTTGAAACCCATTGGAACCTTAAAAACCATCATTTCACAAATCCATCAGCTGGAAAAAGGAGAAACGGTAGGTTATAACCGGGCCTTTAAAGCTTCAGAAAAAATGACAACAGCCACCTTGCCCATAGGTCATGCCGATGGGATTAAACGTCAATATGGAAATGAAACGGCTGGTGTTTTTATTAATGGAAATTACGCCCCAATAATCGGAAATGTATGTATGGATATGTTGATGATCGATATTACAGGAATTGAATGTAAAGAAGGAGATGAAGTTATAGTTTTTGGTGGCCCACAACCTGCAACCGATTTCGCCGAAAAAGCAAAAACCATTTCCTATGAACTTATTACAGGAATCTCACAAAGGATAAAACGAAAGATAATTCCGGAATAATTCGATCTCCTAAAATTGATTATTTTTATGTAGATTAGTGTCAACTAACCAATTAAGCATACTAAAATGGGATTTTTTTCAGATTTTAGACTCTTTTTAATGAAAGGCGACATCATTGCCCTTGCAACCGCCGTGATAATTGCATCCGCTTTTAACAAAATTATTTCTTCTGTCGTTGCCGATATAATTATGCCGATTATAGGTGTATTAACCGGTGACATTGATTTTACCCAAAAATTTATTTCTCTGGACGGGAAACGCTATGAAACCCTGGAAGCTGCTCAGGTAGCTGAGGCCCCCATTATCACTTACGGAAATGTAATTCAGGCAATTATCTATTTTATAATTGTAGGATTTTTCATATTTTTGGTGCTTCGGGCATATGAAAGAAGCAAAAAGAAGAAAGTTGAAGCTCCGGCAGCACCAAAGGGACCAACACAGGAAGAGTTGCTTATTGAAATAAGGGATGAATTGAAACGACAAAACAATCCGAATAAAATTTAGAATGAAAAATATATACCTTTATTACCTCGCCATTTTTGGTCCCCTATTAATTTTGGTAGGAGTTTTTCAAATGAATCTATTACCGAATGCTGTAGCCATTTTCCTATTGTTGGTCTATATTTTCCTTTACCGCACCTATATTGACGGTCTTAGATTGGTAAGTAAAAATATTATTAAGGAAAAAGAGATCTGGAAATTAAGCACTTACGGATTGAGATCTAAACATTTTAAGGAATTATATTTGATAAAATAATTTTACGTTCACCGCTACATTTACATATTTCAACCCTAAACCCCGCAATTATTGCGGGGTTCTTTTTTAACTAAAATTAAAATTGTGTGTAATCTGAAAGCTTCCGGTTAAAATAAAACGATCTAAGGCTTTAAATAAAATTTTGAATAATATATTTGTAATTGAAATTTTTAAAACTAGACCTGACAGATTTTTTGAAACCTCGTTAGGTTTAAATAAGTAATGAATATGAAAGTAGCAGTAGTAGGTGCAACCGGCATGGTTGGCAGAATTATGTTAAAAGTTCTGGAAGAACGAAATTTTCCGATCACAGATTTATATCCCGTGGCTTCCGAGAAATCGATTGGAACGGAAATTACCTTTAAAAACAAGTCATATAAGGTTATTGGTTTAGAAGAAGCCGTTGGTTTAAAGCCCGATCTTGCCTTGTTTTCAGCAGGTGGTGAGACTTCCTTGGAATGGGCTCCGAAATTTGCAGAAAACGGAACTACAGTTGTAGATAATTCTTCAGCCTGGCGAATGGATAAAACCAAGAAATTGATAATTCCCGAGATAAATGCCGATGAACTTACTCCGGAAGATAAGATCATTGCAAATCCAAACTGTTCCACAATTCAGTTGCTAATGGCGTTAAAGCCCCTGCACGACAAATACAAGATCAGGCGGGTTGTGGTTTCCACTTATCAATCCATTACCGGGACCGGCGTAAAAGCGGTTCAACAGCTGGAAAATGAATATGCCGGCAAAAAGGGTGAAATGGCATACCCTTACCCAATTCATAAAAACGCGATCCCACAATGCGATGTTTTTACAGATAACGGCTATACCAAGGAGGAAATGAAACTCACCAACGAAACCAAAAAAATCCTCGGAGATGATTCTGTAATGTTAAGTGCTACCGCCATTAGAATTCCAGTAGTTGGCGGGCATAGTGAATCTGTTAACATCGAGTTTGAAAATGATTTTGAGGAAGGTGATGTCCGTAAGATCCTGAATGATTTTCCCGGAGTTACCGTGAAAGACAATCCCGAATTGAACACCTATCCCATGCCTATTTATGCTGAAGGAAAAGACGATGTTTTTGTCGGACGGATTCGCAGGGATTATTCCCAGCCAAAAACCTTGAATATGTGGATAGTTGCAGATAATCTCAGAAAAGGGGCAGCCACCAATGCGGTTCAAATCGCTGAATATTTAATGAAAAATAAATTGATATAAGTCTGTTTCTATTTAACTAAAACACCAAAATGCCTATAAGAAACATCACTTATAGGCATTTTTTTATTAACTTTAATTTTTTAAAAACCAGATTATGAAATATAAAATCCGATTTTCATTAATATTTATTTTTCTTACAACTATTATGATTCAAGCTCAGGAAAAACAACCCGATAAAAAATCAGAAAAAGAAACACTTCAATTGAAATATCCAGAAACCATAAAAGCAGATTCAGTTACCGATTATTTCGGAACAAAGCTTCAGGATCCTTATCGTTGGCTCGAGGATGACCGCAGCGAAGAAACCGAAAACTGGGTGAAAGCCCAAAACAAGGTAACTTTTGATTATCTAAAACAAATTCCCTACCGGGATGAATTGAATAAACGCCTAACCAAATTATGGAATTATGAAAAATTAGGAGCTCCTTTTACCGAAGGGGGTTACGTTTACTTCTTTAAAAATGACGGCTTGCAAAACCAATACGTGGTTTACCGTAAAAAGGGCGAAAATGATGAGGCGGAAATCTTTTTAGATCCGAATAAATTCAGCGAAGACGGTACCACCTCCTTAAGCGGTTTAAATTTTTCAAAAGACGGCAAAAAAGCGGCTTACAGTATTTCTGAAGGAGGAAGCGACTGGAGAAAGATCATTGTTCTGGATGCCGAAACCAGAGAAATCATTGAAGATACCTTAATTGATGTAAAATTCAGCGGAGTTTCCTGGAAAGCCGATGAAGGGTTTTTCTACTCAAGTTATGAAAAACCTGAGGGAAGTGAACTTTCAGCAAAAACAGATCAGCACCGCTTGTTTTATCATAAACTGGGAACCCAACAAAGCGAGGATAAACTCATTTTTGGTGGAATTGCAACCCAAAAACACCGTTATGTTGGAGGTAGTGTGACCGAAGATAACCAGTACCTTTTTATTTCCGCAAGAAATTCTACTTCCGGAGGGAAATTGTTTATGATGGATCTCACCAAACAAAATCCTGAATTGGTCACTATTCTGGATCACGAAAATACCGACAGTTATGTAATTGAAAACGAAGGCAGCAAACTTTATATCGTTACGAATATGGACGCGCCAAACAGAAAAGTTGTTACGGTAGATGCTTCCAATCCGGCTCCCGAAAACTGGAAAGATTTTATTCTGGAAACCAAAAATGTACTGAGCCCTTCTTCCGGCGGAGGTTTTATATTTGCAAATTATATGGTCGATGCCATTTCAAAAGTAAAACAATACGATTATGACGGAAATTTGGTGCGCGATGTTGAATTGCCAGGAATAGGAACGGTTGGTGGTTTTGGAGCCAAAAAGGAAGAAAAAACACTTTATTATTCTTTTACCAACTATGTGACTCCCGGAAATATCTACAAATACGATATCCAAAGTGGTAAATCAGAATTGTATAACAAACCAAATATAGATTTTAATCCGGATGATTACGAGAGTAAGCAAATTTTCTTTACTTCAAAGGATGGCACAATGATCCCTATGATCATCACTCATAAAAAAGGATTGGAACTCGACGGTAAAAATCCGACAATTTTATATGGTTACGGAGGATTCAACATCAGTTTAACCCCTTCATTTAGCATTGCCAACGCAGTTTGGATGGAGCAAGGCGGAATTTATGCCGTTCCAAACTTACGCGGCGGAGGGGAATACGGAAAAGATTGGCATGATGCCGGGATAAAACTGAAAAAGCAAAATGTGTTTGACGATTTTATAGCCGCAGCAGAATATCTGATCAAAGAAAATTATACTTCAAGTGATTACCTGGCCATTCGCGGCGGTTCTAACGGCGGACTTTTAGTTGGCGCCACAATGACGCAAAGACCCGATTTGATAAAAGTAGCATTGCCTGCAGTAGGCGTTATGGATATGTTGAGATATCACACCTTCACCGCAGGAGCCGGATGGGCTTACGATTATGGAACCGCTGAAGATAGTAAGGAAATGTTTGATTACTTATATGCCTATTCCCCGGTACACAATATTAAGGAAGGCGTAAAATATCCCGCAACCTTAGTAACCACAGGAGATCACGATGATCGTGTGGTTCCTGCGCATTCGTTTAAATTTGCGGCAGGACTTCAGGAAAAACAAGCCGGAACCAATCCCGTTCTTATCAGGATCGAGACCAAGGCAGGTCACGG
>Ga0307487_1001827_pt1 | contig 14445 bp, 12 predicted proteins | sample CBIW12metaG_FD_203665 | JGI IMG/M metagenome (GOLD analysis project Ga0307487, IMG submission 203665) | Sea-ice brine microbial communities from Beaufort Sea near Barrow, Alaska, United States - CBIW 1.2 | ecosystem: Environmental > Aquatic > Marine > Coastal | place: USA: Alaska | collected... | reverse complement strand
TGCTTCTGGCGTTCCCGGGCGGTTTCGGCTTCGGTCGCCATGGTGCCGGCCTCGATGAGGCGGCGCGTGTCGGCCTTCGTGGTGCCGCCGCCTCCGCAGTCTTGTCCCTGCACCCGGTTGTCGAGCTGGTCGAGACACTTCCGCGCTGGGGTAGCCCTTCTTTCTGGCGAGGCCCTCCCGGCCGAGCTGCCAGTCGGAACGGGCGGCGACGTTCGCCGCCGATAGGGCGAGGTGCCTGGCGACCTCGCGGGAGAGGCGGGCGATGGCCCGGTGGGTGTTCTCCGACTGATCGTCGGAGAGCTCCGCGAACGACGCCGCGGATATACCCGACCGGGCCAAAGCCCCGGTCAGTTCAACGAAAACACCGTCAATGGTGGTCATGAAACAAGTGTGACAGGCACCACTGACACTCACACTGGGCCGGGGGCCGTATGCGGCCTTAGGCTCGTGACCAGTGGCCCGGGGCGCCGGTCACACCGCCTCGCGCAGCGCCTCGGACGCCGCCGCCCGTGCCTCGGGCGCCGCCGCGTGCAGGTCGCGCACGATACCGGCGCCGCGCTGCTGCAACTCGGCGATCGAGGACACACCCACGAGGGTCATCGTGCGACGCAGCTCCTCGCCCAGGATCTCGATCACCCGGCTCACCCCCGGCGCACCGGCGGCGGCGAGCCCGTAAAGGTAAGGCCGCCCGATCGAGCAGGCGTCCGCACCGAGCGCGAGCGCCTTGACGATGTCGCTGCCCCGCCGGATCCCGGAGTCGACGATCAATTCGAGGCCGTCACCGACCCGCTGGCGCGATTCCTCGAGCACGTCCATCGGGCTGAGCATGTGGTCGAGCTGGCGCCCGCCGTGGTTGCTCAGCTGCACCGCGTCGAGGCCGATGTCCTGCGCCCGGGCCACATCGTCGGGGTTGACGCACCCCTTGAGGATGATCTTGCCCGGCCACATCTCACGCAGTGTTTCGAGGTCGGCCCAGCCGCGGCTGGCGTCGGAGTGCCCCAGGATCTGCTGCCACACCGAGGGGGTCACGAGCTCCGCATCCGTTCCGGCGGGTTCCAGGTTGGGGAAGCGGATGCCATCGGCGCGCAGGAAATTCGTCCACCAGCCCGGCCGTGTCGCAATCCCCAGCAGCGAGGAGAGCGTCAGCGCGGGCGGCGCCGTGAAGCCGTTCTTCTGGTCGCGCTCCCGCGAGCCGAGGGCACGGGTGTCAACGCCGACCAGAAGCGCCCGATATCCCGCGGCCGAGCAGCGGTCGAGCTTCGCCTGCTGGTATCCCATGTCCGAGGAGAGACCGATATTGAACCACCGGTCGAGTCCGGGCGATCGGGCGGCAACGCTCTCCATGGATACCGTGCTCAGGCCCGCCAGGCCGTACGGCACGCCGGCCGCGGCGGCAGCCCGCGCCACGGCCAGTTCCCCTTCGGGGTGGAACAAGCGCGTCGCACCGGTCGGGGTGAGCGTCAGGGGCAGGGCGCTGACCCGACCGAGCACGGTGGTCGTGGTGTCCGGCCCCGTCACGGGACCCCACTGCGGCATGAGGCCCCAGCGATCGAAGGAATCCCGATTGCGACGCAGCGTCACCTCGTCTTCCGAGCCGCCGTCCAGGTAGTCGAAGATTCCCGGCGGCAGGGCGCGTTTCGCGGCGGTGCGGTATTCGGCCACGTTGTAGGCCGATGCCAGCACCCGGCGGGACCGGGACAGCACCGGCGTCTGCACCTGAACGAGCTGCCGTACCTCACGAAGTTTCACGAAACGCCTTTCTGTGGTGCCTGGTCCCCGGTTGCGGGGACTCAGGCCCTGCCGGCCAGCCTAGAATCACTCGACGGCACACACTATGTCTGCCTCGACGAAAATGATGGATCGGATTGTGATGAACTACCAAAAGGAGCCGGAACCGGGGACCGTCGGCCTGCCCCTGTTGGCCGAGGTCTGCCGCTCGTTCGGGCCCGACATCCTCAGCCTCGTCGAGGACGCCGCCGATGAAGGCACGCCCGTCGCGGGCTGCGTGCTCTACGACGGGTTCGCGCCCCCGGCACTGTTTCCCGGCGCCATCGCCCTGGCCGTGGGACTCGACCTCGCCGATGAGCAGCTGCCGGAACGACTGCGCGACCTCGCGGGCGCCGGGTATCTCGGCCTCGTCTACAAGCAGCACGGCCGCCCCGATGCCGCGTTCCGCAGCATGGCGCGCGCGAGCGGGGTGGCGCTGCTGCGCGCCTCCGACGCGGTGCCATGGGACCAGCTCACCGAAATCCTCGCGGCCGCCGTGATCCCCCACGGGGAGTCGGCGCGCACCCTCGTCGATATTCCCCCGGGCGATCTGTTCGCGCTGGCGAACACGGTCGCGTCTCTGACGGGGGGCGCCGTCGCCATCGCTGACCCCGAGCAGACGGTGCTCGCATACTCGACCCTGCCCGGTCAGCCCATCGACGACACCCGGCGCAATTCCATCCTGCAGCTGCATGTACCGCACTCCTCGCAGAATGATGCCGATTACCGCCGCGTGCACGCCGCCAGGGACGTGGTCAGCGTCGCTCCCGGCCCGCAGTCGCTCACCCGATCGGCGGCGGCGATCCGAGCCGGCAACGTGGTGCTCGGGTCGCTCTGGTTGATCGACGCCCGCGGCGACCACAGCCCCCAGACCGCCCGCCTGCTGCTCGAGGCGGCCAACGTGGCGGCCCTGCACCTGTTGCACCGTCGCACCCACACGGCATCCGGGCGGGATCGGCAAATCAGTCTCGTGCGGCCGCTCCTGTTCGAACCCGACCGTGCCGAGCTGTCTGCCGCACAGCTGGGACTCGCGGCCGAGTCGGTGCGGATCGTCGCGCTCACCGCCGGCGGACCGACCGGCTCCACCCCCGACACCCTGCAGGCCAGTCTGCTCATCTTCGACACCGTGCGCACGGCCTGCGCCGTGTGGCTGCCGACCGCAATCTGTGGCCTGGCCGACAATGTGGTCTACATCGTGCTGCCGCAGTCCGAGACGGCCTCCTTCACCTTCCAGCGCGAGGCTATCCTCCGCATCACCCACCACGCTCGCCGGCTGCATGGTCGCCCCGTCCTGGCCGGGTTCGGCCGAACCACGCCGATCGGTGCCGTTCCCGAGTCGCGTGCCGATGCCGAGGCGGTTCTCGCCGCGCTACTACGCGACGTTGAGGAGGGCCGGGTGCGCGTCGACTCCGACGACATTGTCGCCGACCAGCAGTCCCTCGGACCGAGGCTGCAGTTGCGCCAGATCTGCGCGGACCTCCGTGCGGCAGGGCACCTGCCCGGCGCCGATGCGACCCGGATCAGCGACCACGATTCCCGAAAGAAGACCGCGTTCGCGGAGACGATCCGCACCTATCTGGACTGCGACTCCAATGCGATCGAGACGGCCCGGCGGCTCGGTCTGCACGCCAACACGGTGCGCTACCGTTTGTCGAGGGTCGAACCATTGTTCGGCGTTCGTCTCGACGACCCCGACAGCCGCCTCCTGCTCTGGTTGCAGCTCTGGGCGCAGGGCAACTAGCGGAGCCCGGATCAGCCCTGGGCCGCGGCGTTGATCGTGATCGTGTCGAGTCCACCGGCCGCCACGCCCCAGTCGTCGAGGATCGCCCGGTAGCCGCCGTCGTCGACCAGGGACTGCAATGCCGCCTGCACCGCCTCGGCCATTCCGGAGTCCTTGGCGACGGCGAACCCGTACGGGGCCACCTCAAAGCTTGTGCCGGCCAGCTGCAGTCGACCATCGAGCTGGTCGATCGCGTAGAGCGTCACCGGGGAATCGGCGCTGAAGGCCACGGCCTGGCCGAGCACCACGGCGTTCGCGGCGCTGTCCTGAGTGTCGTAGGGCTTCTTGTCGATCGGCAGTAGGCCCGCGGCGACGCAGGCCGCGCTCTTCGCCGGGATTTCCACCGTGTCCTGGTACGTGGTGGCCTGCACCGCAACCGTGAGCCCGCAGGCGTTGTCGGGGTCGACATCCGTTCCCGCCGCGGAGGCCCATTGAATCCCAGCCTCGTAGTAGTTGATGAAGTCGACCTGCTTCTCACGCTCCACATTGTCGGTGAAGCTGGACGCCCCGACATCGATGCTGCCGCCCTTGATACCCGGGATGATGGACTCGAAGTTGGCCACGGTGAAGTCGGCGGTGAGGCCCAGCTTGGCGGCAACGGCATCGGAGAGGTCGATGGTCCAGCCGACGGGCGTGCCCGCATCGTTCTTGTACTCATTGGGCGCATAGTTGGGGCTCGTCCCGAAGACGAGGTTTCCCGAGGCGCCCACACCGTCGGGCAGCAGTGCGACGGCGGCGGCATCCGCTTCAATCGTCCCGGCCGAACCGCTCGTGGCCGTGCTGGCGGGCGCCGTCGAGTTGTCGACGCACCCGGAGAGCACGAGGACGGCCGCAGCCGCAAGGACCGGAATGGTGAATCGAACGCGCATGGGAGCTTCCTTCGTCAACGGTGGAACTGTGCCTTAGAGCGAGCCTAGGTTTCCCGCAGCACCGCGGCTATGGATTTTTCCACTAAGGCAAGCGGCCGGTCTTGTGAGAATATGCCAAGCCCGCTCAGGGTTCGACCGGGACGGCTTCGCCTCCGGTGAGGCTGAGGAGCTCGGCAAACGTCGTGGGGAACACGGTGTGCGCATGTCCGGCCGCCGCCCAGACCACGTCAAACGCGGCCAGGTCTTGATCGACGAGGGTGCGCAGCGGCGACGGATGCCCGACCGGGGCGACCCCGCCGATCGTCTGGCCGGTGGCCGCCTTCACCAGCTCCTTCGACGCGCGACCGATGCTGCCGCCGAGTCGCTCGCCGAGGAACCGGGTATCCACCCGGTGCGCTCCCGAGGTGAGCACGAGCAGCGGCTCGCCGTCGAGGGTGAAGATCAGGGAATTGGCGATCGCCCCGACCGGGATGCCGAGGGCCGCCGCGGCCGCCTCCGCGGTCGACGCCGCCTCGTCGAACCAACGAATCTCCGGGTCGAGCCCATGCTCGTGGAGCGCGACGCGCACCCGGTCAACGGCGGGATGCTCGGTATTGACCATGAGGCCAGCCTAGGCTGCCGACGCTAGGCTGACGCCTATGACTGCCGATCCCGCCGCACGAATCATCCCCCTGCCCGAAGTTCCCGCGCCTCGCGTGGCCGAATCCGCGTTTGTGGCCCCGGGCGCCGTGCTCGTCGGCAACGTCACCCTCGAGGAGAACGCGAGCGTCTGGTACAACTCGGTGCTGCGCGCCGAACAGGAACCGATCACGATCGGGCCGAACTCGAACCTTCAAGACAATGTCTCCTGCCACGTCGACGCGGGTTATCCACTCACCGTCGGTCGAAACGTGTCGGTGGGGCACGGCGCCGTGCTGCACGGGTGCACGCTCGAGGACGGCGTGCTCGTGGGCATGTCGGCCACCGTCATGAACGGCGCCGTCATCGGCGCCGGATCCCTGGTGGCCGGCGGCGCCGTCGTGCTGGAAGGCGCGATCGTTCCGCCCGGATCCCTGGTCGCCGGCGTCCCGGCGAAGGTGCGCCGAGCCTTGACCGAGGAGGAAATCGCCGGGCTGTTGCACAACGCCGAGGCGTACCTGCGGCACACGGAGCTGCACCGGGCCGCCCTCACCCGGTAACCGCGTGCCCGCCCCCGAAATGGGTAGCCGCTACGCCGGTTACCGTAGCGACCACCCATATCGGAGGCGGTGAGGTTCCGCTAGGAGAGCAACGTCTCCTCGGCGGCCTTGACGACGTTGCTCAGCAGCATCGCGCGCGTCATCGGCCCCACTCCACGAGGGTTCGGCGACAGGTGCCCGGCGACACTGGCCACATCGGGGTGCACGTCTCCGGTCAACCGGCCCTTGCCCGTGACCTCATCCTGCACCCGCGTGATTCCGACATCGAGCACGGCGGCTCCCGGCTTGACCCAGTCCGCCTGAATCAGGTGCGGAACACCCACGGCAGCCACGACGATGTCCGCCCGGCGAACCTCGCCGGCCAGGTCGACCGTGCGCGAATGCGTGAGCGTCACGGTGGCGTCGAGCCCCTTGCGGGTGAAGAGCAGACCGAGCGGACGGCCGACGGTGAGGCCGCGTCCCACGACGACGACCTTTTTGCCCACGATGGGTACATCGTAACGGCGCAGCAGTTCCACAATCCCGGCGGGCGTGCAGGGCAGCGGGGACCGCAGCTCGCCCTCGATGCCGAGCACCAGGCGACCCAGGTTGGTGGGGTGCAGGCCGTCGGCATCCTTCGACGGGTCGATGAGCTCGAGCATGGCGTTCTCGTTGTGACCGACCGGCAGCGGCAACTGGATGATGTAACCGGTCACCTCACGGCTGGAGTTGAGGTCCTTGATCGCGGCGCGCACATCCGCCGACGTCGCCGAACCGGGCAGGTCGATGCGCAGGGATTCGATGCCGACCTCCGCGCAGTCACGGTGCTTGCCCGCCACGTACGTTTCGGAGCCGGGGTCGTTGCCGACGAGCAGGGTCGCGAGACCCGGTACCACGCCGTGCGACCGCAGCACGGAGATGCGTTCGACGAGCTCTGATTTGATCTGTGACGCGGTTTTGACCCCGTCGAGGGTGATGGCGACCATCTGGGTTCCTTTGTTCATGTGCACATGGTCCCGTCGACCCGAGCGGGGATTCCGAGCAGATTCGGGCAGCGGATGCCCGCCGTCCCGCCCCCGGAATCTCCGCCGGTGTGCGGCGGCGTGCTGCTACTGCTGGAGGCCGGAGTAGAGCGGGAAGGCCTGCGTGAGCGTAGCCACGCGGGCACGCAGGGCGGCCTTGTCGGCGCCGGGCTTGAGGGCCTCGGCGATGACGTCGGCGACCTCGGTGAACTCCGCGTCGCCGAAGCCGCGCGTGGCCAGGGCCGGGGTGCCGATGCGCAGCCCGCTCGTGACCATCGGCGGGCGCGGGTCGAACGGAACCGCGTTGCGGTTCACGGTGATGCCCACCTCGTGCAGCGCGTCTTCGGCCTGCTGGCCGTTGATCTCCGAGTTGCGCAGGTCGGCGAGCACGAGGTGCACGTCGGTGCCGCCCGTGAGAACGTCGACGCCGTGCGCGCGGGTATCGTCCGCCATCAGGCGGGCGGCCAGGATGCTGGCACCGCGCAGGGTGCGCTCCTGACGTTCCTTGAACTCGGGCTCGGCGGCGAGCTTGAACGCGGTGGCCTTGGCGGCGATCACGTGCATGAGCGGTCCGCCCTGCTGGCCTGGGAACACGTTGGAGTTGAGCTTCTTGGCCAGGGCCATGTCGCGGGAGAGGATGAAGCCCGAGCGCGGTCCGGCGAGCGTCTTGTGCACGGTGCTGGAGACCACGTCGGCGTACGGCACGGGCGAGGGGTGCAGGCCCGCGGCGACGAGCCCGGCGAAGTGAGCCATGTCGACCCAGAGCAGCGCGCCGACCTCGTCGGCGATGGCACGGAACGCTTCGAAGTCGAGGTGGCGCGGGTAGGCGGACCAGCCCGCGATGATGACCTTGGGCTTGTGCTCGATCGCGGCGTCACGCACCGAGTCCATGTCGACGCGGAACGTTTCCTTATCGACTCCGTAGGCAACCGGGTTGTACAACTTGCCGGAGAAGTTGAGCTTCATGCCGTGGGTGAGGTGACCACCGTGGGCTAGCTCGAGGCCAAGGATGGTGTCGCCGGGAGTGGCGATGGCGCTCAGCACGGCGGCGTTGGCCGTGGCACCGGAGTGCGGCTGAACGTTGGCGTATGCGGCGCCGAAGAGGCTCTTGGCGCGGTCGATGGCCAGCTGCTCGGCGACGTCGACGTACTCGCAGCCGCCGTAGTAGCGGCGTCCGGGGTACCCCTCGGCGTACTTGTTGGTGAGCACGGAGCCCTGCGACTGCAGCACGGACCGCGGCACGAAGTTCTCGCTGGCGATCATCTCGAGGTAGTCGCGCTGGCGACCGAGTTCCTGCTCGAGTACGGCGGCGATTTCCGGGTCAACGACCTCGAGGGGCTCGTTGAATGTGGACGCCAACACGGTTGAAGGGGTGGATTCAGGCACGGAGTTCTCCTTAATAAGTGGATGTGCGGCCCAGGCGTGCGGCCACTAACCGTGTCAGTCGCTCCCCGATGGTGACCCATCTTCGTGCTACGCCAGTTGCGACAAGCCGAGCATATCAGCACCGCCCGACAATGGCACCGGGTTCCCACTCAGTCCGGCGGCGGCTGCCGGACGAAGGCGGCTCCCGGGCTGCCGGGTGCTCCGCGACCCGCGAGTTCGTCCACGATCAGCAGGTCAGGGCGCAGGTGCTCCGTGCCGTAGGCTGCCCGTCCCACCAGGTGGGCGGCCATCGGCGCGGTGAGCGCCTGGAACAGCACTATGGCCACGATGAGCGTGACCGTTCCCACGTTGAAGTTGTTGACCGCGACGTCGGTCGTGATCGCCATCAGACCGAAAATTTGCGGCTTCGTGGAGGCGTGGATCCGGCTGAAGACGTCGGGAAAGCGCAGCAGCCCGACCCCGGCCGCGAAGCACATGAGCGCCCCGGCCAGCACCAGAACGGCGGTCAGCACGTCGTGCACAGCGTCACTCATGTGCTGTCCCTCCCCGGAAGGAACCGGGCGACGCTGAGTGAGCCGAGCACGGCGAACAGGGCAAGCACCAGGAGAACAGGAAGGTTGTCGGTGTGGCGGTTGAGCGCCATTTCAGCGCCGAGCGCGCAGATCACCGTCGCCACGAGCACGTCCGAGGCGATGACCCGGTCGAGTACCGACGGGCCCCGCACGATCCGGTACACGGCGAGCAGGCCGCCGAGGGCGAACAGGAGCCCGGCGATGATCGCCACTATCTGCATCATGAGGCATGTCCCTTCGTTGCGCCCGACGCATCCGTTGCCGGTGGAACGACCCCGCGCAGGCGATCGAGGTCCTGGCGTGAACCGACGGCACGAATGATGCGTCGTTCGGTCTCGAGCACCGTGCGACGGAATCGTTCGAGGCCGGCCGCGCTGTGCACGTTGAGCACGTGCAGGTAGAGGGTCGAGTGTTCACGATCGATGTCGATCACGATGGATCCGGGCACGATCGACGTGGAGACGGCGGTCCAGGTGAGAATGAGGTCGCTGCGGCTGCGCAGGTGCACGGCCAGAATGGCGTTGCTCGTGACGAGGCGTGGCGACAATGCGAGCCCGGCCACCTGAACGGATGCGCGCACAATGTCGATGATCAGGCGCACGACGTACGAGAGCACGAACCACGGGTTCAGGCGGTTGCTCAACTGCACCGGAACCAGGTAGAACGACACGGACACCAGAACGGCGACGCCCGCGCCGGTGACGAAGTTGAGCCAGGAAAATGAACCCCACAGCAGCATCCACAGCACAATGAGGCCGGCGATCGCGGGCAGCTGGTTGGCGACGCTGACGAGGCGCCCCTTGCGTGGCGTCATGGTGTTCCGTTCGGGAAGACCGCGTTGATGTACGTCGACGGGTCTGTGATGTTCCCGGCGGCGCGCACGCTGACGTCGAACAGCGGGCCCGCAAACACGGTGAGACTCAGGGTCAGCAGCAGCATGGCCGTGGTGGTGCCGACCATGAGCGGTGACACGGTCTTCTTCAGCACCGTTCCCTCATCCTCCGGGTCTTCCTGCAGCGCGGAGAGGGTGGCGGAGGAGTAGGCGAGAACGTCTTTCCTGGGTCGCCAGAACGCCATGTTCCAGGTGCGAGCGAGTGCGTACAGGGTGAGCAGCGATGTCGCGGCACCGGCCGCGATGACGACCCAGATGATCGCGCCGCCCTCCTGCACCCCGGCCTGGAATAAGGCGACCTTCCCGAGAAAGCCGGAGAACGGCGGGATCCCGCCGAGGTTGATGGCGCCGACAAAGAACAGCACCGCCACAAACGGCGCCGACTTCAGCAGCCCGCCGAGCCGGGAGAGCGATGTTGTTCCGCCGACCCGCTCGATCAGCCCCGCGCACAGGAACAACGTCGTCTGCACGGTGATGTGGTGCACCACATAGAAGATGGTCGCCGCGATGGCGAGGGGCGTGCCGATCGCGATACCGAACAGCATGTAGCCGATGTGGCTCACGAGTGTGAAGGAGAGCAGCCGCTTGATATCGGCCTGCGCGAGCGCCCCGAGAATCCCGACGACCATCGTGAGGCCCGCCAGCACCATCAGCAGCATCGAGAACGGCTGATCGGGGAAGAGCAGCGTCTGGGTGCGCAGGATGGCGTAGATGCCCACCTTGGTGAGCAGCCCGGCAAACACCGCCGTCACCGGGGCGGGAGCGGTGGGATAGGAGTCCGGCAACCAGAACGACAGGGGGAAAACGGCCGCCTTCACGCTGAAGGCCAGCAGCAGAAGCAACCCGAGAATGAGCTGCACGTCGCCGGGCAGGTTCGGCAACCGTTCGGCGATGAGCGCCAGGGTCACCGTGCCCGTTGCCCCGTAGATCAGCGCGATCGAGCTCAGGAACAGCAGGGACGACACCAGACTCACCACGATGTACGTGACGCCGGCGCGGATGCGCGCTCCGGTGCCCCCGAGGGTCAGCAGGACGTAGCTCGCCGAGAGCAGCATCTCGAATCCCACGTACATGTTGAACAGGTCCCCCGCGATGAACGCGTTGAACAGACCGGCCGACAGCACGAGATACGTGGGATGGAAGATCGACACGGGTGTCTCGGTATGCCCGTCGAGCAGCCCCTGGCCCACGGCAAACAACAGCACACCGAGCAGCATCAACGCCGACACAAGCAGCATGATCGCGGAAAGCCGGTCGACGACGAGCACGATGCCCCAGGGCGCGTTCCAACCACCCACGTGCACGACCGCGGGGCCCTCGGTGTCCACAAGCACGAGCAGGATGGCGCTGATCGCGGCGACGGCCACGAGAGCCGCCACGCTCACCACAATCTGAGGTTCGCGCCGTTTGCCGAGCCCGAGGGCAATGGCCGCGCCGAGCAGCGGGAGCGCCACGATCAGGGGCACGAGCACGTTCATCGGGTCTCCCCCTCGGTGGATGGGGGAACGACGGTCGGCACAGGCGCACCCGAATCGTCGGTGCCGCGCTCGAACTCGTCGAGCGACTCCTGCACGGCGTCCTCATCATCCACGGATGACCGCAGCGCGGCCTCGCTCGTGGCCGGCACGTCGCCGACATGCTCGTCGCCCAGGTTGTCGCCCTCGTCGCCGAGGCGGGCAAGCCACCACGAGCGATAGATGAGGGCGAGCAGCAGCGCGGTGATCCCGAAGTTGATGACAATGGCCGTGAGCATGAGCACCTGGGGAACCGGGTCCGCCATCGATTCGTCGAGGCTTGTGCCCGTGACGATGGGAGCGTTTCCCGGGCGGCCGCTCATGATGAACATCAGCAGGTTCGTTGCGTTTCCCACCAGCAGGAAACCGATCAGCACCCGGGTGAGGCTGCGTTCCAGCATCACGTACACGCCGGAGGCGTACATGAGCGCCATCAGCACGACGAGGGTCAGGGAGGCATTCATGGTCGCCCCTCCCGTGTCGTCGTCACGGGCGCGGTATCCGTTGTCGTCTCACTGGCGACGAGGCCCGAACCGGGAACGGATGTCTGCAGCTCCGGTCCGAGGTCATCGACCTCGCTCTGCCGGTCGACCTCACTGCCGAGGCTGCGCAGAATATCGTAGACGAGTCCGATCACCACGAGGTAGACGCCGATATCGAAGATGGTGGACGTTCCGAACGACAACGATCCGAGCACGGGAACCTCGGCCGTGACGTAGGCAGATTCAAGCGGAACACCGCCGAAAAAGAGGGAGACGACGCTCATTCCCACGGCCAGGATGATGCCGAGGCCGAGGATCTTGCCGGGATCGATCGGGGCGGCCTCGCCGAGCTCGTAGCGTCCCCCCGCGATGTAACGCATCACGAGCGCCAGGCCGGCGATAAGCCCCCCGGCGAATCCTCCGCCCGGCTCGTTGTGCCCCGCGAAGAGCAGGTAGAGGGACACGATGATCGCCGGGTGGAACAGCAGACGCACGAGCACTTCGATCAGGATCGAGCGGTGCTGGGCGGGGATCTTGCGCCCGGCGACCAGGAACGCCTGCCGTGTGACCGCGTGGCCATCTCCCGCCACCTCGGGGTCGGCGACGACCTGGCGCCGGTTCCGGCCGAGCCGCAACCTGCGGGAATCAGCGAGGCGGGGCACGTCGGCGTTGCGGCCGGAGACGAACAAGAGGCTGGCCACACCGGTGGCCACGACGATGAGGACCGCGATCTCACCCATGGTGTCCCACGCCCGGATGTCCACGAGCATCACGTTCACAATATTGTGGCCGTGGCCTTCTTCCACGGCCAGGCGTGGGAGCTCGAGGGCGATGCTCGGATGCTGCCGTGCGCCGAGCGCGACCACTCCGATCGTGCCCATCACGACACCCACGAGCGCGCCGATGAGTGCCCGGCGTTTGTGATGCCGGGCCCGATTGTGCTGGGCGATCTGCGTGGGGAGGCGGCGAAGCACAAGCACGAAGATCACCAGGGTGATCGTTTCCACGAGTGCCTGCGTGAGCGCGAGGTCGGGGGCGCCGTGGAACGCGAAGAGCGCCACGAGGCCGAAGCCGGTCACCCCCGCCAGCAGCACCGCGGTCATCCGCTGCCCCACGCGTGCGGCCATCACGGCGGCGATACCCATGATGAGGGCGATGAGCACCTGTCCCGGGTAGTCCCAGAGCACAATCCCGTCCGGCCAACTGCGGTTCACGGCGGCGGCGAAGCCGAGGGCGAGCACGAACACGGTGAGGATCGTTCCCAGGTATTGCGGCAGTCCCCCGCGCTGCCCGAGGTAGGTCAGTCGGGCCGCGGTACGGTCGACGGCGCGCACCGTCGCGCCGTACCCGCGGCCGGCGTCGATCCACGGCGGCACCGTGGCCTGCAGTCGAGCCACGCGTCGGCGCCAGCGGAACAGCGCCACACCCAGGGCCAGCACCACGGCGCTCAGCAGCAACGCGGGTTCGAAGCCGTGCCAGAGCGCAAGGTGATATCCCTCGCTCGAGCTGCCGGCACCGGGAACCGTGTTGGCGTACGGCGCGAGAAGCGGGTCGAGGGAGGACGCAAACAGGCCGAGGGCCACGGTCGCCACGGTGAGTACGGCCGGGGCCAGCAGGGTGTCCCACGGGCTCGGCTCGAGCACGGTCGTTTTCACGGTGGGGCGGGTTCCGAATGCGCCCCAGAAGAAGCGGATGCTGTAGGCCACGGTCAGCACGGACCCGACCGCGGTGCCGACGAGCGCGATCCAGCCCCACACGTTGCCCCCCACGCCCGCGTCGAGGAGCGAGGTGAACACGGCCTCCTTCGCCACGTAGCCGAACAGCGGGGGGATGCCGGACATGGACGCCACCGCGATGAGCGCGACGAGCGCGAGGGCGGGGCTGCTGCGTCCCACGCCGGAGAGTCCTCGCCAGTCGCGGGTGCCCGCGCGATGGTCGATCACGCCAACGACGAGGAACAGGGTTGCCTTGTACAGCGCGTGGGCGAGGAGCAGCGCGGCCCCGGCGAGGGCGGTGTCGCGAGTGTTGAAGCCGACAGCGATCATCAGGAAACCGAGCTGACTCACCGTGCCGTAGGCCAGCAACAGCTTCAGGTCGTACTGGCGCAGCGATCGCCACGCACCCACGAGCATGGTCCACACGCCGAGGGTCACGAGAACGGGCAGCCATCCGTCGCTCTCCGCATACCCCGGGGCGAGCCTGGCCACAATGTAAATACCGGCCTTCACCATCGCGGCGGCATGCAGGTACGCGCTCACCGGGGTGGGTGCCGCCATGGCCGCGGGCAACCAGAAATGGAACGGCACGAGCGCCGATTTGGACAGCGCCCCGACGAGAATGAGCAACACCCCCCAGGTTCCGAGCTGCCCGGTGACCGGCACGGCCACGATCACCGCGAGGGACGTGGTGCCGGCGCCGACCGAGATCATGATGACACCAACGAGCATGACGAGACCGCCGAACGTGGTCACCAACAGCGCCTGCAGCGCGGCACCTCGGCTCGCCCGCTTGCTCGTGTAGTGCCCGATCAGCAGGTAGGAGAGCACACTCGTGATCTCCCAGAACATGAACATCACGAGCAGGTCGTCGGCGGTGACGAGGCCGTACATGGTGCCGGCGAAGGCGAGCAGCAGGGCGGCGAACCGGCCGAGTCCCGGCTCGTCGGGAGAGAAGTAGCGAGCGCAGTAGATCAGCACGAGGGCGCCGATACCCGTGACGACGAGGGCCAGCAGCCAGGCGAGCGTGTCAACGCGGAAGGAGAGGCTGATGCCCAGTGCCGGAATCCACGGCATGCTCTGGGCGACGGAACCGCCCGCGGTGACGACGGACGTTTGGGTGAGCGTGTAGGCGAAGGCAGCGGCCGGGAGCAGTGCAATCACGTAGAACACGCGAGTGCCGAGCAGCCGGGTGAGCCGCGGCGTCAGCACAGACAAAACAAGGAAGACGAGCAGGAAAGTCGCCACGCGGCCTCCAGTCTCGTCCAGGGGGGCTGAGGTCTCATCCT
>Ga0307487_1001826_pt1 | contig 14454 bp, 14 predicted proteins | sample CBIW12metaG_FD_203665 | JGI IMG/M metagenome (GOLD analysis project Ga0307487, IMG submission 203665) | Sea-ice brine microbial communities from Beaufort Sea near Barrow, Alaska, United States - CBIW 1.2 | ecosystem: Environmental > Aquatic > Marine > Coastal | place: USA: Alaska | collected... | reverse complement strand
GGAAATTGTGAAACCACAGTCATCCTCCCGATCGAACGTTCGATACGTCTGATCGCCATCAGACCGAAGCCTTGCGAGAACAAACTTTAGCGACAACCAGACGTGAGAGATTTCGGGAGCCCTAGTCAAGACACCGGCACAGTGGAAGAATGACGTTAGGGAAGGGTGACTCAATGAGCGAGAATCTGAATGATCCAGTCGAAAATCTATCGACAGAGACCTGCTGGGAACTGCTGCGCACTGCCAGTCTCGGCCGAATCGCGGTCAGCTTTCAGGGAGAGCCTGAGATCACACCGGTCAATTTCATTGCCGTAGACAACCGACTGATGCTGCGCACAGCGCAAGGCACGAAACTCCTGAAGCTCACGATCAATGACCGAGTCGCGCTCGAGACAGATTCGGTTGGCCCCCACGACGCGTGGAGCGTCGTGGTCAAGGGAACAGCACGCGTGATCGAATCTCAGGAAGAGATCTTCGAGGCCGACAAACTACCGCTAGTCCCGCTCATCCCGACGCTCAAGTACGTCTGGGTGCAGATCAAACCGACCGAAGTAACCGGTCGTCGCTTTCACCTCGGGCCGGAGCCCGAACGGTACTAGCCCAACAAGTTTCGCGCTTTTGGAAGCCGAGGGGAACATGCGAACTTAGGGCAGGCGCGGCAAACAAGCACCGAAGTTCCTCACGACGACATACGAACGCGCGCCACTGCGTCGGCCACGACCTCTGCAACCGGGTGCGCGATATCGACGACGAATCCCTGCTCGTCCGGCTGCAGTTCCTCTAGTGTCGCGAGCTGGGAATCAAGGAGTGCGGTTGGCATGAAGTGTCCACTGCGGCTTTTCGCGCGTTGCGCGAGCACCTCGCGATCGCCGCTGAGGTGAACAAAGAGCAAGGTCGGAGCCGTCGCCCGAATCGCATCCCTATACGACCTCTTGAGTGCAGAACACGCCATAACGAGGCCAGTCTTGGACCGGTCGGCGCGAGCTAGTTCCTTGCCCACTCGTGCGAGCCACGGCCAACGGTCCTCGTCATCGAGGGGCCTGCCGGCCGCCATCTTGATCAGATTAGCTGCCGGGTGCAGCGAGTCAGCATCTACGAACGGAACCTCCAATTCATCCGCGATAAGTGCCCCGATAGTGGTTTTTCCGGAACTCGAAACGCCGAGCACCAGTATCAGGGGCGGAGCAATATCCCAACCGCCGTTGCTCACCAGTCGTGAACCGTGCCGTCTGCCAGACGGTTGAAAGGAAGATAGGCTTTTTCGTAGGGATACTTTCCTGCCTCGTCGACGTTGAGCTCAACACCAATTCCGGGTTGTTCTCCTGGGTGCAGTAGCCCATTGGCCCACGTATACGATTGCTCGAACACTGCGTTGGTCTTCTCTCCATGCTTCATGTACTCCTGGATTCCGAAGTTATGAATGGCGAGGCCGAGATGCATCGCCGCAGCCATACCGACTGGCGAAATATCAGTGGGGCCGTGCATGCCTGACTTGATTTGATACTGCGCGGCGAAGTCGAGGATTTTTTTAAGGTGTGAGATTCCACCAGTGTGGGTCACCGCGCTACGCACATAGTCGATGAGTTGCTCTCGAATAATCTGCTGGTAGTCGTACACGGAATTAAATACTTCACCAATCGCGAGCGGCGTCGTTGTATGCTGCCGCACGAGTCGCAATGCCTCCTGATTCTCCGCTGGGGTGCAGTCCTCCAACCAAAACAGGTCGTAGGGTTCCAACGATTTGCCGAGTTTCGCTGCCTGAATCGGTGTCATGCGGTGGTGGCCGTCATGCAATAACGGCACTTCAGGGCCGAACTCATTTCGTACAGCCTCGAATACCGTGGGCACATGCTTCAGGTATGCCCGCGTGTCCCAGTCTTCCTCTGCAGGAAATGCTCCGCGCTGTGCAGGTTCATAGTCGTAGCGCTTGCCCGCGTTGCCGGGAAGCGGCTCATTGCCAGCAATTCCATAGATTGCGCGCAATCCAGGCACTCCCGACTGGATTCGAATTGCCTGGTAGCCCTGCTCCTGATAATCCCGAACGCTATCGAAAAGTTCAGGCATTGACTTTCCCGATGCGTGGCCGTAGGCGAGCAAGCCGACACGAGATGCACCCCCCAAAAGCTGATAGAGCGGCATTCCAGCTGCCTTTGCCTTAATATCCCAGAGAGCGACATCGACAGCCGCGATCGCTGCCATCGTCACGGGTCCGCGTCGCCAATACGCGCTACGGTACAAGAATTGCCAGGTGTCCTCGATCCGGTGCGCGTCGAGACCGAGCAGTAGAGGCGCGACGTGCTCACTCAAATAGCTGACCACCGCCAACTCACGGCCGTTGAGGGTCGCGTCACCGAGCCCCGTCAGCCCTGAATCGGTCGTCAATTTTAACGTTACGAAATTCCGGTCGGGGCTGGTGACGATAACTTCAGCCTTGATTATCTTCATGGCTCACTTCTCTCTGCAGATACTGTCGTAGGTTTGGGCGCTAGGTGCGCCGTCAAATTGTCATCGCCGAGAAACCGCCGTCAACATTGATAAGGGCGCCGGTGACGAAACTCGATGCCCTCGATGACGCCAGCCACAGCAGCGCTCCGTCTAGCTCTTCTGGCTTGCCAAGCCGCCGCAACGGTGTGTGGTCAATAATGCTGTTCACGCGATCCTCGGTGAGCAGCGCTCGGTTCTGCTCAGCCGGGAAGAACCCGGGGACGATAGCGTTCACTCGGATCCGGTTCGGCGCGAGTTCGCGCGCCAAGTACTGGGTGATGTTGTTTACTCCAGCCTTAGCAACGCCGTAGCCAAGGACACGGCTGAGCGGTGGCCCGGAAGACGCCGAGGAAATATTGATGATGGATGCTTCGCGTTCGCGGTTGTACATCAACGGGGCGAGTACCTGACACGAGCGGAATACCGAGGTGAGATTGACCTCGAGCAGCCGGTTCCACTCTTCGTCCATAAGCTCAGCGAATGGAGTATTGCTATTAACACCCGGCGCATTCACCAAAATGTCCAGCCCGCCTGCTGCACTCAGCGCGTCGGCAGCGCTTTCCAGCGAGGTTCGGTCAGTGACGTCGAGGAGCATGAACTCGGCTCGTCCACCGGCGTCGATGATGTTGCGCACGACAGCGGCACCACGTTCTGCGGATCTCCCGATGACGGCGACATCGGCGCCAGCTGCGGCGAGAGATCGCGCGAATCGCCCGCCTAGCACTCCTGTTCCACCGATCACCGCGGCTCTGGTTCCGCTGAGGTCAAATAATTCGTGGGCGGGATGAATGGCCTTCAATTGGACTCCTGAGAGAATGGCCTCAAGTGCGCGCCGATGTGATTCGCAAGCGCCTCTTGATAGGCATCATTATTCGTGGATAAAACTTCGCGGAGAGCAAATGAACGCTCCGACGGCCCAGCTTCGTCAGCGGTTCGCAAGACCGCCCCGTAACCGACGTGGAGCATCTGCCGGGTGTCGAAGGTCGTGACAAGGTCGACGAGCCGGTCGTCCACCACTGATGCCACAGCAGGCATTCGATCAAACTGAGCAGAGACCTGATAGGTCGCTCGCGCCGCACGAAAGGCTTCTCTGCTGACCTCATAGATCTCACGGAACAGCTGCGGCGCGAAGCGAGCAGCGGTTTCAACCGCGACAAGGTAACTCGTTCCTGAGGTTTTGAGATGCACAACACGATCGGTAGCTTTCGCCGCCAGCTCATAGATACTGAACTTGTCGGATCCCGAATGAAGACTCAACTTGTAGGGGCCTAAGACTGTCGCGATTTGCGAGTGTTGAACGAGACTTCGGAACAAGATCTCGCGATCGCCGATGTACTCCACACCCTTTTCGAAGCTGCCTACGTATCTGGGCGCGAAGCTGATCCACTTCATACCGAGCCGTTTCATCTCGGTAGCAAGGTACACGTGCTCGGCGAGGGTGGTCACTTCTTCGGTTTCATCGACCGAAACCTCCACCTCGACAGGGTAGCTTGCCGCATCCATAAGGTGACGATACATCGACACCGTCTGGACGATGGCGGCACCGTACTTCGCAGCAGCCCTTCGGATATCGCTCTCATCAACCGACAACGAAGAGTTCTCAGTTTCGAGTTGCAGGCCAGCGTATCTGCGCAACATGGACTGCTGGTCATCCTCCAGCTCGTTCCATGGAAGTTCGGCCAGTGCGGTATCCGAAATATCAGCAGAGACCTCCTGGACATGCTCACCAGGATCGAGCGTAAACGAAGTAAAGCCGGCATCGAGGCAGCGGTCGATGTCGGCCGTCGACTTCAGATGGTCGGCATCCGCACCAACCGCGCGCGTCCAGCCCGCTTGCAATATCCCGAACGTAGCGTCGTCCATTACCTGCTGAGGGCTCCGCCCAAGGCGATCCATTTCCCTCGCGGATTGCTGGGCAAAAACTGGCACGATACCCTCACCCGATTCACGGAATGCGCGCGCATGGCCCGACGTTGCGAGGCCGAGGCGGTCCCCGACGCCGACCGAGGTGCGCAGCCCTATCGGCTCTGGCCTAAGCGAAGGCACTGCGGCCCGTGCTGCGGCAGCGTTCGCCTTCGACAAAGGCCCTTCAAGAACCACACCTCCACCGCTTTCAGCTGCAGTGCCCTCGAAACTGGCAATCGAGATCGCCTCGTCCGCAGCAACCCGCAATCGTCGGAAGTCGCCCACCCCAACCACTGTTAGCCCAACAGGTTGCGGACTCACGAGTTGTCGAGAAGTGAGGAGGAATCTGCATCCAGAAAGACCGTTGCGTGAGGCTGGATCTGCAGGATGGATGCCGGGCAATCGGGTGAAACTGGGCCTTCAAGCGCGGCTTTGACCGCCGCAGCCTTGCGGGATTCCGGAACTCCGACGAGCACCACTGCAGGCCGCAGCAGCGCGGGAATGGTCAGACTGAGAGCCTGCGTCGGCGACTCGGCAAGCGAGGCGAAATGGCCTTCTCCAACCTGTTGCTTGCGCGATACTTCGTCCATTGTGACGAGGCGGACCAGATCCGTGGCTTCGAAGTCGGCCGGTGGATCATTGAATGCAAGATGACCGTTTTCACCAATGCCCATGACGGTAATAGCCGGGTTGAGTTCCCGAATCAAAGCAGAGTACCGCTCTATTTCCGCTCCGATTGGGCTGTGGTCACCGCGCACTCCCTCGAACGCTCGCGGCGTCACGTGCGACACAATGTTCTCCATCATCCATAGGCGAAAACTGGCCGAGTGATTTTCGCCCATACCGAGGTATTCATCCATGTGCAAGATTGTGATGCGCGACCATTCGATGTCATCACGTTCCCGCACCGCCCGCGCAAAACTCAACTGCGAGTTTCCGGTGGCCAGGATGACTGCGATCTTGTCTTTGGTCTTCAGGGCGTCGCTCACTGCGCCTGCGAAGGCTGCGGCCACTGCTGCGCCAAGTTCGTCGTTGGAATCAGCAATCACGACGTCAAGCTCGTTGTACTTTCGATTCTCCATGAGAGTCCTTTCGTTGTGCTCGCTGGGTAAAACCATTCGTTCGTCCCGAGCGAAATAGGATTATTCGTTGTTCTCCGTTTTGACCTGCGTCACCATCTGCGTGGGGCTAACATGTCGCAAAGCGATGACAAGGACGATCAGGGTAGTGAGCATGTAGACCACGGCCATTGCACTGATCGCCTGCGATGGACGGATCCCCGAGGCGAATACCGCGTAGTACAGCGACACGACCAGCGTTTGGCTACCTGGTCCCGCCGTGAGGAACGTCAGTTCGAAGAGCGCCACTGTTTGCACCAGAACAAGGAGCGCGGCGGCCATTAGCCCCGGTACTACCAGTGGGCCAAGGATGCGCGTGAAAATCTGCCACGTCTTTGCACCACACATCCTTGCGGCCGCTTCAATGCGAGGATCGATCTGCTCAATGAACGGTGTCATCACCAGCACCACAAAAGGAACTGCAGGCACAAGATTCGCGAGAATAACACCGCTGAGAGTTCCCCCGAGCTTCAACTGGTAGAGCAGCGTCGCCAATGGGATACCGTATGTGATTGGCGGCACCATGATTGGCAACAGGAAGGACAGCATCATGATCTTCTTGCCAGGGAAGTTGCGACGGGCAAGGACATATGCGGCTGGCGCGCCGATCAGCAATGAGACTATTACCACAGTGAATGCGACCTGCATCGTGACGACCAAAGTGTCTTGGAGCTGAAAGTCATTCCAGGCCATCGAGTAATATTCCGCAGTCCACCCCGTTGGCAACCAAGTGTCGAACCACTCAGTAGCGAAGGAGTTGGCGATGACCGACGCGATCACACCGAACAGGTTGACGAAGAAGAAAATTGTCGCGAGCCAAACCAACCAGCGGAAAGGCGACTTTCGTGGCGCTCCGTTTCGTCGGAGTGCGCGTCGTTCGCGAGCGAGTGTCTGTGTCATGTCAGCCCTTCCCGGCTGAGCTGCCCCGGTACATCCTGGAGCGCCACAAGAGCACCAGGGCGACCACAGTCAGCTCGACTACTGCGGTGATGATGGAAATCGTTGTTGCCAGCGGAAAGTCGTACCTCTGGAATGCCGCCTGGGATGCAGCGACAGAGAGCACATGCGAGTCGCCCGCCGGGTTGCCTAGTAGGACCGCTGATGGAAACACCGAGAATGCAAGAACGAACGTCAAGCAAAACGTAATCGCAAGACCCGGGGCCACTAGCGGCAGGGTCACTTTCGAAAAGCGCTGCCATGGGCCGGCACCGAGTGTGCTCGCCGCTTCTTCCATCTTTGGATTGATGCCGGTGATGTAAGAAAGCGTGAGCAGGAACGCAAACGGAAACCCCGTGATGATGAGCGAAATAATCACGCCCCACATGTTGTGCACCAACCGAAGCGGCTCGTCGATGATTCCGACCGCCATCAGAGTTCGGTTGAGCCAACCCTGAGGGCCCAAATATGTCAACAACCCTTCCGCCACGAGAACGGTACCGAGGCTAATCGGGACAATAAGGATCGTGTTGATAGTGCGCTTTCCGCGCACCCTACCCCTCATCACGAGGGCTAGAGGAACCGCCGCCATCACGTTGAACAAGGCCGCCGGCAAAGCAATGCGAAAGGTGTTTCCGATGGTGTCGAATAAGTACTTGTCAGTGAAAAACTCAACGTAGTTACCGAAGACGCCACTCTCGTCGTTCGGTTGAAACGAAAGCATGATGCCGTAAACCGCCGGGTAGACAAAGAGCGCGAGTACAAACAGGAACCCTGGAAGGGCTAACCAGATCATCCTGTCCAACCCCCGTTCGGCAAGACGGTGGCGAAGCGACAGGTGTTGGAGGGGAGGTGGGGTCAGGCCAGATTTCGAGGGCCCTGCTGTGGTCAGCGCGGCCATCTAGACCGCCTCTCGCTCATGTGCGCGCAACGACTGCCCATCGGCGAGGCTGCTTGATGCGGGGTAAACCATTATTCGATCAGGCTTAATCCCAATGGAAATGGCCTGATCAATGGCCAGCCGCTTCTCGGTACGAAGGAAAAGCTTGGCTCCGGATGAAGCGACTGCCTGCACCTCGAAATCTCGGCCTTGGTATTCAACCGAAGTTACTATCGCGCGGAATTGGTTCTCCATAGGCTGACCGACGATGAGATCCTCGGGTCTCATCGCTACAGTGACAGGCCCGTTCAAAGCATCCAGATCACCGGGAATCGCAGCAAGCTCGATGCCTTCGCCGACTAACCGCAAACGGTCACCATCGACGCCCATCGCCGTCATCTCAAGCAGATTTCTATAACCCATGAAGTCCGCAACGAAACTATTGACCGGCTCAAGGTAGACCTCTTCAGGGGTACCTATTTGTTGCACGCGCCCCCCGTTAAGTACGACGAGGCGGTCAGCAAGAGAGAGCGCTTCCTCCTGATCGTGCGTTACGTACACGGTAGTTAAACCGAGCGTTTTGTGCAGACGCCGAATTTCTGCGCGCATCTCGTGTCTGAGTTTTGCATCGAGGTTCGAGAGCGGCTCGTCCATGAGAACGATCGGTGGCTCAACCACGACTGCACGTGCGATCGCGACTCGTTGCTGCTGACCGCCGGATAGTTGCCCAGGCTGTTTGTCGGCATGCTCCGTGAGCTGCACGAGCTCGAGGGCGCTGTCGACCCGTCGTTCCATCTCGTCTTTCGGCACTTTGCGCATCTTGAGGCCGAACGCGATGTTGCCGCGCACAGTCAAGTGCGGGAACAACGCGTAGTTTTGAAAGATCATTCCGAAACCACGCCGTTCGGGTGGCAGCAGGTCGATGCGGCGATCGTCGAGGCTGATGGTGCCCCCGGTTAGCGGCAGTAGGCCCGCCAGACAATTCAATGCCGTGGACTTGCCGCCGCCAGACGGGCCGAGCAGGGCGACGAACTCGCCCCGCTCGACCGTGAGGCTCAGGTCGGTGAGTGCCGCTGACCTACCAAAGGTTCGTGACACACCCTCGAGCCTAAGTTCAGAGAAGTCAGTTGAATTCAAGGGACTTCACTACTCCTGGATCATCCCAGCACCGATTTCTCGGTCCCACTTCTCGAACATTTCTCCCATAGCCGTATTGCTTAGTGGCAGCACGGTCGGGTACGAATCGATAAGTTCGTCGTATTTGTCACGACCGAATTCCTCGATAACCTGCTGGCTTGCCTCTGGTGCCATGTCGAGGGTTACTCCTTCAACTGCCGGTCCGGGGTACATATATCCGGTGTCGTATGCCATCGCCTGCTGATCGGGGGACAGCATCCACTTGATCAGGTCAAGAACGACTGCGAGCTTGTCATCGGAGATTCCCTTGGGGACGGCGATGAAGTTCGAATCTACGATCCATGAGGTATTTTCGAGAGCAGCGACATCGGCTTCCTTCGGCACGGTACCGATTGCCCGCGGGTTAATGTCCCACCCTGCCGAGCTGGCTACGATGCTGCGCGAACCATTCGCAAGTTCCTTCATAGTTGCGGTGGTTCCCGATGGATAGTAATCGATGTACTGGCCAAGCTCTGCCAGGTATGCCCAGGTCTTTTCCCATCCGTCAATCGGGTCACTAGGGTCAGCGTCGCCGAGAATGTAAGGGAGTCCCTGAACGAATGCACGTCCGGGTCCGGAATTGGCCGGCCGGGCGTACATAAACTGACCGGGGTTCGACTCTGCCCATTCCAAGAGTTCCTCGGCCGTTCCCGGCACGTCCGACACGGTCGACGGCAGGAATTCGAGGAGCGGCCCAGGGTTTCCGAAGTCATTGACTATTGCGTAGCCCTCGGCAAGATCGAGCATGTTCTTCGCGTTCGGGAGGTAGGTGTCGACGCTAGCGCCCAATTGCTCATCGAACTCCGGAAGCAACTTCAGCCAGAGATCCTGTTCAATTCCAGCTCCGAGGGCATCATTACCAGTGAGAACCATGTCGATTTGCGAAACGCCAGCAGCCTGCTGCGCCTGGAGCTTTCCGGAGATCTCAGTTGCATCTCCACTGTCAAAGTTCACCTTCGACAGGTACTGGGGAAACTCCTCCATGTACGCCTCGATCATTGGCTGAGCGATGACTATGTCGCCGGAAACGTCTACCAAATTCAGTGTGACGGGTGAACTCGGCATCTCGAGGTCGCCCGAGCGCACCTCGTTCGAGCTATCACCTGGGGCGCAACCAACGAGGCTGAGCAGCAGCAGGCCGCTTAGCCCACTCGCGATGATTTTGGATTTCTTCGCTTCCATGTACTTCTCCTCTTTGAGATCCAAGCCGGCATCTGCTGGCTGGCGATGTGCTGTGCATCCGAAAAGCGGAGTTTTGTGACCGCGATCCAACCGGAAGCAATATTACTTATTGAGGAGCATAGTGGGATAAAGCATACTTGTGCAATAAGAAACTGAATTGGTTGGCGTCACGACGGCGCGGTTATCAACAATTTCTCGTGCTCGTCAAGGGATTGTCTCGATTCGTACGCGATGAGGCTCCCTGAAATTACTAAGAACGCGGGTCTCTTGCCTTCACATGGGGCACCCTAGTTCTGGGGCGTTGTACTTATGTACTCAACGTTCTGATGGGGGTGCTCCCACACATGGCTCATTTCGGCCAATGTGCGCTGCATGATACCGAGCATCGCCTGTTGGGCCTGGTCTGGTGCCCCTCGTTGGATCGCGGAAGCAACGTCTAGGTGCAACTGAAGCGCTTCCGAATGCGGGTTCTGGGGCATGAGTCCATAATTCGTGCGCCCTGCCAGGACTTCACCGACAACAGTGGTAAGTTTTGCGAACATCTCGTTACCGGAACTCGCAAGCACCAGTGCATGGAATTGTGTATCCAACGCCAGAAACAGTTCCTGATTCCCCGCCTCCCCCGCAGCCCAGAGCTGGCCCGCAAGACCCATTAGGTCGCTGGCGTTCGAGAGCGGCGAACGAAGGGCAGCAAGTCGAGCCGCTTCCGGTTCAATTGCCGCCCGCAACTCGGTTAACGAGCGCAGTTGGGTTATCCGCGCGCTGGATTCCAACCGCCACCTGATCACCTGCGGGTCGTACAGGTTCCACTCGCTTGGCTTCAGTACGAGAACACCAACTCGACGCTTAGAAGACACGAGACCCATGGACTCAAGCACGCGCACGGCCTCCCTGATCACGGACCGAGACGCACCGTACTCACGTTCGATATCTTCAATCTTCATAATTGAGCCGGTAGGGATCTCCTGCCCGCAGATCGCCAGGCCCATTCGTTGGAGCACCCTTGCATGCAACCCCTTGAAACCCGCGACGACCGCCGGAGGATCATGCGGCTCGACCATTTCAACAACGCCTTTGTTCATTCCCAAATAATAAGGGATAGTTCTTTGAAGTTGTATAAGTATGTTTTATTGAGCTATCTTTTCGATTTAGCCTGCTTAAAGGCTTCGGCCCTGCGCTGAATTCCTTCATAGTGCGGCTTGATCCGTCCGCCCACCGGGCCGATGAACTTAAGGAGTTCGAACCATCGCCACTATTGGATTGCACGAACGCGCCACCAAACGCACTACCAACCAACAATTAGTGGTTGTAATGGGCGTTGCGGGTGTCGGGAAAAGCACGATTGGTCGGCTACTCGCAGCGCGACTTGGAGTGGAGTTTTGCGACGGAGACGCACTGCACCCTTCCGCCAACATTGCGCTAATGGCAGCGGGGCATCCGCTCGGCGACCTCGAGCGGATGCCCTGGCTGCATGCAGTCGGTCGGCGGCTGCACGACTCGCGGAAACAGAATCGCGGCATCGTGGTGGCTTGCTCAGCGCTGAAACGCCGCTATCGCGACATTCTGCGGGAACACCAGTCGGACATCATCGTCGTATTTCTCGATGCCCCTATGCTGGTTGTCCATGAACGGATCACCAGCCGGGAGCACGACTACATGCCACCTTCGCTACTCGCATCCCAGTTCCTCGACCTAGAGCCGCTTCAGGACGATGAAAGGGGCATGCGCGCGAATGTCCAGCAGTCCCCGCGAAAGATTGTTGGGCAGATAGCGAAAGCTCTCGCGAGCAGGTCTCTCGCACCGCTTCCCAAGGCTGACAATTGATCGCCCTGCCCAAGTCCGTGGAACTTCGTGCCGGACACGGCGGCCTGCCAATGCTTTACGTTCAGAGCAGCGCGGGCTCCGGTGAAATCTATCTCCACGGCGGCCACGTCGCGTCTTGGACCCCGGCTGGCGCAGCACCGGTGCTCTGGACGAGCAGCGCAAGCAAATTCGATCTTGGTTTCCCCATACGGGGCGGCGTGCCAATCTGTTTCCCCTGGTTCGGCATGAAAGACGGTCACCCGGATGCACCGCTGCATGGCTTCGCCCGCATCTCACCATGGCAGTTGGTCAAAGTCGACGACTCATTCGGCTCGGTCACTGTGCAGCTTCGGCTCACCGACTCCGCCGAATCGCGCGCATCGGCCTGGCCCCACAGGTTCGAACTCTTGTACACCGTCACCTTCGGCTCCGAGCTCCGCTTGAGCATCGATGTTTCGAACTCAGACGACAATTCCGGCTTTGGTTTTGAAGCAGCACTTCACAACTATTATGCGGTCGCGAACTCACGAAAAGTGATCGTTAGTGGCCTCGAAGGCCATGACTTCATAGCAAACGGCGACGCATCAGTTGTTCGCGAAAACACACCGGTCTGTATCGGCGAAGGTGTATCCCGTAGGTACTTGTCTGCAAACGAGGCAGTCATCCATGACGACGGAAACGCGCGATCGATCCACATCCACTCAACAGGAGCGACCGGAGCGGTGTTATGGAACCCGGGTGCGGAGACAGCCAAAGCGATGGCTGACTTTACTGACGGAGAGTGGACAAAAACCGTGTGCTTCGAGACGTGCAACATCGACGGTGCCGCTGTGTGGTTAAACCCAGGAGAAACGCATTCGATGACAGCCGTCATTTCAGTAACGACCCCGTCCCGCCCTCTAGATAGAAGGTGAACTGGGCATCTGTCCGCAAACCGGAGCAAGCCAGATCGAACTGACCTTGGCGCAATCAGTATGCATTGGAATAATACGAACGTATTCGACGTCAAGCTCGTCGCAACCCGACTCCGCTAGCACGCGAGTACGTCACGAACGTGGAATCGTTTCCCGCAACAACGACTTCTATCCGAAGTTGGCCCCAACCGCGAGTCTTAGAGCGCGCCCTGCTCCATGGTACCCATCGGGATCGACGTCATCCGAATGACGTCGACTGGGGCCATCAGGTGGTCTGCAAGCACCCGGCCGAGAGCCGATACTGCCTTGCTCGTGCCGTGAGCATCCAGCAACTCCACGGACTGCCACTTCTCGATCATGACAAGCGAACCATCGACTGTTTCGTAAAGCGCGTAGAGCTCACAACCCGACTCCTCATGAACTGCGGCGACCGCGGGGCGGAGGGCTTCGAGCACCGCGTCGCGGCTTCCGGGGCGAAGCAAGAATGTGGCGGTAACAATCACTGGTTGACTCATCCCCCCACGTTACCGTCCAATCGCCAGGCTCCTCTGCGCGGGCCGCGACCAGCCCGCCGGCCGACCGGTTGCCGCAATCAGAGCGAGCGCCGTGCCCTAGGCTTGATGATTGGGCCAGCCAGTCGCGAACATTGGGCCCACCACTTTGTCCCCGAGTCAAGGAGTGAACACGATGACCGCTGAGCAGCAAACAACCGCAAACATTGGCGTAGTAGGGCTCGCGGTTATGGGCTCCAACCTCGCCCGCAACTTGGCTAGCCGCGAAGGCAACACCGTTGCGATCTACAACCGCTCCTACTCGAAGACCGAGACGCTGCTTACTGAGCACCCGGAAGCTGGCTTCGTACCCGCATCCACTTATGAAGAATTTGCGGCGTCGCTGTCGACGCCGCGCACCGCCATCATCATGGTTCAGGCTGGCAAGGGAACGGATGCCGTCATCGACGCCCTCACGAAGGCGTTTGAACCAGGTGACATCATCGTCGACGGCGGCAACGCGCTCTTCACCGACACCATCCGTCGCGAGAAGGCGGTGCGCGAGACCGGCATCAACTTCGTCGGTGCCGGTATTTCCGGTGGCGAAGAGGGCGCACTGCTCGGCCCATCGATCATGCCCGGCGGTTCCGCCGAAGCGTGGGAAACCCTCGGCCCGATCCTCAAGTCAATCGCAGCCGTCGCCGAAGGCGAGCCATGCGTCACCCACGTCGGCACCGACGGTGCAGGCCACTTCGTCAAGATGATCCACAACGGCATCGAATACGCCGACATGCAGCTCATCGCTGAGGCCTACGACCTCATCCGTCACGGCACCGGGGCAACGCCAGCCGAAATCGCCGACATCTTCGCCGAATGGAACAAGGGCGAGCTCGAGAGCTACCTCATCGAGATCACCGCCGAGGTTCTGCGCCAGGTCGACGCCAAGACTGGAAAGCCTCTCGTCGACATCATCCTCGACCAAGCCGGCTCCAAGGGCACCGGAGTGTGGACTGTGCAAACCGCCCTCGACCTCGGAGTTCCCGTCTCTGGCATTGCCGAAGCTGTGTTTGCTCGCGCCGTCTCCTCGAAGCCTGCTCAGCGTGCAGCATCCAGCGGACTCCCCGGCCCCAGCTCTGTACCGGAAATCGCCGACAAGGCCGCATTCATCGAAGATGTTCGCCAAGCCCTCTACGCGTCCAAAATGATTGCCTACAGTCAGGGATTCGATGCGATCGTTGCCGGCGCTGAAGAATACAACTGGGACATCAAGAAGGGCGAGATCGCCAAGATTTGGCGCGGTGGTTGCATCATCCGCGCACGCTTCCTGAACCGCATCACCGAGGCTTACGCCGAGAACCCCGGCCTAGTCGCCCTCGTCTCCGCGCCGTACTTCACCGAGGCGATTGGTGGCACGCAAGATTCTTGGCGACGGGTTGTAGCCGGCGCAGCAACTGCCGGCATCCCGACTCCCGCGTTCTCGTCGTCGCTGGCCTACTACGACAGCCTGCGCGCACCACGCCTGCCTGCCGCTCTCGTTCAAGGTCAGCGCGACTTCTTCGGCGCCC
>Ga0307487_1001823_pt1 | contig 14463 bp, 13 predicted proteins | sample CBIW12metaG_FD_203665 | JGI IMG/M metagenome (GOLD analysis project Ga0307487, IMG submission 203665) | Sea-ice brine microbial communities from Beaufort Sea near Barrow, Alaska, United States - CBIW 1.2 | ecosystem: Environmental > Aquatic > Marine > Coastal | place: USA: Alaska | collected... | reverse complement strand
TACTGCTTGCAAAACAGTGAATTCACCAAGCTCTATTTGTCTAACTATTTGCTTTCGCAATTCTACACAAAATATACGCTGTGGCTTAATTTGATACTTTTTCTCCATCTCATTTGGTTTTTTATCCTAACAAAATGTGTCAACTTTATCTAGGCACTGTCAGAAGAAAACCAGAATCAACTATTTCTTTGGATTTTTAATGTTATAAATTTTCTACTGACAAGATTACGCAAAGTCATATTTTAAAAATCAGTATGAGCAATTACAAATCAATTACCTCAGTTCTCCGCTCTTCCATCCGTTGGATCTGCGGAGGTTTTACGTTGAAAAAGAATACTGCTGCCCTGAGAAATCCTAGTATTCCTTATCAATTTAACTTCTTAGTCTACCTTTCCAGAATGGATTTTGTATTTTTGTCAAGCTAATATCAACCGAGAGTAATGGAAGAATTAAAGTGGTATGTGATGTATACAGCCTCAAGATCTGAGAAAAAAGTAGCCGACAGACTGAAAGAAAACGATGTGGAAGTATATCTACCTATGGTAGAGGAACTTCGTCAATGGTCTGACCGCAAAAAGAAAGTTCAGAAGGCCATGTTCAACGGATATGTATTTGTGAAAACCCGAAGAAATCAGCTTTGGGAATGTCTTCAGATTCCCGGTGCGGTGAAGTTTATTCACTTTGCCGGCGAACATGCTACTATCAGAGAAGAGGATTTGAAAATCATCAAACTAGTGGTAGAAACTGGGGTAGGAGTGGAAACGGATGGATCTGTGATCGAGCCGGGAGAAAAAGTTAAAGTGATCGCCGGGCCGTTACAACATCTTACCGGAGAAGTGATAGAGCGGGGAAATAAAGATTATTTTTTGATCCGTATCCCAGGAATCTACCAAAACATGTTGATCTCTGTGCCTCGCAAGTTTCTAGAAGTCGTTGCCTAATTGTGAATTCTACCGGGAGTCAATTCCATAGGTTTGATTCTCCACTTGGTATTGGGCTTGCTAAGTTTCACAGAATCCTTAATTTCTGACACCTTGACTTCCTTGATTTTCATCCCTGTTAGCCTTGCAGTATCTTTTAGGCTGTAAAAGGTAATTACGGAGGAGTTTAAGGTCAGACTATACAATGAATTATATTCTACTAAAAACAAAAAATCATTATTTTCAAGAGCTATTCCATCCGTAGGAGGCCCTTTTTTAATTCCAATTAATACCAATCTGGTCTTAGGCAATGTCATTTCTATGGTACCTGACTTAGGAAATTCCATGTCGGGATTAACCTGTGGAGGAGAAATTTGAATAGGTGGGTTTATAAATTCTTGGGAATTCTCTACAGGATTTTCTACAGAAGCTTCTGGTGGGATGGCAGAAGTACTATCGTGAGTTTCCATTTCTGTGACGCTGGTTGGTTCTTCCTCAAAAGTACTTTTGAGTTCTGGCCACATGGCCACACTGGCAATACTAAGCAGCATGATAGATGCAGCATAAGGCAATATCTTTTTAAACGTCACTACTTTCTTGGGTGCTTCTGTGACCGGTGCGAATGTTGGAATAGGTTCCGACTGTAGCGGAGGCATGGCGATTACCTCTTGATTAGGGACAGTTAAAAATAATTCATTAACAGAGTCAAATTTGGTAACTGCAGCTGGAGCAAATGCTTCAGTTTTCACGCTTCTTTCTAATACGATATCTTTCTTCCTCTCCCCAAATCCTTCAATGATTTGTATTAAACTGACTTTGATGACGAGGGTGAATGTGCCTTCTGTTTTTGCCTTTACATCAAAAATCCACTCTGTAAAATCGTCCTCACTAATAAATTGTTCTTTGGAGGAGTTTGAAAATATCTCAAAATTATCTTCATTCTTGGTCTCCTCAATGCAGACTTCCATTACTTTCCCAAGTCGGATATTCTCAATGACCTTTTCATTTTCATCAAGATTAAGACCCTCTTCTAGTAAGATCTCGTCCCAGGCCAACCGTACAATACATCTTGTCCAAGTCTCCAATTGCATCATGTCAGGAATATGATAGAGAATTTTTCCTTCCTTATGGCTGGTTGTATGGATGGGGTCAGGAGTCGTGGTAGGTTTTTCGTTTGAATCTATCATCTTAAGGAGTGGAGCGTATTCTTTGCTGCGCAATTCATCAAGATTGAGCGTATTCATATTTCTGAAAAGAGTTGCCAGGGCTGCAATTGCACCTCTTATATCAGTATACAAATCAATATCATCTCTGATCCCTTGAGTGTCTGCGAAGCTTTCAAGCTCCTTCAAAGCGTGGTTGAGCTCCTCGATCTGCGCCTCCCAATACTTGAGATAAGATATAATTCCGATTGATTTGTAAATATTTGCATCTGAAAGAACTACCGGAAGTATCCGATCATATATATTTCCGTTTCTTTGAACTTCCAACAGCTCAAACATGCAATTAGGTGACTTAAGATATTTGTCGCTAATAATGAGCACCACAAATTGACCGGAGCCAATCTCCTGCATAAATTCTTTGATGAGTCCTTTAAATCCCAAGTCTCTTTTGTCGCGGATAAAGCTTAATCCTAGCTGAGTGATTTTTTGATCGATCTCATTGGCTACCTTTTCGCTTTCGCCGCCCCATGCGTAAGAAATGAATATAGATTTTGAAGTGTCGGGCATAAAAAATAGTAGCTAACTGAACAATCATTTTTATGAAGGTAACTTATAATCAGTTAATGTTCAAACCACTGATTCTTTAGGTGTTAGAGTTTAATTGTGGTCATAATGATAGTATGAAGTAGGGATTGTAACTCTTATTTCGTTGACGCTAAATATCAAATCCTATTTCCCGATTGATAACCAGGCTTTTTATTAGCCAAACTTTTGAGTTTGGCGGAATTGGTTTTCAGCGTTGACTTAATGGTTCTCAAAGATTATTTGTGTTTCTTATTCTACCACGTTTAAATAGAACTTTCAAGAAACTGATAATAGTGTACTGAATTCTGATTCTGACAAAAGTTTAGTTCATAACAGATCCGAAAAATTCATCCACTCATCCCCTCGATATTCATAATGAATTATATCAATATAGAAAGTGGGCAAAGTGAGGAAACCGTAATTTTTGACTATTCGCAACTAAACGAAAACGGCCGTGACCGAGCTTTCCGCAGGGCATACAGAAATATTGAATCTATGAAAAGAAGCTGATAAGGATAAAAAATGACTCGAATATTCTAATGATCGGTCCTGGAATGGAAATATCTCCTGTAAACAAGCTGAGCTTGGGCTAGGTGATCTCCGTATCGATTGAAGCCAGCATTTCCGTCGAGATCATCAGAAAAAGTAAAGAACATTGTCCCTTCTCCCGCAATTTCTGAATAAGGCCCAAGCGTGTAACTTAAGCCAGCTCTCACCGGAAAGTATGCAGTGGTGATCTGGCGATCATAGACCACGGCATCCGTACTATAAGAATTTGATTGTTTGGTATTAGTATGCATCACTCCAAGTCCAAAACCTCCATATAGGTTAAATCTACTACGATTCATGTGATTGCCGAAAGCGATTAGATTTACACTCGGCATCACATCAAAATAATATGCGGGACCTTTGACGGAAAATGAAGACCTATTTACAAACCATCTTCCCTGATTTGTAGGATTTGCGTTTCTGGTACTCTCGAGCCACTGAATTCCTCCGCTAGCTCTCAAGTCAAAACGGTTTGTGAGTCGCTTAATTAGTGATATGGAGACGGAAGGTTTGATCTTAAAGCTGGGATCTCTATAAGGACCTCCATTATCCAAATACGCAAAAGAAGGACCTACCCCGATTGAAAATATATTATCTCTGGAGGTTTTTTCTCTGTAAAAGTTCTGAGCTGATAGAGAATAACTGCTCAGAAGAAAAAATGTAAGTAGGAAAGTTAGTGATAGTTTGGACATGACTGGTTTTTTCCTACAACGAAGATTTAGATTCGGACAGGATTTTTTGAAAATTTGGCAACAAATATGCCAATTAAGGTTCAAATTCCATATTTGACTCAGTCAATCAAAGATTTCTTATTGAGGATGGTTATTAAGACCCTTCAAAAGCCTTTTTTATCTCATCTTCTGTAGCACTGAGTTTGACCCTGCAGGACTTCACGAGTTCGGCAGCTTCTTTTACCAAGGCAGAAAGTTCATCTACACTTTTCTTACCGTCTTCTAATTGAGAAAGTATATTCTCCAGACGGGTCATCGAATCATTATAATTTAAGTCACTCATTTTTCCTCAATTTGTGTAATTGTGCTACTTATTTTTTTATTGGAAGTAATAGTAATCATCTGTTCACCGACCTTGAAGTTTCCATGTGATATTGACTGACCACTGATCTCTGACCTTGAATAACCTCTCTCCAAAATTACTTTTGGATCCAACTGTCTCAAAATTCCCTCTTTTGAATCGATCTTATGATTCTGATTTTGGATTAGTGCGGTAAATGCTTTTTTAAGAGACCTCTCCATGGTGTCAATAGATAAAGAGTTGGTCTGTAAGCGATTTTTAGAAGAGAATTTAATTCTGTTTACACAAGAAATAAGCTTCTCTTTTTCTAGCTGCAAGCGGCTTTCGGCTACTGATTTGGTTCGATGGGCGATTTGGTGAAGCTTATCGCCTTCCTCTTTTAATTTGAATCTTGTGGCTCGATCAAGTCGTAAAATAATGGTGCCCAGATTTTCCTCAAATTCTCTAAAGCCAGAAAGTAAAAATTCTGCCACTGCCGTTGGTGTTTTGAGTTGGGTATGGGCAGTAAGATCTGCAATTGACTCGTCTCGCTCATGTCCGATTCCGGTAAATATCGGTAAATCGTAATTAGCTATTTTGACTGCCAGCCTATAATCATCGAAGCAATCTAGATCCAATTGTGCTCCTCCTCCGCGAATAATGATCACCGCTTCAATACCTAAGGATTCCCGCACAGCTTCTATTTTATCAAGACTTGCCAGAATACCTGCCACAGCATCATTTCCTTGCATTGATGACGGGAAAAGCTTGTGATACACCTGATAACCATAGGCGTTATTTTCTAGCTGATTGATGAAATCGCCATAACCTGCTGCTGTTGGACTGCTGATGATCGCGATTTTTTGAACTACCGGAGGAAGCAGATGTCTAGCATTCAGACGGAGTATTCCTTCTCTTGTGAGTTGGTCGATAGTTTCCTGGCGGATTCTGGCTCTTTCGCCAAGCGAAAATGAAGGATCGATGTCCTTTACATTTACACTCAACCCATAAACCGGATGAAAGTTTACCGATACCTGAGCAAGTACTTTCATCCCATTCTTGATCGAAGTGCCCGTCACTGATTCAAATCGGGCTGCCACAGATCGAAAAGCAAAAGACCATAAGTTGGCTTTGATTTTGGCTTGAACTGTGTTCCCTTGCTTTTCTACCAGTTCAAAATAGGCATGACCTTGAGGAGCTTTTCTGAAATCAGCAATCTCTCCAACTACCCAGATGACAGGGTCAATTTGGGTTTCCAACGCGTCTTGGATGAGTCGATTGAGTTCGGATATCGAGTGAGTAACCTGCATTGCTTAATTCATCTTTTGAAATTCTGCTTTGATTTTCTGATTCAATTCCAAGCTAGCTCTAAGCATTGGTAGTCGAACCTGATCCCCACAAATTTCTAGATGAGAAAGTAGATTTTTGATTCCAACCGGATTACTTTCTGCATACATTAAGTGGTTTACAGGCAATAAAGAAAATGCAGCCTTCAGGCTTTCTTCTTCCGTACCATGGCACAAAGCTTTAAAAGTAGCTGGTAAGGCATTTGCCATCACCGATATAATTCCTGATCCCCCAATACTATACATTGCTTTGGTCATCAAATCATCACCCGAAAGCAACAAAAAGTCCTTTGGCATTCCGGCAGCGATTTGCATGCACTGTTCTAAATTTCCACTTGCCTCTTTCATGCCGACTATATTGGAGTGAGTAGCTAGACTAAGCGTCGTCTCTGCGGTGATATTTGACATAGTTCGCCCCGGAATATTATACAAAATCACCGGAACTGGCGATATGTCCGCAATCGCTTTATAATGTGCTATTATGCCATTTTGAGTTGGCTTGTTGTAATAAGGGCTTACAGAAAGCAGTGCCGTAATCCCAGTAAAATCTGTGTTTGCAATAGAATTGATTACCGCCATGGTATCATTTCCGCCAATGCCATAAACGACTGGAATTCGATCAGCATTGTATTCTAAACAAGCTTTTAATACTTGTTTTTTCTCAGTTGTGGTCAGCGTTACTGTTTCCCCGGTAGTGCCCAAAACTACCAAATAATCCACTCCACCATCGATTACAAAATCTATAAGTCGTTTAAGACCTTCAAAATCAATAGAGAAATCGTCGTGAAATGGGGTGACTAGCGCTACACCGGTTCCTTTGAGTTGATTCATGTTTTATAGGTTTGGGATGCTAAAGATAATGGGATGATAGGAATTGGCCTTCTGTTTTATGAAAAAATGGGTAAGACCTAGTGAACAGTTACAGTGATCGGTCTCAGTTGGCGAAATTATTCCACTGAGACTGGTCACTGAATGCTGTAAACTAATTACCTATCATCTTCAAAAATTCTTCTTCGGAAATCATTGGAACACCCAACTTTTGGGCCTTTTCCTTTTTACTTGGCCCCATGTCTTCCCCTTCAATGATAAAATCAAGGTTCTTTGAAACTGCCGAAATATATTGACCTCCATGGGCAATGACGGCATCTTTGATCTCATCACGCTTGAAGTGAGCTAATTTTCCACTGGCTAAAATTCGCTTGCCTTCCAGTGAATTCCCAAGTTGTTTTGACTCGTTTTCTTCCACTTCGAATTTCAACCCAAAGCCTTTCAGTCGGGCGATGATCTCTTGGTTTTTTGGCTGCGCAAAAAAGTCGTGAAGGCTAAGCACAAGGGTTTCACCTACTCCATTAATATCCAGTAATTGCTCGGAACTTGCAGCTTCGAGCTTTTCGATTGTCCCAAAATGTCTAGCAAGTAATTGAGCACTATTCTCGCCGATATTTCTAATTCCCAAAGCAAAAAGTACTTTTTCGAAAGGTTGGTTTTTAGACACTGCAATTCCATCCATCATGTTTTTGATGACCCCATCTTGGAAGGTGTTTGCTTTGAGTTTTTTGATGCGATCTGTTAATTCGGAACTGAGGTCAAGATTGAGTTTCAGAAGAATCGCATGTACTGTGCCTTCTCGTTTGCTGACTTCAAGTACTTTTTGGAAATCAACTTTCCTGCTTAGGAAAAGATCCAAGACTACTGCCACTGGCACGTAATCTTCCAGCTTTGGAAGGTGGTGATCTCTGAGATTTGAAATCAGATAATCTATCATCGCAGTATTGGAAGGTACTTTCTTCTTCCATTTTCTGATTTGCTCCTGAAAAGCCTTTAATACTTGATCAAGTGGTAATTCAGTGTTTTCGAGTAGAAAATCATGTACTTGTTTGGAAGTAATTCCTTCTGTTACTGCATAGAGTGCTTTCTCCAAAGTGATATAAAGTATCCCATCACCTTCGGTTTCATATTGATCCTGGGACATTTCCAAACCCAAAAGCTCCTCTTTTCTGGCTACCAACTCATAGATGTCCGCTGGATCGATGATAAATCCCTGATCTATCAAAGCACGAATTCGCTCCGTCCCCATGGAGTCGATATCCATAGCTCGCTTGGATACGAAATGCTCGATACGTCCTAACACCTGAGGGGGACAGGATGCTGCATTAGGGCAATAATGCTTCGCTTCACTTTCCTTTCGCTCCAGCGCAGTGCCGCATTCTGGGCAGTGGGTGATGTATTCTACAGGTTTGGAATCCGAATTCCGTTTGTCAGGATTTACAGCGGTGATTTTAGGGATGATTTCCCCGCCTTTTTCCACAAACACAAAATCGCCTTCATGCAGATCCAAACGCTCAATCTCATTGGCATTGTGGAGGGAAGCCCGCTTTACCGTCGTACCTGCCAAACTTATAGGAGAAAGATTCGCCACCGGCGTAATCGCACCCGTTCGCCCTACTTGATAGGTGATCGACAATAGTTCGGACTCAGCGCTCTCAGCTTTGTACTTATAGGCAATGGCCCAACGTGGATTCTTGGCGGTAAAGCCCAATTCCTCACGCTGATCATAATTATTTACTTTTAGGACGATTCCATCTGTCTCGACAGGAAGTGTGTGCCGCTTCTCTTTCCAATCTTCTATGTATTGAAAGACCTCCTGAATGTTGTCGACTTTTCTATAGGTCTGGGAGACATTGAATCCCCATCTTTCAATCTGAGATATCGCCTCCGAATGGGTGTTTACGCTGAGTTCATCGCCCAGTAATTGATAGAAATAGCAGTTCAATCTGCGTTTGGCAACTACCGAGGAATCCTGCATTTTGAGTGTTCCAGATGCTGCATTCCGCGGATTTGCCAGAAGCGCATCACCAGCTTCATCCCGCGCTTTATTGATGTTTTGAAATTCTTTAAGTGGTAAAAAGATCTCGCCACGTACTTCGAAACGTTCGGGAATATTCTCTCCTTTTACTTCCAGAGGAATATTACGAATTGTCCGCACGTTGGCAGTGACGTCATCGCCTTTGTATCCATCGCCTCTTGTGACAGCCCGTAGCAATCGTCTATTTTCATAGACCAAAGAGATTGCAACTCCATCAAATTTCATCTCACAGAAATATTCAAAGTTGGAATGGCCGAGTCCTTTCACTACGCGCTCATCGAATGCAATTAATTCTTCTACAGAATAGGTGTTTCCCAGCGAAAGCATTTTGGTACTGTGCTCCACCGTCTGAAAATCCTTGGTGATCGTCCCGCCCACGCGCTGGCTTGGGCTATCCGGGTCAAGCAAATCAGGGAAGCTGGTTTCCAACTGGATCAGTTCCTCCAATAGTCTATCAAACTCAAAATCAGAGATCTCGGGACTACTCTCCTGATAATAACGGTTGTTGTGGTAATTGATTTCTTGGCTTAGTTGGGCTATTCGTTGTTCGGCTTCCTGTGGATTCATGGGCTTTTTAGAAAAATTCGGGCTGGTAAAAATAAGAGATACTTACCGGAAAGTCGCAGAGATTGGGAAGGAAGGAGGGGAGAGATTTTGAAAAATAATCCCTAGACACTATCCCGAAAAGCATGAAAATGAATTATAAAGGTTGGTAAGAATGTGAGACGGTTTTCAAATATTCTTACAGGGGGAATATTCTTTTATTGTTTTTATCCAAAATACCGCCACCATATAGTTTTACCATATCCTTTGCATCTTTTAAAGTATATACTGTAGTTACATAACCCGTAGAATTATAAATTTTGTACACCGTTTCATCTTCTGCTTCATTTTCAACTCTATTATCGTAGTCGCTTTCCTCTAATTCATTTTCATCATCATAATCACTCCAGTTGTCATATTCATCTGCCTTATGATTACGTAAAAAATCAGGGCAAAAATCAAACTGATTAGGCCAGAATATCCCACGTCCATTTTCGTAAAGGCTGACTTGTTGGAAATACGATGGATCAGAAAGTGGTTGGCTAAGTTTGTCTTCTCCAATAAAAGGTTCAAAATCAATCGTTTTCTCCGTGCCATCGCTGAAGTTGAAATGGATTTTGTTGTCTCCTTCTAAGCTGTAATTGGTTATACTTATCATGGCAGTACTGTTTTAATCTAAAGGTTCAATTTTGTCCAAAGGTTCACGATCTGTAGCTTTTTGCCAATTGTTAATTAATTCATCACGATGTTCTATTGCCCATTCGATTGCCAATGTCTTAGCTCTTTTAGGCAAATACCCTTCGAGTATTTCCAATGTTCTAATATCGACTAGCGCTTCATTATCTTGGTACACTACGTGAAAGTGCGGTGGATTATGGTCGTTGTAAAACATCCTGATGATAATCCCATAGAATCTGCTTATTTCTGGCATCGATTAATTGCTTTGCAATTCGTGTGTTGCTTTATTTGTTATAGAGGTTCTAAAATAGGGATTATGATAAATAGTTCAATTGAATGAAGGACTGTTTCTGTATGAAAATCACTTTAAATCACTTCATTTCTTCATCCCCTTAATTCTCTGATCAAAAACCATTTTAGAAGTACCTGTAGCTTTTATCCTAGAAGAATCTGGATGAGTGGGATTTATCAGATAATTGAATTCTTGCGGAACGATGCTACTTGGTACTTTGAGGATTGCAGAATCATTTAACATCACAAAGTCGTCTCCAATGAATTGAGTTGTTAAACCTGGTGGATTCGAATTCCAGTCTTCTGGTAAATCTTCCACTTTTACCTCTTGAATAGTAATATCATCTGGGATTTCGATCTGGACGTAGTACCGGTCATCTGGCAAATCCTCGCTTAAATCTAAATGAACGGATACCTCCAGAGTTGCTAAAGCACGGGACTCTTCGGTATATACCATTCGGGTATTGAAACTATTCCAACGATAACCTTCACACATCGAGGCTTCTATTCCGGTAAGAGAAGTTTCCAGGAACTTTTCTCGTTCGATCCTAAAAACTAACATCAGGCTAAGTTTCCGAATTCTAGCCGATTAAGGCTAAACCTAACTTCGTTAATTCCTGTGACGGTATCAAGCATGCTCTCAGGAGAATTTCCCCCAATTGATAGATTTGGTTTTTTTAACCAGCGTTGGAATTTCTCCTCTTCATTATTAAAAACGTCAAGACCGTAGTCAATTAATTCATTGATTAGAATAAGGAGTTCGCTGTCTCTGCTATCTAGCAAAAGGTGTTCGCTTTTCTTTTTATTGTAGGTGGTTTGAGGAATTCCTATGATTGCCAAGATTGATTTTATGGGATTGTTCAATCGCTTACTTACTGTCTCGATACTTTCGTATGGAATGCCTTCCCTGATGACCTCAACTCGCTCTAATTGATTGCTCCAAAAATATTCCTTCCCACCAGCATGTAGTGTTGATTTTTTGGAAGAAGATTTTCCAGCGGCACTTTGAATGCTCCTTTTAGTATCAAAAGTTTTTGTCTTCCCCATAATGCAACTATTTTGTTTTAAATATACAACAATATGGTTGCCTTGGATTTGGTTCAGTAAATAATTTATTGCGCTTCGAAATTGAATTTTCAATCGAAACATACGAGGTTCAAAATAGGCCTCAAAGGTTTCGGACGTTACGCCGCCGCGTCGCCGCGAGAGACTTTCTGATAAAAACCTTCGAGGTTCTGAAAAAAACCTCAAAGGTTATAAATGCCGCGCTGCTGCGAGCCTTTTATTATTCCAAGTTCTGGCATATCCTCCCATAATTTAGAATCTTTGCCAACCCATTACCTAAAAAATCTCCATGCCTAATAAAGCAAGTATTGAAAGCAAGATTCTAGATGTAGCCTATAAACTTTTTATGCAAAAGGGCTATCGGCAAACTACCATGGATGATATAGCCCAAGTTTTGGGAATGAGCAAAAAAACGCTTTACAAATATTATCCAGGCAAACTGGAATTGCTTGGAGCATCTTTTGAATTAACTCGAACTAAGCTTACAGCCAAAGTGGAGGCAATTGTAGAGAATCGATATATTCCTTTTCCGCTCAAACTGAAGTCAACTTTGACAGTGATGGCTTCATTGCTCGGCCCGATTAATCCTGAGCTTTTTGAAGATCTACGTGAATATGCGCCTGAAATCTGGGAGGAGTTGAAGCTGTATATCAATGAGTCTGCTTTCATCAGAGTAAATAAACTACTGCAGCAGGGACTAAGTGCGGGTATGATCAAGCCAACTGTGAATATTAATTTGGTGGTGATGCTATATGCATCTGCAGTACAATCGCTTATGGATCCCAAATTTTTAGCGCAGTTTCCTGAAGCTATTCAAAGGGGTATGAAGATATCTCCCGCCGAAATGTATGATCAGGCGATCACCATTATTTATACCGGTATTTTGACTGACGAGGCACGCAATGAATTTTCAAATGCCTAAGACGGGCTTTAACTGATTTTCTTATCTTTGCGGCCTGATTCTGCTATGAATTCTATTTTGTAAAGCAGGGTTTATTATTTCGAATCTTAGATAGAATATGAGCAACACCAATTTCAAGAGATATACAGTCACTTCCGCACTTCCATATGCCAATGGACCATTACACATTGGCCACTTGGCAGGATGCTACATTCCCTCAGATATTTACGTCCGCTATTTGCGAAGTTTAGGCAAAGATGTAGCCTATATCTGTGGCTCTGATGAGCATGGGGTGGCTATTACGATCAAAGCAAAAAAAGAAGGTTGTACTCCACAAGAAATCGTAGATCGCTATCATGAGCTTATGAAGGGGAGTTTCCAGGAATTTGGGATCAGCTTTGATCATTATTCCCGCACTTCAGCGCCTATTCATCATGAGACTGCTCAAGGATTATTTACAGATTTGTATGAAAAAGGAGAATTCATAGAGGAGACTACTGAGCAATATTATGACGAAGAAGCCAACCAGTTTTTAGCCGATCGATATATAGAAGGCACTTGCCCGAAATGTGGGAATCCCAATGCCTATGGTGATCAATGCGAGCGTTGTGGAAGTTCTTTGAGTCCTAATGAATTGATCAATCCAAAATCTAAATTAAGCGGAAGAACTCCCGTGTTGAAGGAAACCAAACATTGGTTTTTGGATTTGGCGAAATACCAGAATTTCTTGAAAAAATGGATTTTGGAGGATCACGCAGACGACTGGAAAAATAACGTGTTGGGTCAGTGTAGGTCTTGGCTGGAAGCAGGCGGTGGATTGCAGGCTAGATCCATGACTCGCGATTTGGATTGGGGAATCAAAGTTCCCTTGCAGGATGCCGAGGGAAAAGTTCTGTATGTTTGGTTTGATGCACCTATTGGATATATTTCTTCGACCAAAGAATGGGCGGCTGAGAAGGGAATTGACTGGCAGCCTTATTGGAAAGATAAAGACACTAAGTTGGTACACTTTATCGGAAAAGATAACATCGTCTTCCACTGCATAATTTTCCCGGCTATTCTCAAAACGCACGGAGATTATATTCTTCCGGATAATGTGCCTGCAAATGAGTTTTTGAATTTGGAGGGAGATAAAATCTCAACTTCCAGAAACTGGGCTGTTTGGCTTCATGAATATTTAGAAGAATTTCCGGCTAAGCAAGATGTGCTTCGATATGTCTTGACAGCAAATGCTCCAGAGACCAAGGATAATGACTTTACCTGGAAGGATTTCCAAACTAGAAATAACTCAGAACTGGTTGCCATTTATGGGAATTTTGTTAATCGTGCGGTAGTTTTGACACATAAATATTACCAGGGATTTATTCCTCAACGCGGTGAATTGACTGGCTACGATCAGGAAGTACTACAAACATTGGCGGAATTCCCCGAGAAAATCGCATCGTCCATTGAGCGGTACCGATTCCGTGAGGCCTTGGGAATTGTAATGGACTTGGCGCGACTGGGTAATAAATACTTAGCGGATACTGAGCCATGGAAAGTCATCAAAACTGATGAAGCACGAACGTCAACAATTTTAAATATTGCTTTGAATATAGCAGCTAACCTTGCCATAGTATCAGAGCCATTCTTACCATTTACGGCCGATAAGCTATTTGAAATGTTTGGAATAAAAGACAGAACATGGAGTCAAAGTGGTCAAGGGGAGTTGTTGAAAGAAGGACATTCCTTGGGGGAAATTGGCTTATTGTTTGAGAAAATTGAAGATGAAACCGTAGAAATACAAGTACAGAAACTATTAGATTCAAAAAAGATGAATGAAGCTGAAAATACTCCAGTAGTACCAATGAAGGAAATCATTAGTTATGATGATTTCGCTAAACTTGACATGCGTGTGGTTACTATTTTGGAGGTGGAGAAAATGCCAAAATCCAAAAAGTTGCTTAAGCTAAAAGTGGATACTGGCTTAGGTCACAGAACGGTTCTCAGCGGAGTATCAGAGCACTTTGAACCAGAATTTTTAATTGGTAAACAAGTTACCATGTTGATCAATCTTGCTCCACGCAAGATGATGGGAATCGATTCTGAAGGCATGATTTTGATGGCCGAAGACAAAGACGGAAAATTGAAGCTAATGGTGCCTCATGTAGGCACAGCGAATGGATCGACTATTTCTTAACTATTCAATTATCAAATTCAAGTTTCAATGATCAAATGTTGAGCCCTTTTCCTTGAAAATTGTCTATTGAACATTGTCCATTGAACCTTGTTTTAATTTGACTGGACTCTGTAAATTTTCAATTATCAAATGTTGACCCCTTTTCCTTGAAAATTGAACATTGATCATTGTCCATTGATCATTATTCAGTGTCCATTGAACCTTGTTTTAATTTGACTGGACTCTGTAAATTTTCAATTATCAAATGTTGACCCCTTTTCCTTGAAAATTGAACATTGATCATTGTCCATTGAACCTTGTTTTAATTTGACTGGACTCTGTAAATTTTCAATTATCAAATTCAAGTTTCAATTATCAAATGTTGAC
>Ga0307487_1001821_pt1 | contig 14472 bp, 7 predicted proteins | sample CBIW12metaG_FD_203665 | JGI IMG/M metagenome (GOLD analysis project Ga0307487, IMG submission 203665) | Sea-ice brine microbial communities from Beaufort Sea near Barrow, Alaska, United States - CBIW 1.2 | ecosystem: Environmental > Aquatic > Marine > Coastal | place: USA: Alaska | collected... | reverse complement strand
GGGTAAAGCCTGAAACTAAGTCGGTGGTATTTTGTGATCCCGTATTTGATTATGGCAGCCCTATGCTCGGCGGTACCATATCCTTTATTCTGTTTCCAGTTATACATGGGGAATTCGAGATGGATCATTTCCATATAAGCATCCCTATAGGTTTTTGCGAGAATGGAAGCCGCTGCGATGTTCATATATTTCCCATCGCCTTGAACAATACACAAATGGGGAATATTTTTATAGTCTTTAAAACGGTTTCCGTCCACCAGAATATGGGCCGGGATCGTTTTTAAGTCGTCTATGCAATGGTGCATTGCCAAGATGGAGGCATTTAAAATGTTAATATCATCTATTTTAACATTGTCAATAAATCTCACCGAATAGCCAAGAGCTTCTTTTTCAATTATTTTTTTTAAAATTTTTCTGTTTGAGCTGGTGACCATTTTTGAATCGTTTAAAAGCACGTTCTTAAAACGTTTTGGAAGTATCACGGCTGCAGCGGTAACAGGCCCTGCGAGACATCCTCTCCCGGCCTCGTCAGTACCGGCCTCCATTCCCTTTTTTATATAAGAATTTAATAACATACTATTATTTTAATATTTTTAAAAGCAACCTACGCAACCTTTTCAAAGTTAGTGCATCTAAATGTTAGCGAAGTGTTAATAATTTTCACGTCAAGGTTCGTAATAAATTAGGAATATTAAGAATTTATTGTGAGTTTTGGCTCAAGCTAATTCAAATTAAATAAATAATGAAAAAAAGACTACATGGATTTTTAACGCTGTTTCTTGCGTTGGTCGTGCAATTAAGTTTTGCGCAGGTAAATTCCGTTACGGGTACTGTAACAGATGAGGATGGTTTACCTCTACCCGGGGTGAATATTATTATTAAAGGCACAACAACCGGTGTCCAAACAGATTTCGACGGAATTTACTCTCTTCAAGCCTCTCAAGGCGATGTATTGGTATATTCTTTCATCGGTCTTGTGACAGCAGAAAGAACTGTTGGCACATTAAAGACTATCGACGTTGTAATGAATACAGATGCGGCACAATTAGATGAAGTAATTGTTACTGCGTTAGGGATTGAAAGAAAACCAAGAGAACTTTCATATGCTGTAGCTTCCTTGGATAATGAGGACTTAACAGAAACCCGAGCTTTAAATACCGCAACAGCCTTAACTGGTAAAGTATCTGGATTACAGGTAAACACTATTGGAAATGGGGTTAACCCAAACACCAGAGTTGTGTTAAGGGGTAACAGATCTTTATTGGGTAATAACGAAGCACTAATTGTAGTGGATGGTTACCCAACTACAAGAGGGGTGTTAGACCGTATTAACCCGGAAGATATTGCAAAAACCACAGTGTTAAAAGGTGCAAATGCTGCTGCTCTTTATGGGTCTGAAGCTGCCAATGGGGTGATTATTATTACTACCAAAAAAGGTAACGGAAAGTTGAATGTATCGCTTACAACTTCTTTTCAGCTAGAAGATATTTCATATTATCCTGAATTACAGGATGAATTTGGATCTGGTGGATTTCCTGATGGAACATTGTATCCATTGGAAAATGTTAACTGGGGGCCACGTTTTGATGGAAGGTTGGTTGAAGCAAGTGAAACCTACGAAGATGGTAGAGTTTTAATGGTTCCTTTTTCTCCAATAAAAAATAACCACAAAAACTTTTTCAATACCGGTACAACTATTAGAAATAGTGTTACTGTAGGTGGTGGAGATGAGAACTCAGATTTCTTGTTGTCATTAGATCACTCTAATGTAGAAGGTGTTGTTCCAAACGACCAATACAATAGAACAAATGCTAGATTTAAAGCAAGTAGAAAGTTTGACAAATTAACAGTTGGTGGTAACTTGTCTTTCTTTAGATCTCATTCAAATACGGTAACAAGAGGTGGGCATCAGGAGAGAGATATAATGTGGTATTTATTAAACACTCCACTTCATATTCCACTTGCCGATCTTAAAGATTGGAGAAGTGGAGAGTTTGCCAGAAATGAAGTTTCTTACTATAGATTTTACGAGAATCCTTATTTTATCTTAGATTCACAAAGAAGAAAACAGGATGTAACAGAATTTACATTTATTGCTAATGCTAATTATGACTTTACTGACTGGTTATCTGCCAGGGTAAATGTTGGGTACACCAACTACGGAACTTCAAGAAAAGATGAAAAAGGTGGATTGACATACGCATTACATGCTCCTGATCCCTATTCTGAGATAGCTCCTTTTGGGCCTAAAACAGAAGACAATATGTATGATTTAAATCGTGTGAATACTGACTTTATTGTATCTGCAGACAAACAGTTGTCAGATAAATTTCATGTTTCTGCTAACGTAGGACATAACTTAAGATTACAATATACTAAGGAGATCCAGGTAGGTGGAACTAATTTAATTATTCCAGACTTTTACAATGTTTCAACTAGAACCGGAAATTTAACTGGAGAAGAAACTCAAGAGGAATACAGGAAAGTTGGGGTATATGGAGATTTCACTTTAGGATTTAATGACTACCTTTTCTTAACAGGTTCGGGAAGAAATGACTGGAGTTCTGCACTTAACAAGGATAACAGATCTTATTTTTATCCTAGTGGAGGGATTTCATTTATTCCTACAACCGCTTTTGAAGGTATGCAAGGTACCCTTAGATACTTAAAAGCATCTTTTAGTGCTTCTAAAACTGGAAATGACCCAGATCCATATGAAACACGAAGTACTTTTTTCGCACCGGATGGCAGCCAAGGATACGGATCATTCCCTTATGGATCAACCCCAGGTTTGGCGCTTTCTTCTACAGAACGGGATCCTAATTTAAAACCAGAATTTACAACTTCGTTAGAGGCAGGTGTAGAATTTGCATTTTTTAGAGGGGACAGGCTTTCTGGTGGAGTTACCGCTTATAAATCAAATTCAACAGATCAATTAGTAGAAATTGAAACCTCTTTTGCTTCTGGTGCACGTAAATTATTTACCAACATCGGAGAAATTGAAAATCTGGGATTAGAAGTAGATTTAAATGGTAAAGTGATATCTTCAACTGATTTCTCATGGGATCTTGGTGTAAATTATTCTACAATTAAATCTGAAGTTCTATCTCTAAAAGAAGGTGTAGACGAAATTGAAATTGGTGGAGCTTATCTTGACAACAGCGGCTATGGTGTAGCAATTGTTGCTCAGGTTGGGGAGCCTTATCCTTTAATTAAAACTACAGATTACGAAAGAGATGCACAAGGTCGTGTAATTGTTGGAGCAGATGGAGATCCAATAGCAAATCCAAACCTAACAGCACAAGGTAAAACAACCCCGGACTATATTGTGGGTCTTAATACAAAATTCAGATACAAGAATTTCACTCTTTACGCTGTATTGGATTATAGAACTGGTCATGTATTTTATAATTCGCTAGTAGATGCATTAGAGTTTACTGGTTTAACACAACATAGCGCAAGTTCAGGAAGACAACCTTTCGTATTCCCCAACTCGGTTTATGATGATGGTACTGGTAATTTTGTAGCAAATGGTAATAGATTAACAACAGGTGGTGGTAATGATTTCTGGGATGCATACGGCGTAACTAAATCTAACTATGTTACAGATGCAACTACTCTTAAATTAAGAGAAGTTTCTTTAGGATACACTTTCGATCAAGATCTTATCGATAATTTAGGTCTTCAGGACTTAAGTCTTAATGTATACGGTAGAAATTTATTTATGTGGAGACCATCTTCCAATGTTTATACAGATCCTGAATTCAATTATAATTCTGGAAATGCAACCGGTTTTGGTACAGGAGCCCAAACACCTCCAACCAGACAATATGGTGTAAGTTTAACAGCAAAATTCTAAATAAAATGAAGATAAAAAAAATAATAAGAAACAGCATGTTAGTACTAGCCACTGCGGCAGTTACTATTAGTTGTAGTGAAGATTTTTTAGATGTCAACGACAATCCTAATAATCCTTCAGAATCCACTCCTGGCTTAACATTGACAGTTGCGCAGCAGCATTTTGCTACAATAAATGCTGAAGACATGAATTACCTTGGTAATTATATAGTGTACAATTGGGCCACACCTTCAAACTGGTCTGCAAATCAAGAATTCTTTAGATATACTGTAAACAATACATTCTATTCTAATATTTTTGAAGAGTCTTATGCTGACACCTTTAAAAATCTTACCTATGTTAAGAATATAGAAGATCCTTCTGGAGCTGCAGATTATGGAAATTATGATGCAATTGTAGAAACTATAAAAGGTTTTCAATATCAACATTTAGTAGACCTTTACGGAGATGTTCCTTATTCTGAAGCTAATCTTCGTGGAGCAAACACAACTCCTAAGTATGACGATGCAGAGACTATTTACAAAAGTGTTATAGACTCCTTGACATCAGCTGCGACGTTAGCTCTTAATCCTGCTGATAACGCTGAAGATCCTGGTACTGCTGATATCATATTTGGAGGAGACATGACCAAATGGGCTCAATTTGCTAACACTATTAAATTAAGAATGTTAGTTAGATTAAGCAATACTGGTCAAGACAGTTATATTCAATCTCAGATAGGTCTTATAGATGCTAATGGTGCTGGATATGTTACTGAAGATGTTTCTGCCAATCCTGGGTATTCCGCAAATGAAGACCAACAAAGCCCATTTTATGGCTATGCTGGATATGATGAAGGAGATGTAGAGATGGATAGGCACGATTATACTGTAGCTTCAGATTTCCTTGTTGCATCTCTACAGGAAAATAATGATCCTAGAATAGATTTATTATTTGATTTACCCGCAAGTGGTGATGCACATAAAGGTGTAAAACAAGCGATTTCACTTCCTGGAACTGGATTTACTTCTAACGATCTTTCTAAAATTGGTGAAGGATTATTGAAAAGCTCAGATCAAGATCAACCTATTATGTTGTTAGCTGAATCTTTGTTCTTGCAAGCTGAAGCAAATGTAAGGGGGTATATTGCTGGCGGAGATGCTGCAGCAAAGGAATTGTATAATCAAGGTATCCAAGCTTCTTTCGATTACTTGGGAGCAGAAGGTGCTGAAGATTATTACTCTCAGCCAATTCAGAATGTGTCTTGGGATGCTTCTTCAGATAAAATTGAAGCTATCATTACTCAAAAATACTTTGCCTTAAATGGTGTTTCTGGAATAGAATCCTGGATTGAATTAACCAGGACCGGATTCCCTTCAGGGTTACCTATTCCAGAAGATTCTGATGGAAAACGACCTGTGAGATTGTTGTACCCAAGTTCTGAGTACGCTAGAAATGCAGATAATGTACCTGCTTCAACAACAGCAGACGCTTTTAATAATCCTCCATTTTGGAATTAAAATAATAACAGAAAAATGAAAAATAAAATATTTAATTATCGTATAATTTTCATCGCTATAGCAAGTTCTTTTATGTTCAGCTCTTGCTTTGTAGAGGATGACAAAATTGATTTTGGCGATACCCCAGTTTTAGTACAGTTTGCGAACTCAGCAGTAACTGCCAATTTCATAAGGGATGATGTAAATCCTGGTATCTTTACATATGATATCCCTGTAGTATTAATAGGTGGGAAAAATCAACCTATTAGCAAATCGGTAGACGTAACTGTAAGTATAGATCCAAGTTCTACGGCTACAGAAGGTGTGGAATTTAACCTATTAACCAGTTCGTTGACTATCCCAGCAGGACAAACCAGTGCTCCTATTCAAATCGAAGTTTTAACGGAAAATCTAGATCCCGATGATCCTAAAACCTTAGTTTTGAGCATTGATTCTTCTTCTTTGACAATTTCAGATTCTTTTAAAACTAGTATTGATCTTCAAGCCGCATGTCCATTTGATATTACTACTTTCTACGGAACGTACGATGCAACTGGAGACGGAGGAGATTATACTGTAGAGGTTGTAGAAGGACCAGCTGAAAACACTTTACTTGTTACAAATCTAACCAGTCAAGGTGGTGAAACAGTTATTGAACTAAGTACAGACCCTACAGTCCCAACAATTGAATACAGAAGTAAAGAGTTTGATGCTGCTTTACAAGTTCATTCATATTATGGTAATATGTGGGCAACAACTGTAACTGCTGAAACTTCAAGTTACAAGTCTTGTGATAATTCTTTATATTTAGAATTTAAACGTTGTGTAGGTGCTGGTTGTTTTGGAGGTACGAAGAAGGCTCAATTAACAAAACAATAGAATATTATTTCAAATAAAACTAAAAGCTGCCTTAACGGGCAGCTTTTTTTTTACCTATACTTTTTTAAGGATTCTATCTTTGCTCTAAAGTAGAAAAACACACTAATATTTTTGAATTGGAATCGTTGTTGAAGCTAATCAAAGCGGAAAGAATATCGATAGAAATTTGCCCGCGATTTTGGCCTTATCTAACGACCGCAGAATGTTCTTGAATTCACGGCATTACTATCTAAAATATATTATCCCGATTTATTACTTGAAACAATAAAAAATTATAGATTCATTAGTCACAATAATTTTTGTTGTTATATCCTTATCCATTTTAATAATAAAAAAAACTAAGACAAAAATTTCACATTATTTGCTAATATTTCATTTTTTTACGTAGCAGGTTAAGCTTTATATATATTCATGATCCGCGCTCTCCAGAATTTTAAAACGATTTTCATCCACCTTAATCTGTTTTGCCTTCATATTTAAGATGATTATTCGTGGGGATATGACCAGGATTTTAGTGGTCTAAAATGTTGATTTTATCTATTTTAACATTGTCAATAAATCTCACCGAATAGTCAAGAGCTTCTTTTTCAATTATTTTTTTTAAAATTTTTCGGTTTAGGCTGGAGACGATTTTTGAATCGTTTAATAGCACGTTCTTAAAACGCTTTGGAAGTATCACGGCCGCGGCGGTAACAGGCCCTGCAAGATATCCGCGACCGGCCTCGTCGGTACCTGCCTCCATTCCCTTTTTTATATAAGAATTTAATAACATAATATTATTTTTAACATTTTTTTAAGCAACTAACGCAACCTTTTCAAAGATAATGCATCTATATATTAGCGAAGTGTTAATAATTTTGACGTCAGGGCTCATAATAAATTAGGTTTATTAAGAATTTATTATGATTTTTGATTCAAGCTAATTCAAAACAACAAACTAATGAAAAAAAGATTACATGGATTTTTAACGCTTTTTCTAGCGTTGGTCGTGCAATTAAGTTTTGCACAGGTAAGTTCCGTAACGGGTACCGTAACGGATGAGGAAGGCATGTCCGTTCCCGGAGTTAACGTAATTGTTAAGGGCACCAAGACAGGTGCTCAAACAGATTTTGACGGGAAATATTCTGTTCAGGCTGCTTCAGGCGATGTATTGGTTTTTAGTTATGTTGGTTTCTTGACCCAGGAAGGGGTTGTTGGGGCCGACAAAATTATTGATGTTACACTTGCTGTTGATGCAGCAGAACTTGATGAAGTTGTGGTAACAGGGCTAGCAGGTGCTACCAGCCGTAAGAAATTATCGGTTACTGTAGCTAAAGTTGACGCAAAGGATTTAGAGTTAATTCCTGCAACATCTGCCGCCAGTGCTTTACAAGGTAAAGTTGCGGGTGTTACCGTTACGAATTTCGGACAACCGGGTTCTGGTGCCACTATTCAATTAAGGGGTGCCACCAACCTTTTTGGAGGTCAATCACCTTTAATCCTGGTAGATGGGGTTATTGTTGAAGGAGGAATTGAGGATATCAACACAGATGATATCGCATCTTTCGAAATTGTAAAAGGGGCTTCGGCTTCTGCATTATATGGCTCAAGGGCAGGTAATGGAGTAATTGTTATTACCAGCAAAAGAGGTAAATATAATGAAGAAGGACCTCAGGTAACTTTGAGAAATGATGTTGGTTTTTCTAACCTGAACAATAAAATTGGTATTAACAAGTCTCATGCGTATAAACTTGCCGCTGACTGGGAACAATACCAGGGTCAATATACAAGATACGAAGGGGTTACCTATCCATCCGATTACAGCGGAGTAGGAAATGTAGGGATTACCGGTGCCCGTATATTATCTGAGGACGGGTATTCTGATAATCCTTATGGTGTTTATTATGACAACCAGGATCTGTTCTTTGGAACAGGCTTGGATAATACATTTTATGCATCTGTCTCCAATGCATCAGAGTTTACTAACATGTTTTTCTCTGTGGACAGAACAACAAATGAAGGTATTTTTTCAGAAACAGGTGGGTATAAGAGATATGCTGCTCGTTTAAACGGAGATTTCAGAATTAATAAATGGTTGAAATTGACAACCAATAACAATTATATCCGTTCCAATAATGAAACTCCTGGAGGGAATATTGACAGTGTGATATTTGATTTGGCTCTTACAGATCCGGATGTAGATTTAAATGCTCCCAACCCTGATGGTCAACCTTTTTATTACAGACCAAACCCTTGGGCGGCCACAACGGTAAACCCTATTTATTCTCTTCACACCAATAGGGAATTGGCTACCAGGAACAGGTTCTTAGGATCTTATAATCTTAATGTGAAATTCGCCGATTGGTTAAATATGGATGCTGAATATGCCTTGGAAAGCACCAGTTATATCAATGACGACTTAACTCCATATACCTCATTTCAGTTAGGTGGTACCTTGGGAGGTGAAGATGTTGGCTTTAGTTATTCTGAAGGTGATTATTCCAAAGAATCAAGCACAACTTTATCTCAAAAGGCCCAGGCTACCCTTAATTATGCCGATACCTTCGGGGATTTAAACATCAAAGGAAAATTGAGCTACCTAATGGAGGACTACCATTATGAATATTTTTATGGTTTTGGTCAGGATTTTGTTTACCAGGGGGTTCTTTCTCTTGATAATTTTAATACAGATAAAACCAGAACAAGTTCAGATGTAATAGATGAAAGAGCGCAAAATGCTTTTGCTATTATAGGTCTTGATTATATGGATCGTTATATTTTTGACGCGATGTACAGGATTGATGGTTCATCTCTTTTTGGATCAAATCAACGTTGGAACAATTATTACAGGGTATCCGGTGCTTACAGGATCTCTCAGGATCTTGAGATCCCCGGGATCCAGGAATTTAAAGTACATGCTGCTTTAGGTACTGCAGGACAGCGTCCGGGTTTTAGCTGGCAATATAATGCTATTGGTGTAACAACCGGTACTTTGTCTACCGACAGGATAAAAGCAAATCCAGATCTTAAGCCATCTACAACCACCGAGTTGGAATTTGGAACAAACATCGAATTTTTAAATATGTTTTCCTTTGAAGGGGTTTATGCAAAGTCAAAAACCGAAGACCAGTTTATGTTGGTTGATATCTTCGCGCCGGCCAATGAAGGAGCAAACAGTCAATGGCAGAATGTAGGTACTGTGGAATTTAAAACTCTTGAGCTAAGCCTTAATGCTGCGGTTATTAAGCAAAAAGATTTAGGTTTGGATTTAGGTTTAAGATTTAGCAGAACAAGAAATGAGATCACCAGTCTGGATGTGGATCCTATTACGGTAGGACCGGGTGGAACAAACACTCCTGGAGTTATCTTCCGCATAAAAGAAGATGAAGAGTTTGGAGCTATGTATGGAAATGCTTTTGTTACCTCTTTGGATCAAATGGCTGCTCAATTACCAGAAGGATCATCCATTAGTGACTTCGTATTAAACAAAGATGGGGTGGTAGTTCTTGCAGACGCTGTTGGAACAACCGATGAGGCTGCAATAAAACGTCTTGATGAAGATGGTGCTACCTGGTATGGTAAGATTGGTTCTCAAAACGCAGATTTCCAACTTGGTTTTACGTCCAATTTAAGATATAAAGGCTTTAACTTTTATATGTTATGGGATTGGAAAGAAGGCGGGGACATCTACAACCGTCAGGGCCAGTGGTTAACAAGAGATAATCGTAATGTAATTATGGATCAATCTAATGTAGCTCTCGGAGAAAAAAAGACTGAAGATTATTACCAATCTCTTTATGCTACAAACGGAGATTTGGAACATTGGGTGGAAGATGGTTCATTTGTTAAATTAAGGGAAGCTTCCTTATTTTATACTTTTGACAGCCAACAAATGTCTGGAATAGCTAATGGATTTTTTAACACACTTAGATTAGGTGTTACCGGAAGAAATTTATTAACTTTTACTGATTATTCTGGATGGGATCCAGAAGTACAGCGTTATGATGCGGATACCCAAAATTATTACGCAGTAGATTATGGAGTTTATCCTACATCCACATCCTATAATTTTTCAGTTCAATTAAAATTTTAAAATATATAATATGAAAACACTAAAATTAACATTCCTGGCAGCTTTTGCCCTGATGTTTTATTCCTGCGATGATTTCGATACCGATCTGGAAGTTGGAAACAAGGAGAGCCCGACCAGTCTTCAAATTGGAAATGAAGCTACAGCTAACAAACTTTTTCAGGGTTTTTATAACACCGTTAATGGTTATGATGGACCAGGTTTGGCTATAGCTGCTATGGCCGATCAAAATACCATTTCCTGGGGAAACCAGGGAATGAGGGATATGTCCAGCGAACCAAGAATAGGATGGAATAATTCCTCTACCTATAGCTATGCTGTAGTTACAGAAGGTTATTTCAACTCTTTACACGCGGTTTTAGCCGATGCGAATGCAATTGCATTCGGACTTCAGGGGGATATTGAATTTTCAAATGCTGAAAAATATGAATCTCTTGCCCGTTTTGGACAGGGAGCAGCTTTAGGATACCTTGCCCTTATTTTTGACAAGGTATATGCTTCAGATGAAACAGGAAGTATTAACGAAGGAGGTGCTATTGAGTTTGATGTTGCAGTAGGATTAGCATTGGAAAAATTAGATCTTGCGATTGCCGCGGCAGATGCAGGGGATTTCGATATAGATGCTGGGATTGTTTATGGTCAAAGTCTTAGCAGTGATGAATGGAGCCAGTATTTAAATACTTTGGCTGCCCGAATTCTTGTAAATAGCGCAAGAAATAGTGCGCAAAAAGCGGCTCTTGATTGGACACGCGTTTTGGGATATACCGAAAACGGTCTTACCTACGATTTCGCTGTAGGACAGGATGGTTGGACTGACTGGTGGCCAGACTGGATAGGCTACGGAATTTACCCGGGTTGGGGTAGAATAGATTTGAGGATAATCAATATGATGGATCCTGATTATCCTGATTACTGGCCTGCAGATGAAACTGTCTTACCTGAAGCAGTAGGTGTTGATGGTAGGCTGGCAACAGATTTTGAATATTTGGATTCTCAGGATTTTCCTGCAAATAGAGGTACTTACCACTGGAGTTCATACAGACATTCCAGATATGATGAGTGGTTATCTTCAGGATTTAACACAGATCTATATGAAATGCTAAAGGCTGAAAATGACCTTTATAAAGCAGAAGCTAACTTAAGGTTAGGAAACCTTGGGGCGGCTGCGGATGTGATCAATGATGGTAGCAGGGTGCTAAGAGGTGGTTTGCCTCCTGTAGCTGTAGATGCTGATGCCATTGCTGTTGCGATTCATCAGGAAAGGATGATAGAACTTATTAATACCGGAATGGGACTTGGTTTCTTTGAAATGAGAGGTAAAGATCTTTTGCAAAAAGGAACTCCTTTGCATTTCCCTGTTCCTGGAGCTGCACTTGATGCCGCAGGATTGCCACCTTACACCTTTGGAGGAACTACAGGAACTCCGGGTGAAGATTATTCTAATGGTGGTTGGAGATAATCCAAAAAAAATAGATTTTAAAAGGCTGTCTTTTCAGACAGCCTTTTTTTTGTTTTTACGCGGCAGGTTAAGCTTTATATATATTCATGACCGGCGCTTTCTGGAATTTTTAAACGATTTCCATACACCTCAATCTGTTTTGTCTTCATATTTAAGGCAATTATTCGAGGGAGTATTACCAGGATTTTAGGGATCTAAAATGTTAATTTCATCTATTTTAACATTGTTAACAAATCTCACCGAATGCCCAGGAGCTTCTTTTTCAATAATTTTTTTTTTAAAATATTTCTGTTTAAGCCGGATACAATTTTCCAAACGTTTAGAAGATTATTTTCAAAACACATAGGGATTATGACAGTAGTAGCGGTACCGGGGCCTGCGAGACATCCGCGGCTGGCTCCATCGGTTCTGCATTCTATCGCGATTTAATCTCACAGGTTTTTTTTGTTTTTATAGAATCCCTCGCCGTTAACTTTATTATTTTACTTTTGCAGTAGTCTATTATATAATATGAAGCGAGTAATTATTCTGGCATTTTTATTTATCTGCCCATTTGTATTCTTTGCCCAGAAAAGCCTATCAAAGGATATGGGCCAACAGCGGCCTATTCAAAAGGATACCCTTGAAAAACCCTTAATTACCGCCTATAAAATTATAAGCGTTCAGGGAGATTCCACTTTTGTAGATACTACCTTAACCATCCAAAAAGATTATAAATTCAATTATCTCCGAAAGGATAACTTTGAATTGTTGCCTTTTAACAATATCGGGCAAACCTATAATTCCCTTGCATACAACTTAAAAGGGGAAGATCTTATCCCGGAATTTGGCGCAAGGGCGAGGCATTTTAATTTTATGGAAGCCCGGGATATCATGTATTACGAAGTTCCCACGCCTTTGACCGAAGTATATTTTAAAACTGTCCCGGAGCAGGGACAAAACCTGGATGCGTTTTTTACGATCAATACTTCAGAAAGAATTAATTTTTCAATAGCATATAGAGGTTTGCGCTCCCTTGGAAAATATCAAAACAGCCTTACCAGTACCGGTAATTTCAGGGCGACCTTAAGTTATAACACCTTAAATAAAAGATACCGTTTAAAAACCCATTTTGTCTCCCAGGATCTCCTGAACAGGGAAAATGGCGGATTAAATGAAGCGGCTTTACAGCAATATATTATCAAAGAACCCGAGTTTGAAGACAGATCGCTTTTGGAAGTTAGATTTGAAAATGCCGAAAATGTCCTGTTTGGCAAGCGTTTCTATTTAAATCAAGAATTTGATATTGTGCAGGGCACCCAAAATAAAGTTACCATAAAGAATGTTCTTGATTTTAGCGATAAAAAATATATTTTTCGTCAGGATGCACCGGTGGACTTTTTCGGAGGGTCGTTTCGCAACAGTAACTTGCGGGACGAAGTGAAGCTTAGGCATATCAATAACGTGGTTTCCCTTTCTTTTCAAAACCCCACCCTCGGGAAATTGACCGGAAAAGCAGGAATCTCACATTATAACTACGGCTATAATTCGCTGCTGTTTTTAGAAGACCAGGACATCACCAATAGATTTGTAGGAGAAAACTATTCTGTGGGTGCCGAGTATTTCAACAATTTTGGTCCCCTGGAACTTTTTGGGGATGCAATGGTCAATCTTACCGGCGACTATTCTGGTCATTATCTTACCGCAGGGGTGGGGTATAGGTTAAATGAAGACAACTATTTCAGTGCCGGGATCAACAGCAATGAGCGTGCGCCTAATTTTAATTTTCTTCTCTATCAAAGTGATTATCTCAATTACAATTGGCAAAATGATTTTGAAAACCAAAGCACCCGGAGTCTTGAGGTAAAGCTAAGTTTAAAAAAATGGATCAATTTGGAGGCGAGTGTCTCTCAAATTGACAAATTCGCTTATTTTGCAAAGAACCAGGATGATGCGGTAAAGTCATTTCAATATGGCGGAACGGTAAATTATATCAAATTAAAAGCGGGTCGGGCGTTTCGGTTAGGAAAGTTTGCGCTGGACAATACTTTGATGTTTCAAAATGTCAGCAGTGGGCAGGAAGTTTTCAATGTTCCGGAATTGGTTTCCAGAAATACGCTTTATTATAGTGACCATTGGTTTAAAAGAGCTTTGTTTATGCAAACCGGCTTGACCCTGAATTATTTTAGCAGCTATCAGATGAATGGCTATGATCCCGTATTAGCCGAATTTTATGTGCAAAACGTTCAGGAATTTGGTGATTTTCCCGTTGTCGATTTCTTTTTCAATGCTAAGATTCGGCAGACCCGTATCTTTTTTAAGTTGGAGCACCTCAATTCCCTCATAGACGGGAACAATAACTTTTCAGCGCCAGATTATCCTTATCGTGATTTTCTTGTCCGATTTGGCCTGGTCTGGAATTTTTTCCTATAAGTTGATTAAAGTGAAGTTAGAAATTAGAAGTTAGAAGTTTAAAGAGGACCAAGAATCAGGACTGACTTAAAAAATAAGCTGTTGGTCGCGCTATTCCAATTAATTTTTTTTTGTCATTCTGAAAGAGCTTTTGGGCGAGGAAGAATCCCTGCGGCTTGTGTGAGGGTAGGATTGGGGCAATTGTCTTGGTTTGTCATTCTGAACGAGCTTTTAGGGCGAGGAAGAATCCCTGCTCTGAGAAGGTTGGTAGAAGTATTTAAACTGCTCACACCTTTCATTTATGATTCGTCCAGTGAGTACGCGGGATTCTTCACTG
>Ga0307487_1001820_pt1 | contig 14481 bp, 10 predicted proteins | sample CBIW12metaG_FD_203665 | JGI IMG/M metagenome (GOLD analysis project Ga0307487, IMG submission 203665) | Sea-ice brine microbial communities from Beaufort Sea near Barrow, Alaska, United States - CBIW 1.2 | ecosystem: Environmental > Aquatic > Marine > Coastal | place: USA: Alaska | collected... | reverse complement strand
CGCCCCATAAATCGCCACAGATTACAACACAAGGGGATCTGTTTCCAAATTATACCTAAAATGCCCCAGAATTTTAAATAGATTGACGATTCTTACCCCATCAAAATCTATTTAGGACAGCATTGACTCTAAACTAATTAAATTCAATTAACCAGGTCTCTTTTGCTCAATAATCAAAAAAGCCTGATGCGTGCATCAGGCTTTTTATTCTTTCTGATATTAAGTAGTACTTCCAATTGAATATCACTTAAGTTAACCTCAATAGTACTCTTAGCCAGTATCCAAACGAGTAGTAGCCGCCTATTTAATTTCCTTCATTAATTCTTCAATCGCCTTCTCCAACTGCTGATCAACGCCATTATCAATTTTTCCAGGCATATTTTTCACTTCGAAGTCTGGTTTTGTTTCATGATTCTCAAGCCATTCTCCATTTTTATTTTTGGCAGAAATAGGGACAACTCCCCATCTTCCCCCATCAGGTAAACTCTCCCACCCTGCAAATGAACACGTACCGGGAGTTGGCATTCCTACAGATTTTCCAATCGCCAAATCTGTATATCCAGAAGCGAAACAATGTCCATCGGAATAGTTGGCCTCATTGAACATGGCCAGTGTAGGTTTGATCCATCTAGCGGTAGGTTCATATCCCAAATCTCTTGAAGCAGTAGCATAGGTCAAAAATTTCTCTCCGGTGAAGAACATGGCTAAATCTGCCACCAAGTCACCTCCACCATTGAATCTTGTATCAACAATTACTCCTTCAGTATCATGGTATTTTCCCATCATTTCCTCATAGACATTTCTATAGGGTCCATCACTCATGCCAGGAATATGTACATAGCCTAGTTTGCCTCCACTTAAGCTATCTACTTCAGCTTGATTTTTTTTCACCCATCTCTTATAGAGCAACTGATTTTCGTCCCTCAGCGTGATAGGCTTCACCGTTAATTGGATAGGTTCTTTTGCGCCGACTTTGGTAAACTCTAAGCGGGTAAAATTATCTGCTTTTCTATTCAGAAGCTGTGCATAATCTACAGAAGAGGTGATGGCAACTCCATCAATTTTTGTCAAAACCATACCTGCCTCTACGTTGATATCAGACTTGTCCAATGGACCTCCAGAAATAACCTCAGTTACTTTTCTGCCATCCTCATTATAATTATAATCCCAAAATATTCCAAGTGAAGCCGTTTGGTCAGGTATATCGATAGATCTTGAGTAGCGCGCTCCAGAGTGGGAACTGTTTAACTCTCCCAACATTTCGGAAATCATTTCAGAAAATTCATATCCATTTCCAATGTGTGGAAGATACTTTTTGTATGCAACCTTCGCCGAATCCCAATCTACGCCATGCATATCAGGAGTGTAAAAGATGCCATCTGTTCGAAGCCAAATATGATCAAACATGTATTGTCTCTCCGCTTTCATGTCATAAGACATTTCACCGGAAATTTTAATAGCTTCCTTCTTCATCGTTTCAGGATTGATTTTGGAAATGGATCCACCGCTGAGAAGAAATAGGTTTTTTTGATCTTTGTCCCAAGCCAAACTTGCGTATCCAGCATCCAAACTCATCTCTTGCTTGGTTTCTTTAGTGCGCAATTCGGTACTCCACAGATTAAATCCCTTTTCAAAAGAGGCTAGATAAAAAAGCTTTTCTCCATCTTTAGATAATACTGCATCTGCAAGTTGAGAGGAGTGAATGGTTAATTTGGCTTTGCGATCTTCCATACCATCCCAATCAAACTTAATCGGAGTCACCTTCTTTTTCTCCTCGTCCTTATCTTTCTTTGATTTGTCATCGGCATCATCTTCTTTCTTATTGGATTTTTCTATTTCCTTTTGCAGATCAAAATCTTCTTTTGAAAGTGTGAATTTGTCCCATGCTTCCTCATCAAAGAATAACGTGTAAACATCGCTCTGACTTTGTCCACTGGTAGCGTAGCTTTTTAATCCATCTCTGTTCGAAAACCAAAGCATCTGCTTGCCGTCATTTACCCAAACCGGGCTTTCATCACCATACCCGCTTTTTGTCAAATTTTTCATGGCTTGCTTACCACTTGCATCCAGTAAGACGACCTCAGAATTCGCCATCGTAGGACGATAACTTGCCAGCAACCATTTGCTATCAGGACTCCAAGTGAAATATTGATCTCCATCACGCATGGTGAAAAGTTGCTCATCAGTCATCAGCTTTACCTTAGCTTTAGACTGTAAATCCATCACAATCAAATTTCTTCTGTCTTCCACATAAGCAATCTGCTTTCCATCAGGGGAAAATTTTGGGCTGTACACATCTTTCTCAGTTTCTACAAGAATCTTTTCATTAAGCAGTGTGGAGGCAAAAAAGAAAGGCTCCTCTTTATTCGTTTTTGCACTTTGATAGATTTTCCATTTTCCATCTCTTTCGCTTGCATAGACCACAGAATTGCCATCAGGTGCAAATTCCACTGAGCTTTCCTGTTCGGGACTATTTGTAATCCGCTTTGTCATGGTGCCATCGACTGAGGTCACAAATACTTCACCTCTTGCTATAAAAGCAATCTCCTTGCCGTTAGGAGAAATAGACATTTCTCTTACTCCACCATTAATTGAGATGAAATTATCGGTATTGGCTATTGCTTGAGTTTCCAGGGTGATTGCAAGCTTCTTAGGCTCCTCTCCATTTTTTAGTGTATAAAGCTCACCGTCATATCCAAAACTCATTAATCCATTATCTGAAATACTCAGAAACCTAACGGGAAAGTCAGGCAGGGATGTGATCGCTTTAGACTGACTCGGATTGTCTGTTGTCAAAGCAAAAACATTGAAATTCCCGTTCGTCTCGCTTAGGTAGTAAATTTCGGATTCGTCAGGTGAAAAGACTGGATTTCTATCCTCTCCATAATAGCTGGTGAGCATCTTATGAGAATTGTCTTTGGCATCATACATCCAGATATCCCGAGCTATTCCAGACTTATGATGTTTTCTCCATTCGTTTTCTCCACCCTTTTTATCCTGATAGATCATTTTGCTACCATCCTTATTCACCTGAACCAACTCGGATGGAATAGTCCAAATCTGATCTACCCTCCCACCTTTTTTACCCACAGAATATAGTTCTGGTTGAGAACCGGTAGGATATTGTCTATGCTCTGCTATATCCATCCGACTTGCCCCAAATAGTACCGACTGCCCATCTGTAGTAAATCCATACGGTTCTTCGTCGTTGGAGTGATAGGTCAGCCTAGTTGCAGGACCTCCGGAAGCATTCATCAAAAAAACATCAAAATTGCCATATCGGTCAGAAGCAAAGGCAATCTCCTTTCCCTCATCACTCCAGACTGCTTTATAATCATGTCCTTCATGAAAAGTAATCTGCTTTGCATCACCTCCATCACTTGATACGGTATAAAGATCTCCTTTATACGTAAATACAATTTGTGTCCCATCCGGAGATATGGACGGATATCGTATCCATTGGGGAACTGTCTGTGCTACTCCCCAACTACTCAATAAGCAGAGGTAAAGGATAACTAGAAGTTTCATTTTAAATTTCATATTGATCGATTTAGGGCGATAATTTACTGATAAAATAAAGATAATAGCTTACCGCTTTTGGAAGAAAAGATTCTGTAATTCATTTTAAATCATTATCAGTAGAAATATTTATCCTTCGGCAGACAAACCTATATTTGCAATTCGAAAAAAATAAAAATTGATGAACTCCTTTATTGAAGAATTACGCTGGAGAGGAATGCTTCAGGACATGACCCCTGATATAGAAAAATATCTGAGTAGCGCAATGGCCTCAGCCTACCTTGGTTTTGACCCAACAGCAGATTCACTGCACATAGGTCATTTGGTTGGAGTGATGACTCTATTGCATTTTCAGAGAGCGGGACATTTGCCCATCGCACTAGTTGGTGGAGCGACCGGAATGATCGGAGATCCCTCCTTCAAATCTGCTGAAAGAAACCTACTCGATAAAGCAACATTGGATCACAATGTGGCTTGTATTCAAGGTCAACTGGCAAAATTTTTGGATTTTTCCGGTGGAAATTCTAATCAGGCACGCTTAGTTAATAACTATGATTGGATGTCTGAATTCAGTTTTCTGGATTTCATCCGGGATATTGGCAAGCATATCACAGTCAATTACATGATGTCCAAAGACTCTGTCAAAAGACGTCTAGAAGATGGAAATGGACTATCATTTACCGAATTTACCTATCAGCTAATTCAAGGCTATGATTTTTACCATTTGTGGAAAAATCATAATTGTAGTATTCAGCTTGGTGGCTCTGATCAATGGGGAAATATCGTGACCGGCACCGAGCTGATCCGAAAAATGGGTGGAGGCTCCGCCTACGCACTTACCGTCCCTTTAATTACTAAGGCTGACGGCACTAAGTTTGGAAAGACTGAAGGAGGTTCAGTATGGCTGGATCCGCAGAAAACTTCTCCCTATGCTTTTTACCAGTTTTGGCTAAACGTATCAGATGACGATGCCTTCAAATACATCCGAATTTTCACTACTTTGGATCAGGATACTATCCTAAGCTTGGAGAGAGAACATCAAGAAGCTCCTCATTTGAGAATTTTGCAAAAGGAAATTGCGAAGCAAATAACGGTGATGGTTCACGCAGAAGCAGAGTTAAATATGGCGATGAAAGCTTCTGAGATACTTTTCGGCAAATCATCCACAGAAGATTTAGCATCACTTGATGAGCGTACTTTCCTTCAGGTATTTGATGGTGTGCCACAGGTGCAAATTGAAAGCTCAGCGTATTCAGCACTCACTTCCATTTTGGATCTTTTTGGAGAAATCACCAAAGGCGTTGTATTTGCCTCTAAAGGAGAAGCGAAAAAAATGATTCAGGGCGGAGGAGTCAGCATTAATAAAGAAAAACTTCTCGATCCTTCTGAGAATATAAATTTGACTTTACTTCAAAAAAAATATTTATTAGTACAAAAAGGCAAGAAAAACTACTACATAATTGAGATTATATAGAGAGAAGCATTCTTTAAAAAAAGGCAGTGGATTACTTCTAATGCCTTTTTTTATGTTCTTAAATAAATAAAATTTTATTCTAGGCTAACTTTTTGACTTAGGTTTAATATCTTTAAAAGATAATTTTTAAACTACCCTATTTCAATGGCAGGAGAGAAAAATAAAGAGAAACTAATTTTAGATTCAGCAGTATCACTTTTCACCAGCAGAGGATATGAAGCCACTCGAATGGAAGATGTATCGAATAAAGCTGGAATCAGTAAAGGACTCACTTATTTCTACTATAAAAATAAAGAGGATCTTTTCATGGCTTTGACCAGAAAGGCATTCGATCAGTTTAAGGACGAATTTCGAGATACTTACCGGTCTAAAGGAAAATCCGGAATGGAGATGATTTTAGATCTATTTGATAGAATCTTGATTTTTGCGAAGAACAATCAAGTCTATTACGATTCTATTCTTAATTTTTTAGATCTTATAAAGCGATACAATAATCCGGAAACAAGGAAGCTCATAGCTCCAAAAACAATAGAGAGTGTACATTTCCAAAAGTTATTAGAAATCCATACTGAACCCGCAAAATTTGGAGTGATGATAGTGACACAGGGAATGAAAGATGGAAGTATTAGACCTGAATTGCAGCCTGAGATTACTTTCTATACCATTTGGAGTATGATTATAGGGTATGAAAAAATGCTGGGTCCTATAGAATACGAAGGAAAAGAAAGTAAACTTCACCAGGAAAACTGGAATTTGGGATTTATCAAATTGCTCAAAGAAATGCTTAAAGGAACTATTCAAGCTACCAAACCAACTACAGTTCAGGGAAGCCTATTCTAATTACGAAAATGAGATACTTAGTAGTTATTGGTTTGTTATTTTCAGCTTGCCAATCAAAGCAAAATGTTGATTTACTTATAAGAAATGTGACAATTGTTTCTATCGAAGAGGGTTCTTTGGGCACGAACCAATTCGTCTATATATCAGGTGACAGCATAGTAGCTATTGGGGATGAGGAGCTGTCTGACGAATATCATGCAGCTTCCGAAATCGATGCAACTGGCAGCTATTTGATGCCTGGACTTTGGGATAATCATGTACATTTTGGAGGTGCCGAATATGTGGATGAGAATGAACAACTTCTATCACTTTATTTAGCATTTGGAGTCACCACAGTACGAGATGCTGCAGGAGACATCAGCCTGAAGGTATTGCAGTGGAGAGACGAAATCAATTCTGGAAGCCGAGTGGGACCAACTATTCTCACTTCAGGACCCAAATTAGAAGGAATAGAATCCATCTGGCCAGGTGATCTGGAGATTGGGACAGAAGAAGAATTAGAGCTAGCACTTGACTCTTTGGATAAGCTTAAGGTTGACTTTATCAAGATCACGGACAATACATTGAAGCCTGAGCTTTTCCTTGAAGCTGTAAAGAGTGCAACAAAGAGAGGATATAGCGTTTCGGGTCATATTCCAGCTGCATTGACAATCGACCAAGTCTCAAAGGCTGGTCAAAAAACAGTAGAGCATCTATCCTACCTGATGCGGGCAACGACACCATTAGAAAGTAAGATTTCTGCTGGTCGGGCTGATGGATCCATTTCAGGCACTGAAGCTGCAAAATTGCAATACGATACCTATAGCGATTCAGTGGCTCTGTCTAATTTTAAGCAGTTGGCTAGACAGGGAACAGGTGTAGTCCCTACTTTATTGATCAGTCACAACATTGCATATTTGGATGAAAATGAATTTGAAAGCGATACAATTTTAGATTATTTGGGTCCGCAATTAAAGGAAAGCTATCAATGGAGAATTCAGCGAATGGCGGGTGAATCTGCCGAAGACAAACAAGCCCGGAAAGAGGGTTTTGAAAAAGTTGCTGCTTTAATTCCATTGGTGCAGCAGTCGGGTATGAAAATCATAGCTGGAACCGATGCAGGCTATCTCAACACCTATGATTTCCCGGGACTTGCGATTCACTTAGAGCTTCAAAAATTGGTAGAATACGGCTTAAGCCCGCGGGAAGCTCTTGTAGCTTCGGTAATTAATGGTCCTGATTATTTTGGCTTAAATGAAAGTTACGGTGAGGTCGCAGTTGGTAAAAAAGCTGATTTATTGCTTCTAAATTCTAATCCATTGGAAGATATTGCAAATACGCTAAGCATCGAAGGTGTCATCAAGGGAGGAAAAGTTTACGATCGAGAAAAACTCGATCAAATGCTCGCAGATATAAAAGCTTGGGTCACAAAAAAAGAAAGTGGCCAGTGAGTTGTTTTTTTTATGGTTCTCGTCAGTTAACCCTTACTTTTAGTGAGTTGGTTTAAGGACATTAAAAAAACATGACTATTCTGTCTGGTATACGTAAATTATAGGAGTCAATGCTTGAGGATCAATTTCGGCAACTCCCCCTTTCCAAAGGTAATGGGGCCGGGGATTTTTAACAGATGAGAACCAAACCTATTATTGATAGGTGCAGGTAAACGATACTCCTATTAAAAACGAACAAAGGCTATCGAAATTGATTCGATAGCCTTTGTTCGTTTAGATGAATTTCACAGTGAAATAAATGTATATGATTATCAGCTACTTTACCAGTATCCGTAGTTTTTTTGATTGACTGGCAAGAAGACGGAAGACCGAAGTGGCGTCAACTGCTGAGTTCACCAAATTTTTTACTTCTTTTAGCTATTTTCTGGCAGAAAAGCGGATATACATATAAATGTATCTGATTATCCGCAATGATGCCAGTTACCTTAGATCCTTCACTTATCTGGTTGGAAGACCGATGACGGGAGACCGAAGCAGCCTCAATTCTTAAGTTTACCATATCCTGTGTTTCTTTTGCCTCCTTACTGGCAGAAAAGCGGATATTCATATTAATGTATATATCAGGTTAGCTATTGTTTATTATTTCTTTATAAATCTCATAATAATGAGAAAATCTGAAGCTAACGTCGCTTCGGCATTCTGTCTTCCAACTTTCAATCTAGTGAATGGGCGCTATTGCAATCAATGCACGTCGCCCATCATTTTACGGATGAAAGGTTTTAGGATAAGCAGTAAGGCTGCCGATCCAATCACTGTATAGACAATCAATAAAAACTGGTCAGGCATTCTACCGACTGCTTCTTCAGTAGCTCCACTCGCTTCTCCACCGATCAAACCTGCAATCAAATTTCCCAAGGCAACAGATAAAAACCAGATTCCCATCATTTGACCAGTATATCCTTTTGGAGCCAATTTGGTCACCAAGCTCAAGCCTACCGGCGAAAGGCTTAACTCCCCAAAAGTGTGAAACAAGTAAGTGATCAATAACCAAGTTGGTGCAGCCAATTCACCTGATGCTGCAATCTTGGTAGCGAAATACATCACAAAAAATCCTATTCCTAAGAGAATTAAGCCAAAGGCAAATTTCAAAGGTGAACTGGGTTCAAGGTTTCTTCGACCTAGCCAAACCCACAAAGCACCAAAAACCGGTGCGAAAATAATGATAAATAGCGAATTGACGGATTGAAAATAGCTAGTAGGTATCTCCCAACCCAAAATGGTGCGGTCGGTAAACCGCTCTGCAAACAAATTCAAAGTCGATCCAGCTTGTTCAAATCCTGACCAAAACATGGCGGAAAAGAGGAACAAAATTGCAATCACTCCCACTTTATTTTTGTCTGATTTGTTTAATCCTCCAAATAGAATTACATATCCCAAATAGCCGAAACCTACGATGGCAATAATTACTCCTGAAGCTCCTGCGATAGCGGAAACATTGATTGGGATCACCCCCATAAATAATACTACAATTAATGCCAATAAGGCCAATCCAATATAAGAGACCGTAGTTTTCAATTTTTTGTATCCAGAGATCTCCTCAGTGGTGGTGACTACTATAGGATCTCCCAAACCATCTAGTAAACCTGAAGTCATTTTATACTGAATCAAACCCAAAACCATTCCTAATCCTGCAAGTCCGAATCCCAGATGCATGTCATAAGCCGCTAGAGTTCCACAAGCGATTGGAGCTATGAATCCTCCAATATTAATTCCCATATAAAATATGGAGAAGCCGGCGTCTCTTTTATTACTTCCCTGTGGGTAAAGTTGACCTACAATGGAACTGATGTTTGGTTTCAGCAGGCCTGTTCCTATTACAATCAAAATCAATCCCATGAAAAAGGATGAAGTATCTAAGGTGCTAAGTTCTGGTTTGATGCTGTGATCTCCTGTGATCAGAGCAATTATTCCTGGCAGAGCCATCGTAAAGTGTCCGATGGCAATAATTATTCCCCCATACCACACGGAGCTTTTCAACCCAAAAAGTCGATCAGCCAACCAACCGCCTGGCAGAGCGAGCAAATAAACGCCCATCGTGTACAATCCATAAATGGCACCGGAAGTCTGATCATCAAATCCAAGTCCACCTTCGGCCACTGCCATGGTCATGAATAGAATCAGCAATGCTCGCATTCCATAATAACTAAAACGCTCCCACATTTCAGTAAAAAATAAGGTCATCAGACCTTTTGGATGACCAAAAATAGTTGGGCCATCAAATTCCGGCGTAAGGTGTTTTTCCAAGGATAGTTTATTTGGGTGATTACAATTCTACAATAATAGTCTTTTTTAGGCCTTGTTTCCAAAGGATTGATGCCTGAATTCTATTGACGATCTCTTTGAAGCCTTCTCTGAGAATAGGTAGCGAGCAAGAATAGAGAGTCAACAAATATTCTATCCAAATAAAAATCTGTTTTCTTAATGCAACCGATTGAAATTAAAAATAAAGGGTATTATTGCTAATTTAAAAAAAGAAATTATTTAATTTTGCTTTAAGAATATTGAGAATATATACCCAACTACATCATGCCAGAATTATTAAAAAACAAGCTATCTACAAATTCGGATTTTTTTGATCAACTCACTCAATCCAACATACATCGTAATTTGAATCCAGCCGAATTAGTAGAGTTAGCGCTACAAAGAGGTGAAGGAAACCTTACTTCCACAGGTGCTTTGATGACTGATACCGGAGAATTCACAGGCCGCTCACCGAAAGATCGCTTCATCGTGCTAGATCAACTTACCAAAGATTCAGTATGGTGGGGTGATATTAATATTCCGTTTGAGGAGAAAAAGTTTGATTCACTTTTAGAGAAAATGAAAAATGGATTAAAAGGCAAAGAATTATTTGTGAGGGACTGTTTTGCAGGTGCAATTGCCCAACACCGGCTTTCGATCAGGGTATTGACAACCCTCGCTTGGCACAACCTATTTTGTCACAACATGTTCATTCGTCCATCAAAAGATGAATTGTATGGATTTGAACAGGACTTCACCATAATTTGTGATCCTTCTTTTAAGGCAAATCCGGAAGAGGACGGAACGAGGAGTTCAAATTTTTCTATTATTAATCTTTCAAAAAAGATTATCTTAATTGGAGGTACAGCCTATGCAGGAGAAATAAAAAAAGGAATTTTTTCAGTATTGAATTTCATTCTTCCACATGAAAATAATGTTCTCTCTATGCACTGTTCTGCTAATGTGGGGGAAAAAGATGATGTGGCTATCTTCTTTGGTCTTTCGGGTACTGGAAAAACCACACTTTCCACAGACCAAAAAAGAAGTTTGATTGGCGACGATGAACATGGTTGGACAGAATCGGGAGTGTTCAATTTCGAAGGAGGTTGCTACGCGAAAGTAATTGACCTGAAGCAAGAGAAAGAGCCTGAAATCTGGAACGCCATCAAGTTTGGAGCAATTGTAGAAAATACTCGCTTTAAACCCGGAACAAGAGAAATTGACTTTACGGATAAGTCGGTGACAGAAAACACTAGAACTGCTTATCCTTTAAATTTCATTTCCAATACCTGTATTCCATCAGTTGCGGGAATCCCGAAAAATATATTTTTCTTGACTGCTGATGCTTTTGGTGTTATCCCTCCCATTTCCAGATTAAACAAAAATCAGGCAATGTATCATTTCATTTCTGGCTACACTGCCAAAGTCGCCGGAACAGAAGTTGGAATTACCGAACCAAAAATGACCTTCTCTGCCTGTTTCGGTGCCGCTTTCATGCCTTTACACCCTGCGAAGTATGCATCTCTTCTAGGAGAGAAATTAGACACACATCAGACGAATGTATGGATGATCAATACTGGCTGGACTGGAGGGCCTTATGGGGTGGGATCTAGAATCAAATTACAATATACCCGAGCAATGATAGCCGCTATATTGGAAAGTAAATTGGATGAGACTGATTTTAGTATTGATCCATATTTCGGTTTTCAGGTTCCATCGACTTGTCCCGATGTGCCTAGTTCTCTTTTAGATGTCAAAGGAACGTGGGCAAACTCTACAGCTTACGATCAGAAGGCGATGATGCTTGTTGAGGCATTCAAGCAAAATTTTAAAAAGTTTGAAAATGAAGCTACCGGCGATATTTTGGCTGGTGGGCCAAATTAATTAAACTAGTTTTCAACGTAGATGAACAATATTGAGTTTAGGTTGAGCTGGTCAGACCATGGTTGGTGAGCCTGTCGAACTGGGGTTTAACGTTGATTAAATGGAAAAGCGTGCTCGAATCAATTTTACTTGAAGCTAAGATCAAGTGCTTAAAAGTTATTTTGTGTTGAAAAAATTTCAAATTAAGAAAACTAATACAGTTGAGTTATCGTGTCAGCTTCTAAATATGTTTATTAAAATTCTCTTTAATCTTATATTTTTGCATTTCAATAATGCCAATACTAAAATTAAACTTACAATTAATACCTTATGAAGACAGCAGAAATGAAAACAGAAAAGGGCACTATGAAAATAGAGTTCTATGAAAAAGATGCTCCTAATACTGTCAAGAACTTTGTGGATCTAGCTGAGAAAGGTTTTTACGATGGCTTGACTTTTCACAGAGTTATCCCAAATTTTGTGGTACAAGGTGGATGCCCTAACGGAACTGGAACAGGCGGACCGGGATACAAAATTGATTGTGAATTGGATGGTGAAAACCAGCATCACGAAAAGGGTGTATTGTCTATGGCACATGCAGGCAGAAATACAGGAGGATCGCAATTCTTTATTTGCCATAGCCGAGATAATACCGCCCATTTGGACAGAAATCATACCTGTTTCGGCAAAGTGGTGGACGGATTAGATATCATCGACCAGATTAAAGCAGGTGACAAAATTGAAAAAGTCACCATTTCAGAATCATAAAATAAAGCTTCCAATGAATATTATGTCCCTAAAAAGTGTCTCACTTCTTGGGGACATTTTTATGTCTACCCGTTTATTTTTACTTATTGGACTGTATCATCCAATTAACGTTAGATCAGTGGTTTTATCTGAAGGAAAAGGCTTTTTTTATATTAGCTAGCCATAAGTTTATTCTTTAATTTTTTGTAAATCCATCGATTTTTAGGCCTTAAATCAAGGATTTTATGAGTGCAAAATTGAAAAATTACTTCTGTTTCAGAAGTCTTGTTGAAGTGTTGCTAGAATCACAATCGTTTCAGTTGATGGTTGGCAAAGTGAGCTTAAAAATCCTGTAGTCCAACTCCCCTTTATCAAAATTTCAACAGCGCTGTTATTCAATTTATTAAAATTATGTTTATCCGCAATTGAAGCAGTAAAAGACAAAAAGCGAGGTAATTTATGGTAAACCTTAGCATAGTCGATGCTTAGGTCATTCGACTAGGGCTGAGTTTGCCGAAGTATCGGTATTCCAGTCAGGTAACCAAAGAAAACATGGTTACTGGCATGATTGACGGTATTCACAATTAAAATAATATGATTACACTATTTTCTGTTTTCTCAATTAGCTAAAGGTTGGAATAATATTTGAACTGTAGTCATCTCTAAGTGTAGCTCTATGAAAAAAACGTTAATCTTCACCTTTTTAATAATTTTATCCACCTTTGCCTCTGCCCAGCGCTATGGAACTGCAGTAGGATTACGATTTGGTAATAATGATTTAGGAAGAATGATTGGAGTTACAGCACAACAGAAAATCGGAGATCAACTCTCATTAGAAGCAATACTACAATCAGACTTTGACTTGAATACGAACTTTTCTCTTTTAGTGGAAAAACATCATCGAATTATTTCCAAAAGATTTAATTATTACTACGGTGCAGGACCTTCTTTTGGTAAAGAAGAAAGCTTTGTAAAAGATCCAGAAAGCAGCCAAATCTTACATACGTATGGAAATTCTACTGTTGGCATGGACTTAATTGCGGGTGTTGAGTTGACACTATTGAATACTGCAATCTCATTAGATTACAAGCCAAATATCAACTTCTCGGGTCGAGAAGAATTTTATAGAGGTCAGGTGGGTATTTCGGCTAGACTAGTCCTTGTGAAAAGTAAGGAACAAAAGAAGAAAAAAAGACAACGATTAAGAGATCGACAAAAGGCTCAGAGAAAATCGGATAAAACTCCCTTTACTCAGAAATTCGAGTCAGTTTTTCAGAAGAAAAATTAACTATCCAATTTTTTGAAATACATTTTTTCAAGTAAATCAGAACGTCTTACAATTGATTTAAACCACTTCATTCTAAGTGTATTTTTCTCTTCTTCGGATAGAAAATAGGTTGGTATATCTCGTCCTTTGGCTTTTTTGACTAATTCATATAATAAAATTGACGCGGAGACAGAGATATTAAAACTCTCCGTAAATCCTAGCATTGGAATATGGACTAATCCATCAACGTTGGACTTGACTTCTTCAGATATGCCATCATGTTCATTGCCAAATACTAAAGCTATTTTATCAGTAGGCTCCAAATCGTAGGATGAAATGGAGGATTCTTCCGGACTTGTCCCATATATTTTATAGCCTTTGGCCCTCAGACCTGAGAAACAGTCCGATACAGCAGATCCTGAACGGTTGTGATACTTATGAAGATCCAACCATCCTGCAGCACCTTTGGTCACATAAGGATTAATTTTATATTGGTTTCGTTTCTCTATCACGTGTACATCCTGAAGGCCGAAGCAGTCACAGGTCCGTAATATTGCACTTGCATTATGAGCTTTGTGGATGTCCTCCAATACCACAGTGAAAAAACGGGTTCTCTGATTCAGAACTTTGTCGATCACTGCTTTTCTATTGTCTGATAGGAACTGTCCCAGATAATCTACTAAGCCCTGATTAAAAATTTCTTCCTGTTGTTGATCTTTCATTATTTGCTCCTCAAAATAAACCCAGCTGATCATCCTCATCCTTCTTCACTGACAAATCAATTGAAGTTCCTATATCTAAGTCATCATTTTTGTCCTCCTGATCACGCTCTTCCTCCTCAAATTCTGATTCAACTGTACTAGTTTTTTTTGAGTTAATCAGTTTCACTTCCGTCACATCATAGGTGCTTAACTTATTTCCCAGTGCCTTCCAACCTTTCACATCGATCAGCATATCCAAATCGAAATCTTTGGATTCTATTTCCTTGCCTTTTTGCAGGGTTGCAGAAACCTGAGGTTGCTTGTCCGTAGATACTAGCT
>Ga0307487_1001817_pt1 | contig 14492 bp, 15 predicted proteins | sample CBIW12metaG_FD_203665 | JGI IMG/M metagenome (GOLD analysis project Ga0307487, IMG submission 203665) | Sea-ice brine microbial communities from Beaufort Sea near Barrow, Alaska, United States - CBIW 1.2 | ecosystem: Environmental > Aquatic > Marine > Coastal | place: USA: Alaska | collected... | reverse complement strand
AAAAAACCTTGTATAAATTGGAAAGAGACTTATATTTGCACCGCGAAAATGGTCGCATAGCTCAGCTGGATAGAGCACCTGCCTTCTAAGCAGGCGGTCCCACGTTCGAATCGTGGTGCGATCACTTCAATACCAAGGGTTTCAAACTTTTATTAGTTTGGAACCTTTTTCATTTGCATACCATTTGCATTAAAACATCTTTTAAAATCTGAAATATAGCAGGAAAGATATAATGGGCTAAATATTATTTATAGCGCTTTGGATTTATGCTGTCTTTTTTTGTGCAGGTTTTTAACGGTTCAAAGCCAACAAATCCCTATTACTAAATACAACCCTGAGTTCTTGCTTATACAAATCTTTTATATTTCCATTTTTCCCCTTTTCAAGATAAATTGAACCTGTGAAACCGGACACCCTGTTCCCGGGAAATGCCGGCACAAAAGGATCTTTTGAAAATAAGGAGTCCCCTGGATGTAAGCATGGGATCGCTTGCGAAAAACGATAAGGAAGACAAAAACATGCGTTTATCCCGTAACAAATTGGGATAAAAGGTTACATTGCTATTGATGTAACACGTTGAGCGTCAAACGATGCACTGAATAGGCAAAAAAACGAGAAAGCTAAAAATCGATTAGAGTAAGCATCATAATACTAAAGGAAATCAAAAATGACGGAAACTATCGCAAAAAAGACTAAAAAAATCAAGTTCGATAAAGCTGGATATTATGCTATAGGATTAATAGCTCTAGCACTTTTAGGTTTTTGGCCCACCTACTTTTCGAAATTCTTTGATAGCACAGCCAACTTCAATTTTTATTTTCATTTTCATTTTGCGATGGCATCACTATGGATAGCGCTATTGATTGTACAACCCATTCTTATCAAGAGAAAGAAACTCTCAATCCATAGACAAACTGGTAAATTGAGTTTTATCATTTTACCCTTGTTCTTCGTATCGGTAATTTTACTAAAACATTTTAGAATTGGCGGTGAAGTTACTGAAGGTTTAGGGGCTAGTTTGTGGTTGCAATTAAAAGATTTAGTTATTATTGGTGTCATGTTTACCATAGCCATGGTTAACAGACGTAATATGCAAATTCATGCTCGTGCTATGATTGCAACTGGTATCGTATTTATTGAGCCTACTTTAGGACGTTTTATTATTCTTACATTGTTACCAGAACCTGATTTTATGCTTGGGTTGGGAATTACGGATGCCATAATGTATACACTGATTATTTCGCTCATCATTATTGAAAGAAAGCAAACCAGCGGTCGATGGGTTTTCCCTTTGCTTTTAATACTATTTATGGTATTTCACTATCTCTTTTTCTTTCAAGTAAGCTTTCCGTTATGGGATTCAATTGCAACTTGGTTTGTAAGATTACCGATTACATAATAAAAGTGAAGTTTAATAAAATACGAACGCACAACAATGGCTATAAGTAATTGCTTGTTCTCGCTTACTTTGGAAATTCCTGAGGAATTTCCAACTTGGTTTGTACTTGCAAAGTTAAGTGCTAACCCACGCAACTACTAATAGCCGAGACCGTTGCCACACAATATGAGAAAACTTTACTTAATCTTAATAATCTTAGTCTTGATTTCTTGCCAAAAGAAAGATTGGAAGGCAAATCTCTTAAATAAAATTGCAGAATTATGAGAACTCTGAAAAGAGTGATAAAAAGTATTCAATAAAACATAATTCTGGAAATGATATTCTGATTGAATTATTCAAAACTCACTCAAACGGATTAACAAAACTCACTGCTGAACATGAAAGGCCTGAATTAGGTAATTGGGAAAAGTTATTTTTCTTAAAAAATGGTAAAGTGCTTTACTCAAGGAATTTCGGAATTGCGCCTGTTCAAAATTTAAAAAATGACACAATTAAGCGACCAAAATATTTTCTTGTGGAAAGAAAAGTTTGGTTCGAAAATGATAGTATAGGAAAAGAAGAGATAAAAGAACTCGAAATGTCCGATTTAAAGAGCGTTGAATCAAAAAAAGCGGAATTACTCGAAATGGAATTTATAACATCTGATTTAAATATAAATGATTATAAATTATTTGAAAGTGATTTTAAAGCATTGACTGAATAAATACTGTGGGCAACATCGGTTACCAGCAAATAGCGTGTATTCCGGTGAAAAGTGATAATTTAGACACCAAGTAACAAACAACAAAGCCGACAATCCCGATAGCTATCGGGAGCATCCCTACTCCCGCTACTTGGGTTAACAAAGACCGTTAGCGGTAATACGGTGAGATGTGTCGTACCAAAAGCGCCCCTAAACTAATTAAACATGAAAAAATACAAATTTGAAGTTTGTGCATTTACAATACAAAGCTGTTTAATAGCTCAAATTGCAGGTGCAACACGGGTGGAACTTTGCGATAACCCACTGGAAGGAGGGACCACACCATCGTTTGGATTAATAAAATTGGCAAGAAACAAAATCAACATTGAACTTTTTCCAATAATAAGACCAAGGGGTATGAACTATTATTATGATGAAGATGAATGGAAAATAATACTGGAGGATGTTGAAATGTGCAAACAAATCGGTTGTGACGGTATTAGTGTAGGTGTTCAAAAACTTAATGGCGAAATAGATTCCGACAAAATGAAAAAACTTGTGGAAGTAGCTTACCCTATGACCGTAGCCAGTAACAGAGTGATAGATGCAACCCCTGACCCATTTATTGCTCTTGAAGTATTAATAGATGCGGGTTGTAAAAGAGTGCTTACATCAGGCAAAGCAGTTACTGCCCCTGCTGGTGTAAATATATTGAAACAATTGGTACAACAGGCCCATGGCCGAATTAGCATTATGCCTGGTGCCGGGGTAAACTCCAGCAATATTCAACAACTAATAGATACTACTGGAGCCCACGAATTTCACGGCTCTGCTCGTGTTTTAGCGAATAACCCTGTTTTGTACAGCAATACAGCGGTAGCTGATAGTGGAAATATGTTCGTGGCAGACTTTCAAGAAATACAAAAGATGGTAGAAGTATTGGAATTGAGAAATTAACCTTTATACGGAAATGAATTAGTTAGGTAAACTTAAGATGTATAAAAATAATGCTAAATTAGGTGTTTAATCAAGAATTAGTGCTCTTTTGTTACGTCTGATTTTCCTTCGGAAAATCCTCGCACACAAAACCGCACTATTCTTATACAAGATCGTTGGCATTCATTTAAAAGAAAGACTGGTATTTAAGCACCTAATAAATGGAAACTGATTGCTTATTCTGCAATAAGCAGGATAATAGAAAATAATAATATTCTAAATTTTTAAGAATGGAAGGATTAATAATGGATTACCCACTCACAACAAATACTATTCTTGAGTATGGAAACAGCGTGTATCATAATAAAAAAATAATAAGCCATTTACCAGATGGAATGCGACATGAGTATCGTTTTGGTGATATGTATAAACGCTGTAAAAAGTTAGCCAATGCGTTAACACAGAAATTAGGGATCACAAAAGGGGACATGGTGGGCACTTTTGCATGGAATCATGGTCCTCATGTAGAATTATACTATGGGATATCTGGGATAGGAGCTGTTTGTCACACTATAAATATTCGATTGTCCAGCCATCAAATAGAATATATCATCAATAATTCGGAAGATAAAGTGATTTTTGTTGATGCTACATTAGTCCCCCTTTTAGAAAAAATTGCCCCGCTACTCCCAACTGTAGAATATTACGTGTTAATAAATGCTCCCGAAGATTTTACAACCACTTTACAAAACACATTGCATTATGAAGATTTAATAGCTGACCAATCAGAAGATTTTGAGTGGCCTGCGTTAAATGAAAATGATGCCAGCGGTTTGTGTTATACAAGCGGAACAACAGGCTTGCCAAAAGGGGTTTTATATTCTCACAGGTCCACCTTTTTACACGCGACAACGATCATGTCACCAAATGCGGGAAATTTTGGCAATAGGGATACTGTTTTATTGATCGTACCACAATTTCATGTCATGGCCTGGGGTTTTCCATACCTGTGTCTCTTATCTGGATCAAACATGGTGCTCCCCTCTTCTAATTTACAGCCTGAAGCTATTATTAAAATTCTTAAAGAAGAAAAAGTGAATAAAGCCAACGGTGTTCCAACCATATGGTTAGGGGTGTATCATGCCATGAAAAAGAATCCGCCAAAAGAAAAATTAGCGCTCGAAGAATATCTTGTTGGTGGTTCTGCACTACCAAAAAGTCTTATTGAAGGTTTTGAAAAAGATTTCGGAATAAAAGGTGTTCAAGCTTGGGGAATGACCGAAACATCTCCTCTAGGAACAGTAAGTCGAATACAGCCAAAACATGATTATTTATCAGAAAATGAAAAACTGGATATTCGTGCGAAGCAAGGTGCTGCATTTCCAGGTGTAGAATTAAGGATTGTAGCAGATGATGGGACTTTGGCCCCAACAGATGGTATAACCATGGGAGAACTACAAATAAAAGGGGCATGGACCATAAGCTCCTATTTTAAAACGAACAATCATGAAAGCTTTACAGAAGATGGTTGGTTTAAAACAGGTGATGTGAGCACAATTGATGAAGATGGATATATGGAAATTAAGGATAGAACCAAAGACCTTATAAAAAGTGGCGGTGAATGGATCTCCAGTGTAGCACTGGAATCTGCATTAATGGCCCATCCTAAAATTAAAGAAGCTGCCGTAATTGCGATACCAGACGAAAAATGGGTAGAAAAACCTTTGGCTTCAATAGTCTTGATGAATAATGAAGATAAAATTTTAGATGGAGAATTAATTGAATTTTTATCGAGAGACTTTGTGAAATATCAGATTCCCAAAGACTATATTTATATAAATGAAGTGCCAAAAACCAGCGTTGGTAAATTTGACAAAAAAGAGATCAGAAGACTTTTTGCCGATGGAAAACTTACTTAAATAGAATACCTGGTGATTAGAATAAAATATAAAGGAAAAACGAAATGCCAACAATGGCTATAAGTAATTGCTTGTTCTCGCCTACCCTGAAAATTCTTGCGGTCCCGATAACTATAGGGACCAGCTTGGTGTTACTTGCAAAGTTAATTGCCTGCCTACCGGCAGGCGGGCGCAACTACTCATAGCCGAGACCGTTGCATTTAATTCTCTAAATAAACAAACTTTACTAATTCCTTGACCAAATGGATGAAATTTTTTGAGTATTTTTAAAGTAAAAACTTTACCGTTGATCAGAATTTGAATTGAACATGAAAACTTTAGAACAATTAAGAAATTGGATAATAGAACACCCTACTTCTTTAAATATTGCTAAATATTTAATATGGTTATCGGTTATATTAATATTATTACAATTTATTAAAAAACTTTTACGGAAAAAAATCACCCTTGCTTCTGCAAGATATAAAACACAAAAGGGAATTGAAATTATTGGTTATATTTTAGTCATACTAATGACAATATTCTATTTCACGGGAAATATTAAAGACTTTACCCTTGCAATAGGACTTTTAACTGCAGGAATTGCTATAACGTTACAAGAGTTAATTTTAAGCTTTGCAGGATCAGTTTTTATATTTTTTATAAAAGTCTACAAGCCAGGAGATAGGATTGAGATTAACGGAATAAAAGGAGACGTAATAGACATCGATAGTTTATATACGACCATGATGGAAATTGGGCAATGGGTATCAAGTGATAATTACAGTGGCAGAATCGTTAAATTAAGCAATGCTTTTGTTTTTAAGGGTCCTGTATATAATTACTCTCAAGACTTTCCTTTTATCTGGGATGAAATTACTTTGCCAATTAGACATGGTTCCGATATTGATTTATCAAAAGAAATAATTATAAAAATTGCTTCAGAAACATTATCCGAATATGTGTCTGACTCAATTTCAAAGTGGAAAGATGTTGTAGATAAATATTATATTGAAAATGCTCAAGTAGAACCATCTCTAGCTATAAAAATGACTGATAATTGGATTGAATTTAATATTAGGTATATAGTTGATTATAAAAAAAGAAGGATAACCAAACACATTCTAAATGAATTGATTGGAAAAGCAATTGAAAAAACAAATGGAAAAGTAATGCTAGCTTCAGCCACTTTTGAAATAGTTAAAATACCTGATTTAAATGTTAAAAAACAATAAAAACCACACACAACAATGGCTAAAAAAGATTGCTTCATTATGCAGAATAGAGAAACTAAAGTAACTTTAAACCTTAACGAAAACATCGGAAAATCAGGAATTGCCAACCGCAACTTTCCTTAGCCTAAACAGTTGTATAATTACGGAAAAAATGCTCGAGAAGATTATTAAATACCAAAACAACTCTGAAAAAAACTTTGAAAAAGAGAAAAACCTAAAAGCGATTATAAATTATATTATCGCTTTTATACTTTTTTTATATCAATGATTATTGCGGCATTTACATTTCCTTTTAGATATATTTTTAAAAAATTATTTAAGAGTATTGATGGTTCAAATATAATTCAACTGAATGAGAAGAATATTAATTCAATATTGAGCAATGAAAAAACGATATTAATTGATTTTTGGGCCGAGTGGTGTGGACCTTGTGTAATGATGGGTTCTATTATTGAAAAATTTGCGTCTGAATCGAAAAATATTAGAGTTGCTAAAGTGAACGCTGATTTGAATAAAAAAATAATTGAAAGATACCAAATAAGAGGTTTACCTCAATTTGTTCTGATTGAAAACGGAGAAGAAATTAAACGATTTGCTGGAGCAATGACAATGTCTGATTTAAATAGGTTCTGTGCTAAAAAGTAATGATAAACTACACATAACACCTCATAAAATGTATGCTTACTTTTAAACTAAATATGAACTGACAAACATTCAACAAGCGATTTGCTACGTCTGAAAAATCCCTGATTTTCCAGTCGCACAAATCTTATAAAAACCCGTTGTGCGCAAGCGGAAAAAAAATAGTCTATAAATGAATATGACTTTGACGGACTATATCAAAAAAAGAAATGGAGTACCTATTGGAAGTCCGAAATCATTAAGAAATAATCTTTACCGCTCACTTGGTTCAAAAAACTTTTCCACATTTTGGAACTATTGGAATCCGATTTTCGGATATTATCTGGGAAAGTTCATATTCAAACCTATAAAGAAAATTTTTCCAGTTGCCATTTCATTACTAATTACCTTTATTATTTGTGGACTGATACACGATATTGTTACTACAATATTTCGTGGGAAAATATCATTTTTCTTTTCAATTTGGTTTTTATTTATGGGATTAGCGGTTTTAATAACCAGAACTCTTAAAAACAATTTTTCAAGGCAAGTATGGATAGCACGTGCATTTATTAATTTGAGTATAATAAGTGCCTGTCTAGTATTGGCTATTTATACCAATAAATTTTTGACGATTGGATTTTGAAAGAGATTTGATTAAGAAACCATAGCCCAACAGTTACCCGCAAGTGCCACAAAAATTTTAGTCAGATTAAGTAGATGACATTTCCCTTCCCCACGTGTCCAAACTTCTCAATATTTTTTCCAGGGATTTACCTTTGATCGTCAGTTCATATTCAACTTTAGGAGGAACAACTGGAAATACTTTTCTACTTATAAGACCATCCTTTTCCAAGCCGTTTTGAACAACAGGTGATACACCAGTTTCGGCCGGTACAGGCACAGACAGTTCAGTTCGCCGGGAAGGGTAAAAACCACGTGGAAATACGGCACATTCAATAGTTCCCCTTCCCGGGCCCGGATCCAGGATTCTCTTTTGTGTCCCTGGCACTTGGGACAATGACGGTTCCGGCAACTGTTGTAGCTCAGGTGCAAAGAATGGCAGGAAGGATTGTTACAGCGGTCGATGTGACCTCCCAGTGCAGCAGTGCGGCATTTGCGCAAAGCATGCAGGGTTCTTGTCTGCCAGCTGTTGTTACAATATTTGGAAAGAGATTCATTGTTTCTTTCCAACACCTGAGCCACCTCGTAAGCAGCACGTTTCACGCTTGCTCTTTGTAAAGCCGCTCCAGCGGACTGAACGGCTTTTGCCTACCCAACTGTGCCACGTGAAGGTAGGTGAGCGTGGTTTGGATATCTGCATGTCCCAAAAGGTCCTTTACACTGATGATATCCAGCCCCATTTCCAAAAGGTGTGTGGCATAGCTATGCCTCAAACTATGGGTGGTCACCTCTTTTTGGATCCCGCTGTGCTTGCGTGCTTCCCGTACGATCCATTGCACTCCCGTGGTGGATAGTGCAACGGGATCCCCTTTCCTGTCATTGCCGGTAAAGCACCAAATAGATGGATTCTCTGCTGCAATGTATTTTTTAAGGCCACGAATCTGTAGATTTGCCAAAGGAACATACCGGTCCTTCCGACCTTTTCCCTGGCGGACGTGAAGCATCCTACGATCAAAGTCAAGGTCTTTGAGCTGAAGGTTGCGAAGTTCAACAACGCAAGCCACAGCCGTAGAGCATCGCGAGTACCAATCGGTGCTTGAGCAGTTTTGGGGTTTTAAGCAGTTGCCTCACCTCATTACGATTTAGTACCACCGGAAGTTTCTGAGGCCGTTCAATGGAGGGAAGCATTACCCGCATCCCTTTCATCCCGTAGATACGGTAAGCGTATCTAAGACCGTAAACAGTATGCTTAAAGAAACTGTCTGATGGGGTTTTGTGCTGGGATTTTAATACGTGCAGGTAATCGAGGATTTGTTCTTCATCCAGATCCAGTGGACTGCATTTGAAATGAAGGGAAATGTGCGCCAGGCAACGTGCATAATTGGTCGGGGTGCTTTGACTTTTACCGGCGAGTTCAACAGAACGCTTTAACTTTTGGTACAAGGAATTAAATCCAGGTACAGAAGTAGAGGCCCTATCAATGAGGGTACTACTTTTTTTTCATAACTTACAATGTTTAATATTAATACCTACTTAAAGGTAGTGAAAAGTGATAAAATTATTTGCTTGAAGCTACCTTTAGGTTTAGTTCAACAATGTGTACTAGTAATAGAGAATTTAGGTACTAGATTTTTAGATTCTACACTTGAATTATTTAATGCAACATATTTCAAATATGGCACTTAAATTCGCCGTTATTCATACACTAACCCTTATCTGGTAATTATGAAAAAATTTAACAGAAGACAAATGCTTACCACCTCAGCAGGTGTTCTCGGAGCTTCATTATTTAGCTTGCCTTCTTTTGGCTATGAAAGCAATAATGAAGTTAATAATAAGATGAAAATTATGATTGTAGGCGGCCATCCGGATGATCCGGAAAGTGGTTGCGGAGGAACCATCTGTAAACTAACCGCTGCCGGAAATGAAGTTGTTACCGTTTATTTAACAAAAGGAGAAGCAGGTATTGATGGAAAAACACATGAAGAAGCTGCAAAAATTCGTTTTGCAGAAGCTAATGAAGCATGTAAAATAACAAAAGCTCTCCCTCGTTTTTTTGGGCAGATTGACGGAAATACTGTTATAAATAAAGATGAATTTAATAAAATGGCTCAATTGATTGAGGAGGAGAACCCTGTTATTGTGATGACGCATTGGCCCATAGATACACATCCTGACCATCGTGCAGCGTTCAATCTGGTTTATAATACGTGGAATTTGTTCAGACAGGATGAAAAGAAAGCATTTGATCTATACTATTTTGAAGTGCTCACTGGATCTCAAACGCAAAATTTTTGTCCTACACATTATGTTGATATCACTGAAACAGTTGAATTAAAAAAAGAAGCCACGATGAAACATGCAAGTCAAAATCCTACAGAGTGGTATGGGCATCATGAGAAAATGTGTGAATTCAGAGGTTTTCAATCAGGGACAGAGATTAAATATGCAGAAGCCTTTGTAAGGCAAGGTATTAGTAGTGTATTTTAAATTCTTATATTAAATTTTAACTTATTAAACCAAACTTTTATGAATGCTAAAATTCTTCTTTATTTATTAAGCAGGATTCAAGTCACAAACGCAACCTTTTAGTTAAACAATAATTTTTTCATTTTTTCCAAAGGTGAATGGTAACCCTAACGTTTTCTTGGTCTATTTTTGATTTTATTTTCAACATAACAAATATACTCATCACTGATTAAAGAGAAGTCCGTTTTTTTAGGAATGTATTGCCTTATTAGTCCATTAAGATTTTCATTTGATCCCCTTTGCCAGGAATGATATGGCTTGGCAAAATAAATATCCACTTCTGTTTTTTTGGTAATGGACTGGTGGTTTGCAAATTCCTTCCCATTATCAACAGTCATTGTTCTAATGTTAAATGGGCTCCAGTCTTCCAATAGTTCTATGATGGCCTGTTCTACCTCTGCTGCTTCCCTGGTATTTACTTTTTTCATTTTTAACATTCCTGTAGATCTATCATTGATTGTAACAATCGCTCTTTTATGATCTTTTCCAACAATGGTATCTGCTTCCAGACCTCCAAAAACTTCCCTTTTTTCAACATCTTTAGGCCATTTATCTATATCAATCCTATTGATAATAATCCCCCTTGGGTCCTTATAAGCACCCCTTTTTCTATATCTCCTGCCTTTGCATCTCAAAAAAGTGAACAAGGTTCCTTTGATTTTTTTATCTGCCAAAATATATTGATAAATTCGTTCATGGGAGACCATATCCTTATTATGCCTCCTACAAAAACCTGTTATTTGCTCAGGGCTGTATTCTTTTTCTATTAGTTCTCTTACACGGATCTTCATTGAGTTGCTGAAGAAAGTTTTCTTTGGTTTCTCCTGCTTCCTCTTCTCGCTTTTGCTCTGGGCAAGTTTATAGGGATAGATATGACTTCTTTCATCAGAATTACGCTGAGTCTCCCTTGTAACTGTTGACTTGCTGACTCCTATGGTTAAGGCGATCTCACTTTTTTTCTTGTTCTGCACTAACAGGCTTTCAATTACGTGCCTTTGTTTTAGGTAAGATGTGACATTTACAACTTTATTTTTGGCGATTTAAGGAGGTAAGTTTCCGCTTCCCATCAAAACAGGAAAGGAATTATTTCCTTTCCTGTTTTGAAAAATTAAGCATTACATAAATAAATCTAAAAGTTGCGTTTATAGGTTGAATTCAAGATTTTATAAAAAATCGAACTCTTAAAAATCTGATTAAAAAAACTCATTACCAATGGTATTTCTTCGCTTTGATATTGGGAATTTCTTTTGTTTTTATGCAAACAACTTTAAAATGGATTTACAACTTGTTATTTGGAACTGAATATCAGATTGCTTATAGATTTGATGGTTTACCTAAATTCAAGAACATAAACTTGATTTCCACAATTCTACTTATTCCAATCAGCGAAGAGCTATTTTTTAGAGAATACATTCAGAATAATTTACAAAAAAAAAACAAATGAGTTTGTTGCCATTTTAATAGCTTCTTTATTATTCGCTTCAATCCATTCACCATATATGAATTTGATATTTGAATCGTCAGAACAAGATTGGCATTTATTTTATTTGACAATATTTGGCGGAATAATCTCTGGAATTCTTTATAATAATTCTAAATCAATCGGACCATCAATTATCTTACATATGTTTTGGAATTTAATGGTAATCATAGTCTGAATTGAATAAAAGCCAGTGCCTAACAAAGCCGTGTATAGTTCATTGCTTCTGAATTTCCTATCGGAAATTCCTTGCACTTTTACTATCTTGGTTTCTTAATCGGAAAATCCTCGCAGATTTTCACGCAACGAAACTATGCACAAACAGATTAGGGCAATGTAAAAAACGAAAGTGTTGTCCATAAAATGACTTTGGCAAGCTGACAGATATGGAAGCTTTGACAAAAAAAACCATGACGACAAAAAAGAAATCATACGGTGGACTGGCAATCCTAACAGCTATTGCAGCTTCACTCTGCTGCATTACTCCTGTACTTGCATTTGCCGCAGGACTTGGAGGAATGGCTTCAGCATTTGGCTGGCTTGAAGATTTCAGGCCGTACCTTATAGGACTGACACTGTTGGTGCTCGCTGTCGCCTGGTATCAAAAAATGAAGCCAGGCAAGGACATTGACTGCGAGTGTGAGGACGAAAAAACACCTTTCATGCGAACAAAGACCTTTCTGGGCATCGTGACTATATTCTCTGGACTTATGCTTGCTTTCCCCTACTACTCGCACATCTTCTATCCCGACACACAGGCAAGCAACATTGAATTTAGTCAAGACAATCTTCAAACAGCAGAGTTCAACATCAGCGGAATGACCTGCACGGGATGTGAAGAACATATCACGCACGCAGTCAACGAATTGGAAGGAATTCAATCCGTTCACGCCAACTACGGGAAAGGGAACGCTTCCGTGCAATTCGACAAAACCAAGACCAACAAAGACCAAATCATTAAAGCCATCAATGCGACCGGCTATAAAGTAACCGACTGACAATGGAGACCATCTTAAAATCGACAATTACCTGCCCATATTGCGGACATCAAAAAGAGGATACAATGCCTACAGATGATTGCGAATACTTTTACGAATGCACAAACTGTCACAAGACATTAAAACCGAAAGAAGGCGACTGCTGCGTTTATTGCTCCTATGGAACTGTACCATGTCCTCCAATACAGAAAGACAAGAAATGCTGTTAAAATGAATAAAAAACACTGCGCCCAATAAAGGGTATAGCGCATTAAAATTCGCCATACCCAAAACCTTATCGGCAACCACATGGGAGGCATCATTTAAACAATGAACCAAATCTGAAATTATAAAAGTTAAGTGTAATTCAAAAAAACATTGCTTTTTTTAGGTTTAATCTCCTGGATTTAAGCTGCTAATATTCTAAATGTTCCATATAATTAGTATCCAACTGTGGTTATGGTAGAACTATATTCGGATCGAATCAACACCTCAGTTCATTCCTCATAAATTTCAGGAAAAAAAATATTCCAGGTTTATATCTCAAAATATAAAAATTGAAACATTTAGGTAAAATTTAACCTGCTTATTTTTCTGGATTCGAGGTTATATCGTAATATTGCAATATAGCATAGAACAAAAACATTTTATTATGAAAATCACAATTCTTGATCCCGCTATGTGTTGCAGTACCGGTGTTTGCGGACCCGATGTTGATGATAGCCTGGTTCAAACCGCTGCCGATGTAAAATGGTTAAAATCCCTGAACGTAGAGGTTGCGCGTCATAACATTTCCAATGATAGCATTGCTTTTCAGGAGTATCCTGAAGCCCTTGTGAAATTAAAAATGGACGGCCTCAATTCATTGCCCTATATCCTTAAAGACGGTAAAATAATTATGGCCGGTCGCTATCCTGAAAGAGCTGAATGGGAAAACCTGATCAAAAACAATGCTCCCGAAGGGAAGAAAACAGAAAACACTTCTTGTTGTGGTGGAAGCAATAGCAACTGTTGTTAATTCTCCTTTTTCGGCGTTTGTATTTTAAAAATTTCAATACAGTTTAGCTCATGAAAAATTCTGAAACTCCTTATATATTCTTTACCGGAAAAGGCGGGGTGGGAAAAACTTCCCTTTCCTGTGCCACTGCCATAAAACTTGCAGATGAAGGAAAAAAAGTGCTATTGGTAAGTACCGATCCAGCTTCCAATCTGGAAGATGTTTTGGAAAGCAGGGTTTATGACAAAATAAGTCCGGTAAAGGGCATGAAAAATCTTCACGCTATCAATATAGATCCCGAAGTTTCTGCTCAGGAATACCGTACACGGGTAACAGAACCATTAAAAGAGATCCTAAGCGCAGCTGATATCAAAAAGATGAACGAAGAACTCTCCGGTGCCTGCACTGTTGAGATCGCCGCATTTGATGAGTTTTCCAGGTTTATTTCCGGCGAATCTGAAGGAGGGAATTTTGATGTGATCATTTTTGATACAGCTCCAACCGGGCACACCCTGCGCCTGCTGGAACTCCCCGCAGCCTGGGCCGGATTTTCTGAAGAAAACCCAGATGGAGCTTCCTGTCTTGGGCCAACCTCAGCCTTAAAAAGCAGTCAGGAGCGATACAACACAGTAGTGAGCCGGTTGCGTGATCCAGGGATGGCGACTTTCTATCTTGTTGCAAGGGCCGATCAGGCTTCATTAAAGGAAGCTTCCCGAACCAGTTCTGAATTGATCGATCTGGGAATGAAAAATCAAAAATTGCTGGTTAACGGAGTTTTCAGCACTTTAGATAAAACCGATGAGTTCGCTGTTAAGATGGAAGATTTGGCAAAAAAGCAATTAAGTGCAATTCCGGAAAATCTTCAGAAATTAGACCTCAAAACTTTTCCGTTATTACCTTACAATATCCTGGGGATCATAAAACTGAGATCTTTACTTAATGTCGAACTTCAGAAAAAAATGGTTGCCGATCAACTTTCAAATGTTAAGGAATTAAATCATCTCCTTAAAGGAATTGATGAACTGGTGGAAGATCTCACCGCAAATAAAACCAATGGCCTTATTATGACCATGGGAAAAGGAGGCGTGGGAAAAACAATTACCGCATCGGCTTT
>Ga0307487_1001813_pt1 | contig 14518 bp, 8 predicted proteins | sample CBIW12metaG_FD_203665 | JGI IMG/M metagenome (GOLD analysis project Ga0307487, IMG submission 203665) | Sea-ice brine microbial communities from Beaufort Sea near Barrow, Alaska, United States - CBIW 1.2 | ecosystem: Environmental > Aquatic > Marine > Coastal | place: USA: Alaska | collected... | reverse complement strand
ATCTTGAGTTATGATTTCTGCTACTTCTGATGATTCTAAGCCTTTGCATTTTTTCTATTTTTCCCAAAGTAAACCTGGACTTGGAAATTCTTCTAATGAAAGTTCTTTTTCAATTTCTCCATCTGATAAAGTTTTGTCGTGGAAATAAAAACCATCTCCGTTACTACTAAAGACAAATGGAATATCCAGCGTTTTTGCATAACCCAATGCCTGTTGAATTCCACCTCTAACAGAGTGCTTGTTGTCTTTCGCCTCTATCACAGCAATTGGTACATTCGGTTTGTAGAAAAGAATGTAGTCCGCAAACTTTCGCTTTCCTCTCGCAGTTATTCTTCCCTTTACATAAATTCTACCATCAGTAAAAAATATTTCTCTCCCCAGTTGTGTTTGTTCATCCCACCCGGATTTTAAAAGGGCTGGAGTTATAAATTTTGCATTTATATCAGATTCCGATAAGCATTTTTTGTTCATAAAATTTGGTTGGTCTTGCACAACTTAATACTCTTTAAAAATCGTATTAAGAGAAAAAGTGATGCTAAAAACAAGGTAGGGATTGTTTTACACGAGCCTAAGTTAGTAAAATTTAAACAACATTAGAAAAAATTAAGAATTGCGGGGAAACCTTGACCTATTAAAACTAAAAAACCCTGGTAATCAATAGATTAACAGGGTTTAGAGTACTCGAGGCGGGAATGTTTAAAATTTTCTGCCCGCCTTTATCATATTTTTTTAAAGGATTTAATTTCATGAGGGGTAGCTTCTTTCACCGAAATTGCTACTCCTCCACCAGGAGCTAGGTTTTGCTTCAGATCGCTTCGGGAATCCACAATAACTTTTCTAATAGTATAACTTTCTGGATTTTGTTTCCAGTCGGCATTTTTCCCATCTTCATAGATGGTAGCCAAAAACTTCCTGTTTTTAGGCAGAAAATCAAATTTAATAGTTGAAGTTCGCTGGTTTTCATCAGTCACTGCTCCTATAAACCATTCATCTTTAGCCTTAGCTTTTCTTGCAATAGTGACATAATTACCGGGTTCAGCCTCCAGAATATAGGTTTTATCCCAGTCTACCGCCACATCCTTAATAAATTGAAAAGCATCCATATGATCTTTATAGTTTTCGGGAAGGTCTGCAGCCATTTGAAGTGGGCTGTAAATGGTCACATAGAGGGCAAGCTGTTTTGCAAGTGTAGAATGCATCTGCCTTTGCGGAGCTGCCGGTGCGTAATTTTTTAATTTGAAAATACCTGGTGTATAATCCATTGGTCCTCCAATAAGCCTTGTAAAAGGAAGAATGGTTTCATGTTCCGGTGCACTGCCTGTACTAAAAGCATTCCACTCGTTACCTCTTCCTGCTTCGCTTGACATAAAGTTTGGCCAGGTGCGTTGCAGTCCTGTTGGTCTTACTGCTTCATGAATATTGATCATCACCTTATGATTGGCTGCAGTTTTTATAGAGCGCATTAAATGCTTAACCATCCACTGACCATCATGATGTTCACCTCTTGGACTCACAGATCCCACATAGCCGGTTTTGACTGCGTTATAACCATATTTATTCATGAACTTAAAAGCAGATTCCATTTTCCTGTCGTAATTGGAAGCACTTGCCCCTGTTTCATTATGCATGATCATTTTTACTCCTTTTTCTTCAGCATATTCTGTTATCTCCTTCACATCAAAATCTGGATACGGGCTTACGAAATCAAAATTTTCTTCCTGTCCAGAAAGCCATTCTTCCCAACCAATATTCCAGCCTTCCACCAGCAAACCTTTAATTCCATTTTCAGAAGCAAAATCGATATAACGCTTCACATTTTTAGTATTTGCAGCATGATTATTATGTGGAATCAATTTTCCTTCATCAGAAACCTCATCAAGATTATTTGTATAATCCCATCGACTTTTTCCAATCTGCATTTCCCACCAGACCCCCATATATTTCATAGGTTCTATCCAAGATTCATCTTCTATCTTAGAGGGTTCGTTTAAATTCAGGATCATTCGGGAAGCAAGAATATCTTCGGCTTTATCACTTACTAAGATAGTGCGCCAGGGTGTTTGAAAAGGAGTTCTTAAATAAGCCTTATTTCCCAGCACATCGGGAGCTAATTCTGCAACCAGTTGAAAATTTTCCTTATTTAAATGCAATTCCATCACAGGATAATCTATTAATGCAGCTTCATGAATATTGATGTATAACCCATCTTCACTTTTCAGCATCAAAGGAGTTTTTACTCCAAATTGATCCGGGCGATTGGTCTCTTTATTCCCAAATGAAATCGCAGGGTCTTTCCATGCATCCACTTCACTAAGCTTGGAAGTTGTATAGCTATACTCGTTAGAATCATAATCGGCGGGGATCCAAAATGCTTTATGATTTCCAGTTAAATTAAATTCGGTCAACTCATCACGGACCACAAAATGTTTTAAATTGGGCTGAATCGGGAACTCATATCTAAACCCAATACCGTCATTGAAGAGTCGAAAACGAATATTCAGAGTTTTTTTATCCGAAGGCTGAACGAGCTCTACCACCAATTCATTATAGGAGTTTTGAATTGTACTTTCTTCACCCCAAACTGGATTCCAGGTAGTATCTACAGAGGAATTTTTGATATTTCCTATTTCAAAGCCATCTTTTAGCGAACTGCCTTTCAGCTCAAATCCCAAAAAACTGGGTTTTATAACAGTAGAATTCTTGTATTTCAGCTGATATTGGGGACGACCATCCTTGAGGTCAAACTGCATCTCAAGTTCTCCATTGGGTGATTTTAAATCCTGTGCGCTAACGAAAATTGGGGCTATTAGTAGCACGCAATAGATAAGAAGTCGTATTTTAATCATCAATTTGAGTTTAGTCATCTTTCAGGCTAATTTTTTAATACTAAATAGGAATAAGGCTCCAGAGTGATTTCGTTTTCAAGGGAAATTGAGCCACCTTTGAGTGCATCTTCCCAAGTGGTTTCCTGAAATTCTGCCGGTAGAATATATTTTATAGACTCGTTTCTGGTATTTGCTAAAACCAATACACTTTCAACTTCCGTAGCCATTTTGAATGCTGCAATATCATCACTACTATAGGAGGTTAGCTCACCTCTCCTGATGGCTTCACTGCTATTCCTAAAAGTAATTATATCTTTATATTCCTGTAATAAATCATTATCTACTGAAGTCCAGTCAATAGGATTATAGGTAAAAAATTCAATTCTTTGATCATATCCAATTTCCTGCCCATTATAAATCATTGGTACAGATTTCATATAAGCAGAAATTACAAAAGCTGAAAGCGACCCTTGCTTTCCCCCAAATAATTCCAGAGGTGTTCCATCAGAAAGATTCACATCATGGTTGGTGGTGTATTTCACAACTCTTTTGGAATCATCGTAGACATTGGCATAAGATTCGGCATTAGTTTGTTGAATTTCGGTTACCGGAGCTCCGTTCTCAAATACTTCTTTCATGGAGTCAAAAAGGCCAAATCCGAAAATGTAATCGAAACCTGCCAAGAAGTGATTGGTTTTTCCTCCTTCAGCAAACATTAGTATTTCATCTCCCCGAATTTGCTCCAAAGTTGAAATAGCTTCTTCCCAGAAACTATCTGGAACAAAATCTGCCGCGTCCATCCTGAAACCATCGATATTGGCGTTATAAATCCAATAAGTCATAGCATCGATCATTGCAACCCGTAGATCTGGATTGCCATAATCTAATTGTGCAACATCGTTCCAGCCGGTATTGGGAGGAATAATAATATCTCCATTTTCATCTTTTTGATAATATTCAGGATGTTCGGTAATCCAGGCGTTATCCCAGGCGGTATGATTGGCTACAAAATCCAACACAATTGCCATATTTCTTTCATGAGCGGCATCAACAACGGCTCTTAGGTCTTCAATATCTCCAAATTCAGGATTAACTGCTTTATAATCTTTCACAGCATAAGGGGAGCCCAATCCTCCGGCAGATCTTTCTACACCTACGGGATAAATTGGCATTAAATACACCACATTCACTCCTAAAGATTTTATATAATCCATTTTATCCAAAACACCTTGAAGGTTTCCCCCCTCGCTAAATGCCCGAATATTTACCTGATAAATGGTCGCATCTTCACTTTCTGGAATGTTTTCGAAAAACTTCCCATATTGTTCATATTGATTTCCCGGATTAATAGTGTCTCCATCATTAGATGTGTTACAAGAGGATAGCAATCCGCTTGAGGAAAATACTATTAATAGTGTATATAAATATAGTTTCATTTTCTAATTTTCTAAAGGTTCTTATTATTAAACTTTTTCAATTGTATACAATGCTGTTTTTGGACTTGCAGGATCTATTATAAGAATTATATGGTAAGTTCCTGCCTCTGAAATCCCATAAGCACCCGGATCATCCAGATATAGAATTCCATCTTCGTTATTTCGAGGACCATAATTTATAGTCCAAATATCATTTCTTCTGAATTTGACCGCACCGGGTTGCAGTTCGACAGTAATTTCCCAGTAAGCCTCTAAATTATTGAAAGTCATATTGGTATCCTCGTCCCAACCTCCGGGAGTGGCGTCGCCAATAATCCCCCAGCTAACCGGTTCTACCGTATAGAATGCCATTGTTTCATCTTCAGGGTTTATTTTGAAGGTTACTTCATAATATCCTGCTGTATCAACATTATGTGCTCCGGGGTCATCCAGGTATGCGATTCCTTCGTCATTATTACGCGATCCATAATTTATGGTCCACGCGTCATTTAACCTGAATTTAAGCGCTCCCGGTAGCAGTTCTCCAACATATTTCCAAGCCTGTTCTCCAGAATCGTAGAACATATTGGTGTCATTATCCCAACCTCCGGGAGTTGCGGTCCCAATAATCCCAAAGGAATAAGGTTCTACAGACCATTTGAGTGTATTTAGATTAATAGTGATTTGATAAGTTCCCGGCTGTGGTACAGAAAGATTAGTAGTGCTATCGAAAATAAGATTACCATTTTCATCACTTCCATAATTCTCTTCCCAGTTCTTTTGAAGCGTTACCTTGAATTCCAGACTACTTTCATCTTTAAAAGTAAGAATTCCCTTGAATACGCCACTTGTTGCCGTAGAAGAGATACTGTCAGCTATAGCAGGATCCCAACCCTGGTAGGCCCCTGGCAGGTATACTTTGGAATTCGGGATAACCGTAGTATACGGTGTTAACTGAATTGCAATTGCTTCTGAAGCGACTGTACGATCCATTGTTGCCTGAACTCTTACAAGCAAAGTGCTTTCCACATCACTCTCCAATCCAAGATCTTTTGCAATACTATTCAAATCTGTTCCAATGAAAGTTTTACTTAAAACATCACTTCCTGCATCTAGAGTTATGGCATTATTCCAGGCATTTTCACCAATAGTATCTGTAGCTATATCAAATTGAAGCTTATAACTCACCGGAGCTTCTATAGGGAATATTACTTCAGACCACGAAATGTTCACTGCCGCCACATTTGCTTCATCCTGCGTAAGAATTACGCTTCCCGGTGAGGCATCGGGACTTGAAGTGAAATTCACTTTCTGAAGTGTCGTAAGTTCGACATCCTTTTCACAAGACGTCATGGCCAGTAAAGCGGCTCCGAAAAAAATTATTTTACTGATTATATTTTTCATTTTTTCAAATTTTAATATCCTGGATTTTGTTCCAAATTAGGGTTTGCATCTAAAGCTGATGTAGGTAATGGAAATAGTGTTCTAAATGCATCAGAAACTCCTCTAAATTGATTTGCATCCAAAAAGGTCCCGAAGCGAATCATATCTTGTCTGCGGTGTCCTTCCCAGTTTAATTCATGTGCTCTCTCCCAATAGATATCTTCAAGTACCGGATTTGAAGCCAATGCATCTAAACCTGCTCTTTCCCTTACTGCATCAACTAAAGGCTTTGCAGAACTTGCATTTCCTAATCTCACATAGCATTCTGCTTTCATAAGCATAAAATCTGCATAGCGGTAAATGGGAAAATCGTTGGAAGCTCCACCGCCATCCATAGGTGCTACCGGGTAAAATTTCATGTCCCGAACACCGGCAAAAGGAGCTGCACCAGGATTATCAAGAGATGCAACTTCTGCCGAATAACTTATACCTCCAGGTTGTTCTCCAACTTTAAACTGGGCCTTACGAATATCCTTATCTTCAAATGATTGATAAAAATTATTGGGTACGATAGTACCATTCCATCCACTGAAGCCAAATAATTCCTGAGAATGTGGCCCACTTAGACTTCTTACAGTAAAGATATTTCGGGAAACAATATTTACGGTTGTATAGATAGCCAAAATCGTTTCGTCCTCTGGAAGCTGATCACCGAATAGTTCGTAATAATCATATCCTAAAGGATTCGTATCATTGGCTGCACCAGAATGAAGTGAAAATCCACCCTGCTCCAATTTTTCAATAGTTTCAAGACATTTTTGCCATTGTGCGTTCCCGGTATACACCTCAGCATTCAAATATACTTTTGAAAGTAAAGCGTAACCAGCCCACTTATTAAACCTTCCGTAGTAATCTCCTCCTTTGGTGGCAGATAATTCCGGCACATTAGCTTCCAGTTCTGAAACCACAAAATCATATATTTCACTTCTGTTTTTTTGTGGCAGTTGATCAACCGTTATATTATTTTTAGTATAAAAAGGAACATTCCCATAATCATCCATTAACAAGTAATAGAAAAATGCCCTTAATACTTTCGCTTCCGCAATTTTTGATTGTTCCGCATCTGAGCTTTCTAATTGTCCAACAGCAAGGTTAGCACTAAAAACAGCACTGTAAAGCCAGTTCCAGGTATTATTGATCATTAGATCTGTAGGAAGCCATTCGTGTTTATACAAGCGTGCAAAATCCAATTGCCAATCTCCGGTGGTTCTGTGTGGAATAACCTGCTCATCGGCGCTCATAGAATTCAAATCATACCAACCATTATCGGCACCTGCATATCCTACGCCATCCCAGTTTCCTCCAATTTTAGAATAGACCCCGGCAAGGGCTACATCTGCACCTTCGGGAGAACCGTAAAAGTCGTTTGCAGGATATTTATCATATACCTTTTCTTCCACATCTGTACATCCAAAGAGGAAAGAGAAAAGGAATGTTAATAGGAGTAAATTTTTAGTTTTCATCTGTTAGATTCTTATTTAAATTTTACGTTTAAACCAATTGCTACGCTACTGGTTCGTGGATAAATACCATTATCTCCTCCAAAACCATTTCCTCCGCTAAGATTCAGTTCGGGATCAATTCCTGAATAATCGGTAATCAACAAAAGGTTATTTCCGGTGAGGGATAAGCGAACCGATTCGACATATTTAAAAGTGTCAAATTTGAAATTATAGCCTGCTGTGACATTTTCAAGCCTGATAAAATCTCCATCTTCCAGCCACAGGTCTGAACCATATTGAGAAGTATAAATCCCTAGTGGAATGGCACTCTCAAGTACATTGGACTTTCCAAGATTTTCGAGATAACTTAGGTTGGACCTTATGCCATTGTATATTTTATTTCCTCCCGAACCTCTCCATACCATCGCTATATCGAAATCTTTATACCTAAATGAAGGATTAAAGGCAAAATTATAGGTCGGTAAAGCTGAACCTTTCATAACACGATCTGGACTTCTTACTCCCTGATCTATCATTCCATCTCCATTCTGATCTACTACCACTTCCGCATTATTGTCATCTAGACCATTATGTTGCAGAATATTGAAACTACCAATAGGTTCACCTTCTATAAGAAAAGCACTTGGTCCCCAAGGAACATAATTTGTATTTAGAGGAACTCCATTAATACTACCGCTTAAATTAAGCACCTCATTATCCAGAAGAGAACCATTTCCTCCAAGCCTAAGTGTCATATCCTCGTTTCGAATTATATCATAACTCAAGGTAAGTTCCAAACCACGATTCCTAATGCTTCCAACATTGGCGGCAATTGAACCAAAAGGGAATGGAGGCTGAGGCACAGTGTAATTGAATAGTAAGTTATCTGTTGTTGCGGTAAAAGCATCAAATGATCCTGAAAACCTGTTTTCCCACATTCCAAAATCTATTCCCAGGTTAGTTTGTTTCTTGGTCTCCCATCTAAGGTCTTTATTGGGGTTCTGAGTTATATTGAAATTAGTGATCTCACTACCTCCAAAATAAGTTATACCTGCAGCACTCACTAAAGAAAGTGAGTTTTGAGGATAAAGACCTTGCTGATTTCCTGTTACACCATAGCCAGCTCTAAGTTTTAACTGCGTAAATAAATCTAAATCCTGCATAAATTCTTCCTGATCAATTTTCCAGGCTGCTCCAATCGCAGGAAAATCTCCCCACTTATGATTTGCACCAAAAACTGAAGATCCGTCACGTCGATAACTTAGGGTTAAAAGATATTTTTCTTTAAAGTTATAGTTAAGTCTTCCTAGAAAGGAAACAAGTGTCCTGTCATTTTTATAAGAAGAAATATCACCGGGACGAACATCAGAAAGGTCTCCAAGTTGGAGTGCATTGTAAGTTGCAATATCATTGAAAAAGCCTCTGGCCTGTGAATAATTTCCCTGATAGGTTTGATTTTGCCATTCGTATAAGGCAAGCGCATCAAAATTATGATTCCCTATGGACTTCTTGTATTTAAGGCTGATATTCATCAGTTTCTCATCCTGACGGTTATTACTGATATTGGCAAACCCATTTTGATCGATAGCCGCGGCGACGGTAGATTTCACCGGCAAATAAAAACCAACCATTCTATCGGTCTTTCTCCAGCTTCCAAACCAACCGGCAGAAAGACCATCAAATAAGTTTAGATCGGCATTTAAACTTCCGAAAAGATTATTATTTTTTTGTTCATTGGTAACAGTTTGCGCTACTGCGTATGGATTGATGTATTGAAACACATTAGGATCCATATAATAACTACCATCAGTATCATAAACCGGGTCCGTCGGTCTCATAACATAAGAATTGGAGATCAGGTTTGAAGTGAAGGCAGCCCGGCCAAGGCTTTGAACACTACTGGTATTATTTTCAATCCCACTGTTAAGATTCACGGTTAATGTTAGATGATCATCTAACGCCTTTTGTGTAGCAGAGATACGACCAATATATCTTTTATTCTCGGAATTAATTACGATACCCTGTTGAAGTATTGCAGAAATGGATGCACGGTAATTAAATTTATCCGTTCCCCCTCCAAAGGCAAGGGTATGATTTTGTGTATAGCCGCGTTGAGTTAAAATATCAAACCAGTCTGTATTTGCACCGTGATTTGTAGATGCCGGAACATTATTGAGTTGCGCTTGTTTCCACCACTGGTCTGCACTTAGCATATCAAGCTTATTGGGAATGAAATCTATTGAAGCAGTGGAATTATATTCCAAGGTTGAATTTCCATTTTTATTTTTCTTGGTCGTAACAATTATTACACCTGGCGCACCACGGGATCCGTATATTGCTGTTGCTGAGGCATCTTTCAGGATATCTATGGAAGAAATTTCACTTGGTGGGACTTGATTTAATAGATCCATGTTTCCCTGAATACCATCTACCACCACTAATGGATCATTTCCCCCAATAAGTGAGGTAATCCCCCTAATTCGAACACTGGGGCTGGAACCTGGTTCACTTCCTGTTTGAGTTATATTAACCCCGGCAGCTTTCCCTGTTAATTGTTGTAACGGATTCGTTATGGCTCCCTGGTTAAGATCATCTTCTGAAACTGATGAGACAGCACCGGTTAGATCTCCTTTCTTGGTTGTTCCATAACCAATTACAACTACCTCGTTTAAGGAATCGATTGATACAACCATAGTCAGGTTGATCTGGCTCTGCTGACCAACGGTTATTTCCTGTGATTCAAAACCAATACTGGAAAACATCAGAACTGCTTCTTCAGTTGAAACAGCAATACTGTAATTACCATCAAAATCGGTCATTACCCCATTGGATGTGCCCTTTTCTAACACATTTACTCCCGGTAGTGGAATTCCGTTTATATCCAAAATAGTTCCACTTATTTGGTTCTGGATTAAAGAAGGTTCAGATATATCTGAATCTTCTTTTAAGGGGTTTTCATTTGCCGAGTAAATTGATTGAGAACAAAAAATACTCAATAAAAAAAAGAAGAGAGTAAACCTAAACATCTCACCTCGATAAAATGATTGATAATTTTCACTGAAATTAAATTTCATTAGCTTAATGAATTAATTATTACTTTGTTTGATTACTTGAAAGAAAACTGAAATCGTTTTCGCAACATAAATTTCATTGTTATTGACAATGTATAAAGCGAAAGTAGTAGATCTCATCAACGTTAAAAACCAATAGCTTAAAAATCAAGATTATTAATGTATTGAAAATTACATAAAAGCCTATAATACAATGTATTATAAAAAATAATAGAGAATTAAAATCAAAGTTTTATATAGATCATTTTTAACATATTTTTAATAAATTTATGCTCTATTAAGATTTACGCAATCTTACTAAGGCAAAATAATATTTCTGATGAAAAAAATAATTCTAGTGATACTTTTTACTTTGCAACATTTTGTTGGGTTTTCTCAGATTGATAGCCTATTAAATGTTTTTGAAAAGGAATTGAACAACAGGCAGATGTATTTGAAATCGAAACACATCGTAATCGACTCCTTGAAGCGAACATTGGAGAAAAATAAATTGAATGGTGATAATGCAAATTTATATCATACATATAATAATCTATTCAGGGAATACAGATCCTTTAAATACGATTCCGCTTATATGTATGTGCAAAACGCTCAGGAAATAGCGCGAAAAATAAACAATGATTCTTTAATTTCTGAAGCAAAAATCAACGAAGGTTTTGTTCTGCTTTCATCAGGACTTTTTAAAGAAGCTGTGGATACTTTGAATAGTATAGATACTACATTTCTAACTCAAAATAACAAATACAACTATTTTTATACGAGAGCCAGAGCCTTTTTCGATCTGGCCGAGTATAATGATGCTGCAGATTTTAGAGTGCATTACACCAAAAATGGAATTCAAATGTTGGAAAAAGCACAGCAGTATGTAGATGAAAATTCATCCGATTATTGGGGGGCCAAAAGTCTTGAATTAATGAAATTACAAGATTGGGATAATGCTGAGGATGCCTATTTGCATTGGATCAATGATTTTGAATTAACACCTAACAATTACGCCGTAGCCACTTCAAGTTTAAGCTATACTTATGCCCGAAAAGGAGATTCAGAAAATACCATAAAATATTTAGCTCTTGCAGCCATTTCCGACATAAAAAGCACTACTAAGGAAAATACAGCTCTTCGAAATCTCGCCAATGAACTATATAAAAAAAATGATCTGGAAAGAGCTAACAGATATGTACACCTGGCAATGGAGGATGCCAAATTTTATAATGCAAGACACCGAAAAATAGAACTCTCCTCGATTTTGCCAATTATTGAAGGAGCACAACTTTTTAAAGTCCAGCAAAAAAATAAAGCATTACAGAAAATCGTATTTATCTTAATAGTTTTAACCGTCATAATATTTGTATTTCTTGCTATTATTTTTAAACAACTTAAAGAAAAGAACAGAGCCAGAAAAGCCTTGAGCGAAAATAATGAAAGATTAAAGGAGACAAATCTCAGTTTGATGGAGGCAGATGCTATAAAGCAGGATTATATTACTTATTTCCTGAAAATGACTTCTCAACTTATCAATAAAATTGATACTTTACAAAAGATCACCTTACAAAAGATTAAGACTAAAAAGCCAGTAGAAATTTTGGAGCTCCTAAAAAAATATAGTGTCAAAAAAGAACGGATCGAACTCTTTAACCAGTTTGACCAGGTTTTCCTAAAACTTTTCCCAACTTTTATTGTTGAGATGAATAACCTTCTTTTACCTGAAGAAAAAAGAATCTTGAAAAAAAACGAACTACTTAACACCGAATTTAGAATTTTTGCATTATACCGACTTGGAGTACAGGATCCTCAACAAGTAGCGGAATTTTTAGAAATATCTATTTCAACAATTTATACTTATAAAACAAGGTTGAAAAGTAAATCAAAATTTAAAGATAGATTTGAAGAAAGGATAATGGAGATAAAGAAATTTTGATTTATTGTTCTAAGACTAATGAGTATCATTTCCAGAGACCTGAGAATTTATAATTTGGGTTGGAATCGCTTTATGGATCTTCAGATCCTGAATATTTATTTTCCCATTTCTATGTACGTTCCTATGAGCAGTTTTAGAATTTTCTTTGTCAAATAGTTGTCAAATAGGCATAAAATAAACCAAAAAACCCCTAACAATCTATAAAAATATCAGGGGTTTAAGTACTCGAGGCGGGTAGTGATGTAAACTTGTCGGCTTAGTTGTTTGTTACTTGGTGTCTAAAATATTATTTTTTACTCGATTGCCCCCTAATTCCGATTAACCGATGCTGGCTATAGGCTTTTTAATTCAATTTTTATTTTTATGTATTTAATTATATAAATTTAGATTAAGCAATTTAAAGAAGTAAATATCTGAATAAAGCGAAATAATTTGAAAATACTATAAATTTCCTGGAGCAGTTTAACGACTTGTATTGGAAATCCGAGCTTGTAACGAAATGAATAAGAAATTTTCATATTTCAATCTTCAATGGCATAAAAAGTTTTAAATAAATAATAGAATTTATAGACCCGAAAATCTCAAGAATTAAAATTAAAAGTTGTTATGCTAATCCTTTCCCCTATTCAGGATTATTCACAACCCGCTTCCTAAGCCTCAACTTCAAATCCCTTTCCCCATTCAATTCCTTGAGATCGATCACGACTACTTTATCCCCTGCAATTGAAAACTTTGGCAACACATAAACAAATCGCGCCGTTTTTCCCACCGGAATAATTCCCGGTAGATTGTATTTAAAAACCGGTTCAAGGATCAATTTCTGAATGGATTTTTTGCTTCCGTTTTTCCTGGTTTCTACTGAGAGGTTAAGGAAATTAAGTTCATAGTCAATTGGGGAACCGTTTTTAATTTCGATCACAAAATACAGTTCCTCCCTGTCGAAGACTATGTTTTCCAACCTCAGGTTAATTCCCTCGTTCCGTTTTTTAATGCGGCCAATTCTTGGCTTGCTTTTCAATAAATGGGAACAGAAATTCTGATAATAAGTTTCTGTTCCAGCCAGACGGTTTTCAATTTCACTTATTCCGGCAGTACTTTGACTTGTTTCAATGGTTTTTCCACTTATTTCAGGTGTTTCATTTCCAATACTTTTGGATCCCGGAATAAAATAATTCAGTTTTTCCAGTTGTTCGGAATACCTGATGATATACGAAAATATGGAACCCGAATTGCCTATTATCAGCAAATTGCTCTCTTTTCCGGGTGTGGCCTGGAGCAATCCCAAATGCTGCTGCGTTTCCCTGTTATAGGTGAACACAAAATTTTCTGATCCCGTAATTCCCTGCCGGATTGGTTCGGGGAAAAACAAGGCGACGTTTTTATGATCGTTGGCATAAATGGTGTCCAATACAGGATTTTGTACTTTTATCTCTTGAGCTGCAAGATTGGTGAATGTTGCAATGACAAGGAAACCGGATATAAATAAATGTTTTTTCATAATAATGAGTGTTTAATTCCCTCGCGGGGATTTTAAAATGAGTTTGTAATTATTGGTTACTGTCACTGTTATGTTCTTGTTATTTCTTTGGAAAACTTTTTTAATTCCTCCTACCTGCGGGAGCCCGGCAACATTGATATCCTGGATAACATCATCAATAACCTCCCGGCTGGCATCGGCCCGAAAGCTGTTCTCCACATAAATGCCTTCGCTGCCGTCCTGGAGATCATAGGCTTTCAGCCTGACCGGCTGATGGTTTATATTCTCAATATCGATCAGGGCGCGGTTTGTTTGAAAGCTTATAAAACCATACACAGGGGTGTTTTTAGCAACGGATCTGTTGTTGATTATTGCAGGTTCAGTAAGCCGCATTTTCAGACGAAACCCATTTTTTACGGTCTGCTTGCCGTCAACTTCCACATGGATTTCAGCTTCAGATTTTGATAAGCTTGAAACTTCCTTAGTAAGAACTGGATTGGAACTGTAAAAAAGCTGATGTTCGAGCCCCAGTTCTTTTACTGAAGCAGGTTCTTTAAGTTCTTCCGCAGAATGATTTCCCTCAGGTTGCGGCTTTTCAACTTGTGCTTTATCCAAATTATTTCGGTAGCTATTTTCGGTATAGTTAATCCTGCCCGAGTTGTAAATGCTGTCCACAATTTTCACTTTTTGCTTTTCCCTTAGATCAGGATCATAATAGCCCAAGGAATCCAACAGTTTCTCATCGTAAATACTGGGAGCATTGGTCTCACGCACTTCCTTTAAGGCGTTCACGGCATCGAGCTTGGATTTGTATTCCTTTTGCTCCTGGCCAAGTTCAGGAACCAGGGTTTGTTTGAGTTCCTTGTTTTCATCGCCATCGCCTCCCAAAACCAAAGCGGAATACGCAACGATAAAAATTATCACTAC
>Ga0307487_1001812_pt1 | contig 14523 bp, 30 predicted proteins | sample CBIW12metaG_FD_203665 | JGI IMG/M metagenome (GOLD analysis project Ga0307487, IMG submission 203665) | Sea-ice brine microbial communities from Beaufort Sea near Barrow, Alaska, United States - CBIW 1.2 | ecosystem: Environmental > Aquatic > Marine > Coastal | place: USA: Alaska | collected... | reverse complement strand
TCTTGGTGGAGCTGGGCGCTTCATGCCTGTTGGCATCCAATGCGTGTACTCTTCCACGCTTTCAACGGTTTCATAATGCACTCGTTTTTGGGCGTACTTTGGGCGATGAAACGCGGAATCGCTCACCAAAACCGCTAAATCGCAATCCGCATCGTCTACAGTCGGCAACCGGACAGAGCGCTTAACCCACTCCGGCTCCCCGCCATCCTGTGCGCGGGCTTCTTTCTCAACCGGGCCCGCTACACAATCATCAAGCCAGGTCACGCGCCCGAGGTTGTGCACTGCTGCAAGTCCACCGGCTTCATTCTGAACCAGTAGACCGACAGGGGTCCCGATCCTTCGGGCCTTGCTGTGGCATAACGCTGTGAACTCGGGTTTGGTTGATTGCCATTCAATCCCCTCACAAAACGATTCCCAAAGCTCATTTATTGGGTGAACAATCACGCCCTTGTATTGCTTGTACTTGTACATCTGGTGCTTGTCGCAAAACTCTGCATTAGCAGGTATCAAGGTGTACTTTTCAAACGCTTCTCTACTATCACTCATCATTCTTGCTCCTGTTTTTGTGGTTGCGGGGCATAGGCCAAGAGCATGTCTTGGAAGACGGTGACAGCCACTGTGCGCGGGTCAATGCAGTGCGCAGCCTTTAGTGCGTGAAGACACTTAACACCGGCCTCTGCAACTTCATCGGGGGTAAAGCCAACTTCAATGAGTTTGCCCCCCTCCGGCACCGCGGCGCTTGGCTTCTGTGCACTGGCTTGCCATGCCCACCACATGCCCTCAAGCACTTCATCTGCATAGTCCCCAAATGCTGCGCGCGTGAAGCTGTAGCTGTCGCTCCATTTAGACTTTACTGTGCGCTCGAATGTCTCTCTGTTAGTGCTCATCTCAGTAATACCCCTCACAAATCCCAAAACTCACAACCGGCGCTGTCAAGAACCGGCGAACGTAGTCTACTTTTTCCGCTCTTTTCGGTGCTTTTTTCTTTGAAAGGCCATAGGTTCCAATAGCCCTAACTCTTTCAATTTTTATACCAGTGTCCAAAGATATTGCGCGGGCACTATCTTTTTCCCAAAGCATTTCAAAGTTTAGACGCTTACGAACATCCACCTCAATGGCATTAATAATATCTACAGGTATTTCTTTTTTAGAGTCGTTGCATTTTAAGGCAGTAAAACCGCGACGTGCAATCCGGTAAACTGTGACCCTGCCTACGCCGTATTTTTTCCCAATCACCTTGTCGTTAAGACCTTCTGCAAGTTCGGCGTATGAGCGTCCAAGAGCGTATCGTGTTTCAATGTATGCGCGTAGTTCTTGGGTTATCTTCATTTCTTTTGCTCCCGTTCGTATTGTGCGACTTGTAATAGAGGGGATGCTTCAATAATCTCTTCTATGACTTTGGCAAGCAACAGCCCCATCTTGTGCGTGGTGTCTTTGCTGGGGTAAACGGTATGTTTGGAAGTAAGGTATGGATCAGCATCCATCATCAAATTTGCTACAAAAACAAAATCTATGTCCCATGATCGGTTCCGGCTTACTACCAGCGTATAATCTTCGCCTTCCAGTATTGCCTCCCGGATCTCCCCCGCAATCTCTTCAGCCCGAGCCTCATCTTCTGCGCTGTCGTCTAGCTGCTTTTGGTTCTGTGCTGGGGTCATTGTGTTGGCTCCTTTTCCAGTTCGGCCAGAAGGGTCTTAGCTTCGCTTACTATAGCGATTCGATTCTGCGCCTGGGTCATTGTGTATTCGTGAGGGTTATCCAGAAGAGCCAAAGTTATTTGTAACTCCTCAACCAGCCGATCGTGGTAGTTTACGCATTTGATAATGTGATGGGCATTTTCTTTGTTTTCGTAATCCACTCCAATCATTACTGTCGGATAAACCGGAATCATAATTCCGCCTGTTGGTACTCCTATATCTAAATAGCTGCCATTGTCGTGAATTGCCCAAGGGCCTGGAGTAAACTTTGTATTGGTCATTTTACGGATTCCTTGTTGCGTGTGGGTAGCTGTTGGGGCAAAATCCTTCTGAGTTCATCTGCATATCAAGTCTGTCTGAAGGCTTCCTAAATCTCTTATATGAAGTAATATGTCGGCATTCCCAAAAATAAACAGGTATCACTTTATATACCGCTTGGAATGCCGTGCTAAAGGCATCATCTTGTACAGACTTTTCGCGCCTCCATACCACATCTGGCATATTTACATTCGCCAAAACAGCCCGCCACTTAGTCATAAACGCCGTATACTCTTTCCTTGTCATTTGATGCATTTTATATCGCTCCTGTAAGCCGGCCATCCAAACTCGCCGTTGGTGTCTTTATGAATCTGGCGCATGTCGCAATAAATGCGGGCTTCGGGGTTGTCTTGCGAGGCTGTGTCTTTCCCGATCAGAGCCAAAAGAACAACACCAACCGCCACCCCCATCATGAATTTAAACATCTGACTGCTCATGGCACAGCTCCAGCGCTGCGGTCAGGGTGATCATGTCCAGCATACGGCGGTTGCCTCCCATCGTCTTGCGCAGGGCTGTTGGGAATGATTCGTTCTTAGCGACTCGGTGCGCCACGTCTTCGTAAGTCAATGGCAGATCACATAGTCCTGTGTCGATAAGCTTTTGCGCTTGCTCTGTGTGGGTCATGCCGTTCTCCGTTCCGTTGTTGATGTATAGATACTAATCCTTAAATCATCGCTTAGTCAAGCTTGTTTACACTTTTATTCACGTTTATACTGTGCACCTCGATAACGAAAGGAGATAGGAATGGAAACGATAGAGGAAGTGCTGGAGCTGGCCAGGCTGTCCAGGGTTACAATTACGGAGGCTTGCAGGTGCGCTGGCGTCAGCAACAACACTATTAGCAGGTGGCGTAAGGGAGTGCAGGCTAGGCCTGTCAAGTTCTTTGCGTTTCGGAACGAGGTAATAACGTTGGCATTCGATCAAAACGCATTGCCAGTTAGGAGCTACCGAGAAGCCCATAAAATTGGCGTACGCAAACTTTTGGAGATGATGAGATGAACAAAGAACTAGAATTTCTAGCGAAAAACGTCACTGAATGGCGGGACTTGGCTGGCGCGAGCACAACGGTGCTTCTCTGGAACGACAGAATGGGCGGACCTGAGTGGCTTAATCTTAAATACTTCCCATGCAGTGACGGCGTTAGGCGGGAGGAATGGCAAGACGCCCGCAATCAGCTTGGCCTTCTAAGACCTTTTATGACACTCGAAGAAGAGGATATTGGCATGAACAGCGAGACTAAATCATGGAGTGGTAAAATAAGCTTGGCTGATGGTCGGCGTCAAATTAAATCGGAGCATGAAGATTTTACGATGACGCCCGAAGAAGAAGAGATCCAGCCGAAGCAGCCGGTAGTCGAAAAATACGCGGCGTACCAAAAAGACGTGCGCAATCTGGACTCAATTGACGTTTACGAAACCAACAGGCTTTTTGCCATTGACGACCCGAGCGGCTGTCTTCAACACGCGAGTAAGAAGTTGCTATTGAGCGGCGTTCGGACGGGCGGCAAGTTGAAGCAGCAGGACATTGAGGAAGCGAGGGACACGCTGAATCGGTGGCTTGAGATGGAGCGTGGGCTGTGAGTTATATGCACGAGATATTTCAGCCTGATGCCATAGCTTTTGATTTATTTCAATTATTGACAGATCGAGGGAGGCTTATAGGAAGCGGGATTTCGCGTCATGTATATCCGTATGGGCTGGACCCCAAAAGGCTGATCATAAAGTTTGAGCAAGAAGAAAATCACCAAAACGTCATGGAATGGCAAATATGGCAAAGCGTACAATACACCGACCTAGCAAAATGGTTTGCCCCAGTTAAAGCAATAAGCCCATGTGGGCGAATTCTAATACAACATCGAACAAAGCCTTATTCAACTGCGGCGAAATTACCTAATCAAATTCCAGCGTTTTTTTCAGATGTAAAAATGGATAATTGGGGAATGCTTAAAGGCGAACCGGTATGTCACGATTACGGATATAATTTAATGTTAGAAAAAGGAATGACTAAAAGAATGAAAAATGCTTATTGGCATTAGATCAGCATTAACTGGAGCATGGAATATGATCAGTCAAAAGTTATACACCCCAGAAATGGCAGGGAGTGGACAACGTGGAATCTGCGCAAAATGCGGGAAGCCGACCACAAAAGATGGTCACGATGGATGCCTTGGGACGCTACCGGAAGACGTGGTAATGAACGCCTGCTGCGGCCATGGTAATGATCGGCAGGCGTATATTCAATATTGGGACAAGAGTGATGTTAGAGGGAAGCCGGCAAGATCAGAGCAGCACAGACTGAGGGCGCTGGAGCATGGACAATGAACTGCAACGCCGAAAACCGAATCAAGGCCCGCCACGGCGAACAGTGCGCAACAAAGTTAACCCAGGTGCAGGCGCTGGAGATATTCAACCGCCGCGCCATGGGTCGCGAGCTCACATCCGAGGCGCGCAAGCTAAGCAATCCAGCGCTGGCGGAGAAGTACGGTATCAGCCACAAGTCTGTTGGGCGCATCATCAATCGCCACCGGTGGGCCACTAAAGGCAAGGGCAAGTATGGCGTTATGGAGTACGCAGACGCGGGAACGTTGCGCGCTGCAGCTAAGGAGCGCGACCGGCTTAAGGGCATGGCAGCAGTGCACAGCCTTAAGGCGTTGGCTACAGAGTTTGGCGTTAGCGAGAACTTGGTTAGTCTTATCGGTACGGGTGACCGGTGGGTTTATTTATCGGTGAACAAATAAAATAAGGAGCAAGAATCGTGAGAATTAGATTTGCGTGCTGGATCATAGAGATAGGCATTAAGCTGCTGCCGAATCAATATCAATCAGAAAGATTTATTCGCAACTGCATTAAAACCGGACATATAAAAGTGGAGAAGAAACTATGAGCGAAAAAATTATTGCATGGATTTTTCTTTGGTTATTTGCAAGTTTTGTTGTGATCCCGTTTATTCTGGCATGTATTGGGCCTAATTCTATGATGGGATATCGCAAGCTCTGGGTGGTATCTCACGTTTTTGCATTTTATGTGGCTGTATTTATTTTATTAATGTTTGCTGTATATTGGGCATTTGTAACGGTGATGGGACTATGAGCGACATAATCGACATAGCAAACGAAACAGCAGAATGGCAGCGGGCAATGGGGATCAGATCAGCGTTGTTTAATGCTGGCACACTTCGACCTATTAAGCAGTGCTATAACTGCAAGGAGCCGCTTAAAGCTGGCCTATTCTGCCATGGCGGCGAATGCCGTGACGACTATGAAAAACGCAACAGGGCTAACAAATGAGCATCAAAATAAAACTCCTACACCAATACGCAACACAGCCAACACGCGGCACAGAAGGCAGCGCGGGGTTTGATCTGTACGCAACTGAGAACCACACCGTATGGCCTGGCGCTCGTGTGAAGATACCCACAGGTGTATCGCTTGGCATCCCTGCCGGTTACGCGGGTTTCATCTGGCCACGGTCTGGGATGGCGATTAAGTACGGGTTTGATATTCTGGCAGGTCTAATTGATAGTGATTTTAAAAACGAAATAATGGTTGCTGCAATAAACCATGGCGAAAGAATGATTGAAATTAAACGAGGGGAAAGAATAGCCCAAATTATTTTTAGCCCTGTTTTAACTTTGCTAGAAATTACTGATAGCGTTGGAGATCAAACTACGCGCTTTGGGGGGTTTGGTTCTACCGGAAAGTAGTGGATTTATTGACTGCGATTCAGGTAGAATTGATTTCTATAAGCCTGAATCGGAGTTTTTATGTCAAAAAATGCCAATTGCTATAAATCGTGTGACACTTGCAAATCTATGTTTCGTGTAAAACCTTCGCACTATGATAAGAAGCACTCGTGCTCAAAAGAGTGCGGAATCATTAGGCGAAGTAAAAAAATGACAGGAGAGGGAAATCACCAGTATGGGCTAGTTGCTGAGAAAAATTCATCATGGAAAGGTGGGAAGAGGATTTCAAATTATGGATATGTTCTTATTTATTCTCCTGAATATTCTAGGGAATCTGATAACTATGCTCCTGAGCACAGGGTTATTATGGAAAAATATTTAGGAAGAAGGCTAGGAAGATATGAGGTTGTACACCATAAAAATCATGTTAAAACTGATAATAGATTTGAAAACCTTGAGCTTATGACGCTTGCACAGCACTCGAGGCACCACATACTTTTAGCCCCTTCTCCAAGGTGCAATGATACTGGGAGATTTTTAAGCATAAGTAAATTTATTTATAATGGGCATTATGAAAATATAGTATAAATAAAAGACACAATACAGCCCGCACTAGCGGGCTTTCTTTTGCCTCCGAATCAGCATCAAACGCTTACACTCTTCGCGCACCAAGTCCCGAATCTCTACCGGCAAGCCTTCTGCCGCTTTGGCCATCTCAGCGCGTGGAAGCTCTAGCATGGCGGCGGCTCTGAGGTAGATGGGCAGGCGGATTGCCGATCCTTCTGCGACGGTGAGGGAGGGCAGGGGTAGGGTTCCGGCTAGGGCTTGGGCTATGTTTTGGTTTGGGCTTTTTGAGTGCATAAAAATTAAGCCCTCCGTAGAGGGCTTTTCTTTGTCTGCTAAAATGGTATCGGTTCGTCTGCAAAATCATCAACAGGGTCAGGCAGTGGCGCGGGCCAGGGCTTGCTGGCAGGCGGATGTGCGGGCCCGGGTGCTGAATTGCTTTGCTGCCCGTCTTGCTTACCATCAAGCATCTGCATTTGCCCGCTAATGTCTACCACAATTTCAGTGGTATAAACATCTTGGCCTTCTTTGTTCTGCCATTTGCGAGTTTGCAGTTTGCCCTCAACGTAGATTTTAGATCCCTTGGTCAGATACTGGCCAACAATTTCCGCAAGCTTTCCAAAGAAAACAACACGGTGCCATTCCGTTTTTTCTACCTTTTTGCCTGCTTTGTCGGTGTAACCCTCATCAGTTGCAATTGAGATGTTTGCAACCGCGTTGCCGTTAGGCATAAATTTAACATCAGGATCCTGCCCAAGATTGCCGATTAGAATTACTTTGTTGATTCCGCGTGCCATGTCTAGTTTCCTATTTCAAATATTCGTTGTGGTTTTCTACAAAGCTTGCAACTGCCTGATCAATCCATGCATTAGCTTTTGCGCATTTCTCAAGCATTTCTTTTTCAATAACAAGATCTCTTGTGTACTTGGCTACCGTTATTCTGTGGTGTGCAGGTATAGACGCGTCAATATAATGATGGTCTGGATTGTCCCAAGGTTTGATTAACTCTTCAGGCGTGTCGATGGCGCAGTAGGCAATCTCCCATTCCGGCAAATCAAACAGGCACATATATCCTCGTGCCTGAAATTCGTACGCTTTCTTGCCGGCTTGTTCTTCGGTTAGCGGGAACGTGAGCAGGGTCCATGCGACTTTGATGTCAACGCCTTTCTGTGAGCTCATAGCAATCAGGTCAGGCTCACCGGTTATAATGCCGTTACTACGCCGCTCAGTGGCTTCTACTTTTTTCAAGTCGTACAGGAACACGTCGTTATAAAGCTTGATGCCCTCGTCTTCGCACATAATGCCTTTTTGTATGCACTTAACTTCGTCTAGGCTTTTTCGAACGTTGAACAGCCTTTCCCTTGCCGACTCCAGCATTGCAGATTCGGCGGTTTTTGAAAACTCTGCACCTTTGGCTTGTGGCTTCGTCATAATCTGACTGATTGAGCTGCAACGGATCATGTGAGTGACGCCTCTAATTTTTCTACCTGTTTATCGGTTAGCTCAAACATGCCGACCAGCTTAGCCAGGGTGTATTCACCGCCGTTGATTCTTTCAATGGCTTTATCTAAACGCTCATTGCTGATCGGTTGTTTCTTGGGTATATGCACCGCCTTAGCTGCCGCGTTGCCGTCATCGTCCTCTGGCGCTATACCTGTAAGACTTTCAATGCCAATCCTTTTGGCGTATGTAGTTGCTGACTTCATGCCCTGCATGTCGTTCTTGCTGACTAGCAAAGGCACGTCGCAGTTAATGTGCGTGTCAGTGGCCCCGTGGCTCAGGGTTGTACGCATGTAGCTTGTGCCTTCCGCGTTGACTACGCTGTGCCAAGGGGCTACGCCTTCTGCGTTTAGTGCGGGAGTGGCTACTTGCATGACATCTGCGAGGTTAGCGTACTTGCTTTTAAAGTGCGGGTTGGTTGCGCCTTTGAACACTTGGCCCATGTTCGCCTGTGCAGCGGCTAGTGCCATGTAAATGTTTTTATGCTCTGTCATTGTGTTGGCTCCTGATCTAAAGTTTCACAGCTCAAAGTCTCAATTAAAGCCGCTTCAATAGCGTTTAGAATGCGCATAACCTCGTCAATAGAATCAAGCGCCATAGCATCAATCCCGTAAACCTTAGTAATCTTTTTGGCGCAATACTCCAGTGATGGGTGATAGGTTTTTATTTCAGTCATAGTTGGCAGCTTTGTCGTTGGGTTTGTTCCCTCTCTATGTTCAACCAAAATAAAGTCACCCTTGCCACCGCGAATCTCAAAGCGTTCGTTAATTCTCATATTCACTCTCCTGTTGCATTGCTGTAGTTAGAAGTCTACACTACGCCATGTAGATGTCAATAACCAATCAGAGTGAAACGAAAATGGATTTAGCCGCGTCAATTAGAGTCGCACTTGCTTACAGAGGTGAGAACCAGTCATGGCTTGCCCGTGAGCTAAACGTTCACAGGAGCTACATCAACAAACTAACTAAAGGAAGCGTTCGGCCTGGGATGCTACAGGCGGAAAAAATATCGGCAATCCTTGGGTACACTCTTTCTGAATTTATTGCGCTTGGAGAAGTTAAGAATGGGCGACCCAATAATTGACAAATCAAGGCATTCAGAAGTTCTTGAGATGTACATTAATGGCAGTACATACCAAGAGATAGCAGATTTCTTTGGCGTAACCCGTCAGTACATTGGCAACATTGCGTCAAAAAATGGAGTAACAAAAAAGGATGGAGGTAAAACCAAAAAGACAGAAAACAAAAATTCCGCACTGGGCGCAAAAAAAGACAAAGTTTATCTTAGTCGCTACGGCTTAACTTTTTTTCAGTACAAGGAAATTGCCAAGACTATTGAAAAGTTTGCGTTAATTGGCTTTAAGTCACAGAAAGGTAACGCTCGCAGAAGAGGGATAGATTGGAAGTTTTCTTTCTTAGAATGGAGGAAGGTATGGGAAGACTCTGGCTTATGGGATTCTAGGGGGCGAGGTTCGCAGGGTTGCTGCATGGCTAGAATTGGTGATTGTGGTGGATATGAGCTAGGAAATGTAGAAATAGTGACGAACAGAAAAAACATTCAAGATGTTAGAAGGCGAGAGGCGGAAGAAAAAACAAAAAATTTAGCTGAGCTTTGTAAGCTCGGGGAGAAGTGAAATGTCTCACGGATGGGTGAAGCTGCACCGGTCCATGTTTGATAACGAGCTATGGACCGCAGAGCCATTTACCAAGGGCCAGGCGTGGATAGATTTGATCGGCAACGCCAACCACAAGCCCGCAATAATCTGGATTCGCGGGATAGAACAACCGGTCCAAAGAGGGCAACTGGCATGGTCAGAATTAACAATGTCGAAGCGCTGGAAGTGGAGTCGGGGCAAAGTCCGGCGCTACTTGGCAATGCTTCGGGATAGGGGTATGACGGTACAACAAACAAACAAGCTAACAACCATCCTAACTATCTGTAAATACGAGGAATACCAGACAGAACGAACAACAGACGATACACAAGACGGGACAACAGGCGGTACAACAGACGGACAACAGACGGACAACAAACGGTACACAAACAAGAATGTTAAGAATGTTGAGCATGTTAAGAACACAGATAAAGACCTTAAATCCCCTGTCGGGGATGGCGTTCCATTTCAGAAAATTATTGACCTGTACCACGAGCATCTCCCAATGCTGCCGAGAGTCGCTAACATCAGCGACACACGCAAGCGGGCAATGCGGGCCAGATGGGCGCAAACCGTAAACGTCCCTCACAACAAAGAGGTGATTACAATGAAATGTAACACGATGGATTTCTGGGAAAGATATTTCCTGAGAGCTGCTGCACAGCCTTTTCTGGTCGGGGATGAGACAAAATGGGCGGCTGACTTTGATTTTCTGATTAAGAAAGACAATTTTATAAAAGTCGTTGAAATGAAATACATAAAGGAAAAATTATGAACGATAAAAGATGCACATGCTCAATGTCTATTTCTATGCTGGGCGATGGGTGCCGCTACTGTCAGCCGCAGGAACATATTGACAGGTTAGGTGAGTGGTTAGACGAAGAGCGGGAGCAAGTGTCTGAGTTAGAGGCTAGCGCACGGGATGGCGGGGATCTTGTTAGATACGGAATTGAATGGGCTGGTCCAAAAGACCCTATAGCCGTTCCTATGGACGACGGTTATTGGACGCCTTGGCATCTAGCTAATCAAAAACTAACTCGGGCCAGCGCCGTGGTGTCGGTAGCTAACGAACACATGCTCAACGAAGGCGTCAGATCAATGATTACCGGTTTAAAAAAATTCCCAAAAAATTACGAGCAAGTGGTTAGCAATATCTGGGAAGACATGGCCTCATTATTACAGCAGGATCAAGAGTCATGAGAGCCCAGCACTACGAAGCCGCCCTAATCGACGCATGTATCAACAAAGGCGCAACAGCCGAGGTTTTATCGAAAGTTCAAGAGTCGGATTTCTCAAGCCAGTTTCGGCCAATCTTCGGCGTTATTGCGGATTTGTTCGAACGTGGCCTGACGCCTGACATCGTTTCGGTTATAGAAGAATGCGAACGGCTCGAGATTGACGGGGTTACGGAGACTTTTGTTGACAGCATTCTGGCCGTTCCAGGCAACGCCAAGGAAGTTGATACGCATTGCAAAGAGCTGAAGCGGTTGGCGGTTGGGCGGAAGTTAAAAGAACTTTCCATTCAAATTGCTCACTGGGCTGCTGACGAAGAACCAGACGTGGCCTATGAGAAAGCCTCGCAAGCGATCATGGGCATAAGATCTGGCGATCTGGAAGACACGACCAAGGGCGTTAACGAAATGCTCAGGGAGTCCATACAGGATCTTGAGCGTCGCTTTGAGTCGGGCGAGCAGTTTGATGGACTGGCTACAGGCTACGAAGCCATTGACGCAAGATGGAACGGCATGAAATCCGAAAACCTGATCTTGATTGCTGGAAGGCCATCGCACGGAAAAACAACGTTAGCACTGAACATCTGTGAACATCTGGTACGGAATGACAAAACAGTTTTATTTTTTAATTTGGAGATGAGCCACAAAGAGTTAATGGATAAACTTCTAAGCTCGGCGGGAAAGCTATCTTTCACAAGAATGTCAAACGCTTCTCTACGCGAGGAAGATTGGCCAAGACTGACAACCGGGGCAGGACTTCTTAAAGACAAACCGCTATTCGTTGACAGCCGAAGTTCGCTGTCTGTTGCGGAAATGCGCGGCAAGGCATACCAGATCAAAGCTAAGCATGATTTGCATTTAATTGTAGTGGATTACATTCAGCTTATGACCTCGCAGGGTGACAGCCGAGAGCGGGAAATTGGCAACATCTCACGCGGTCTCAAGAGCCTGGCTAAAGAAATGGGATGCCCAGTTATTGCAATATCGCAGCTTAACCGGAAGTGCGAAGAGCGGCCGAACAAACGCCCGCTGCCGTCTGATCTTAGAGATTCAGGATCCTTGGAGCAGGACGCAAACACCGTTGCATTTGTTTATCGCGATGAAGTGTACGACGAAGACTCACCGCTGAAAGGCGTGGCTGAGATAATCACTAGAAAGATCCGAGGCGGCAAGCCTGGCACTGACTGTTTGGAGTGGAAAGGTGATCACCAGAGGTTTAACCACTTAGACCATAGGCCCGATGTCGAGGGCATTGCAGAAGAACAGGCATCACCAAAGCGGAAATCGAGGTCTTTCTGATGAGCGACGAAATCGCAGAAAACTGGCAAGATGGAATCCGCGGCGCTGTCAAAGAGTTTGCGGAGGCTAACGCTCAGGCCAAGTATCTGGAGCATTACCGCAAATCAAAGCTGGCCATTCTGATGGCAGAAGCCGAGGTCAAAGACCCTGACCGCTACAAGTCAGCCGCTAGCCAAGATGCTTATGCCCGTCGACACCCTGAGTATATTGAACTGCTGGAGGGATATCGAGAAGCTGTGGAGGTGCAGTCTTACAGGATATGGCAGCTAAAGATTAGAGAAATGCGTTTTTCTGAGTGGCAGACAAATCAGGCGAATGAAAGAGCAGAGTTTAAGAGATACGGGAACTAAAATTTGTTATAATGGAAATGCGGCTAGGCTGATCCCCGAAAGCCAGTTACGTCTGACTGGTTGCCGCTTCATATTACAGACGACACCGATAGACGAGGTGGTTATGCCAAAATACACGATAAGAAAGCTCCGCATTGAAAACGACTTAGTATACGTCCCCCTTACCAAAGGCTATGAAGCCATTATTGATTTAATTGATATCCAAAAAATAGAGGGTTTCAATTGGTACGCAGCTATAAATGGGCGAATGGTTTATGCGGGCAGACGAATTAGAATTGAAGGAAAACAAACTAACCTTCCTATGCACAGGGTTATAGCTGAAACCCCTACTGGAATTATAACCGATCACATTGACGGTAATGGGTTGAACAACACCCGGCAAAACCTAAGGTGGGCCACTAATGCTCAAAACCAGTACAACAAAAGAATGAGTTGCAATAACAAATCCGGATTCAAAGGCGTTTGGTTTGATAAAACAAATGTCAAATGGATGGCTCGAATTGCCATACATGGAAAGCGAACGTTCTTAGGTCTGTTCGACAACCCTGAAGATGCTCATAAAGCTTATTGTGATGCTGCAAATGAATTGTTTGGTGAGTTCGCACGGTATAAATAAGCAGGCAAACCAAAGAGCGGAGAGGAATAGGTATGGGGCGTAAATGCAAATATTCTCAGTGCCGCGCAGAGCTGCCAGCAGCCAGGCAGTGTATTGACTTTACCCAGAAAAAAGGTTTCTGCAAAATTGACTGCATGGTTTCGTGCGGCATGGAGCGAGCTGAGATAGCCGCCAGTAAGAAAAAAAGAAAAGAGTTACGTCAGGCCAAGGAAAGGATTAAAACCACGTCAGAGAACGCCAGAGAGGCGCAGCAGGCTGTAAACGCATACGTCAGGCTTAGGGATATGGGGAAGCCATGCGCATCTTGCGATAAGCCAGACGACGGAACCCACCAGCGTCACGCATCACACTACAGGTCTGTTGGTGCATGCTCTTCGCTCAGGTTCAATCTAAAGAATATCTATGCAAGCTGTCAGCAGTGCAACACAGCAAAGAGCGGAAACATCATGGAGTATAGGGTAAGGCTTAGGAAAAGGTACGGCGAGGGCCTAGTAGAGTGGCTGGAAAGCCAAAACGGTCAGGCTAGATATAGCAAGGAATATTTAAAGAAGCTGAAAAAGGTTTTTAGCAAACGTGTAAGGCTGCTAAAAAAGCGTTATAATATTGTTTGACTAGGCTTAGCGGCTGAAAAGGGTGGGCACGGCAACCACCCCTGTCAATTCCACAAAACTGCCGAACCTTTGCCGAGGTTAATATGAGTAATCACGGAAATTGCACTGTAGAAGGCTGTACTCGACCCGCGAACTACAAGCAAGAAATGATTTGTCAGATGCATTACTTTCGCCGTATGCGCAATGGTCACTTTGGCCTTAAGCAGTCAAAGTATCAGCGTCTTGGCTATCATGAGCACAGTAACGGATACCGAGTCCTAATAATTCCAGGTCACCCGCTGTCCAGCTCAAGAGGTGAAGTCTACGAGCATAGGTCTGTAGTCTTTAAAAGGCACGGATGGGGACTGCCGCCATGTGAGATTTGTGGTGCTGAGTCAGACTGGAATACTCGTAAAACGCATATAGACCACATTGACGAAGACAGGGCTAACAACAGACCCGAAAATCTTAGGGTGTTGTGCAATTACTGCAATGTGTCCAGAACCAAAAAGTCGCATCATAGCTACAGCCACTGCCAATCGATCACAGTAAATGGCAAAACTATGACACCTACAGAGTGGGCTAGACAGCCAAACGTTAATGTCCATGCTGCAACAATAAGGCACAGAATAAAGTCAGGCTATAGTCCGTATGATGCGCTTTACGCGGCAAAGATTACGCATAACGGAAATGCAAGGAAATAGCCGTTAAATCACGTAAAAAGCTTAAAGAAATCAATAGCCTGTAGGTTTCGACCGTGGTTAATTAAACTTTACACAAAATAACCCCAAAAACCCTTGCACCCTTCGCTGATTGTATGCATAATAGGTTCATAGAGTTAAACAACCAGACGGAGTAGATACCATGAAAAACCCAACACTGACAGAAATCCGCAAGGCTGTTGAAGCAAGCGGCGGTAATTACAGCGCATTGGCAGTACGATTAAACGGTTATCCTGCATACATGATTAACGGCAGAATCCTTTCTAGGTCAAGCATGATCGAATCCTACAAGCGTGGTGA
>Ga0307487_1001810_pt1 | contig 14525 bp, 13 predicted proteins | sample CBIW12metaG_FD_203665 | JGI IMG/M metagenome (GOLD analysis project Ga0307487, IMG submission 203665) | Sea-ice brine microbial communities from Beaufort Sea near Barrow, Alaska, United States - CBIW 1.2 | ecosystem: Environmental > Aquatic > Marine > Coastal | place: USA: Alaska | collected... | reverse complement strand
TGGATGTCCCGTCCATTTCTATTATGGGGAAAGCAGGGGTTCTGGAAGGTGGTAAAGGTGATATTATGATCCCTAAAGCGCACCTTTTTGAGGGTACGGCAGATAATTATCCATTTGACAATGAGCTCAAAAAAGAGGATCTGGAGGGCCACGGTATTTCGGTCTATGAGGGGGCAATGATTACCGTACTGGGCACGTCGCTGCAAAACCGTGAAATTCTCAAGTTTTTTTATGAAAGCTCGTGGAATGTAATTGGTCTCGAGATGGAGGGCGCGCATTATCAGAAAGCCATTCAAGCGGCAGCTAAATTAAGAGGAAACATCAGTGATACCGTGAAGGTGCGGTACGCCTATTATGCTTCAGATAATCCATTAAAAACAGGAAGCACACTGGCCAGCGGCGGACTGGGAACATCTGGGGTGAAACCAACGTACCTGATCACAGAAAAAATTCTTGAACAAATATTCAATGCATAATGAGAAACGATAACGACGTTTACGTAGATGATGTTTTTAATAAACTAAAGCAGTTTGTGAAGCGTATTATTCGCCTTATTTTCAAGGTTTTTCGCCTTATTTGGTCAAAAAAAATAATCTTTCTCGCACTGATCGTGCTCGGACTTGTAATTGGTTTTTTTCTGGATCTCAATAAAAAAAACCGGTATGAAACCGTCTTACAGATCAGGACATTTCAGGCCAGTACAGAGTATATCTATAATATTGTGGACAACCTTAATAAAAATCTGAGGGACACCACTTATTTGAAAGAGAACGGTTTTAAGAACATGGAGCTTAAGAGTGTGGATATCGTGCCCTTGGCCAATATGGAAGATCTGCTTTCTACTTTTAGAGAAGACGATTCAAAAACATTGGAGACTTTAATATTAAATACCAGTACACAGGACCTGCTCACTTCAGAATTTTTTAGATCGCAATACAGGCAGCACGAGATTACCATAAGGTTTGGTAATGCTTATGACCAAAATTCGATCGCAAAATTTCTAAATTTCCTTAATAGTAACCGCTATTATCAGGATTTTTTTAAATTGAAACAAAGTACGTTGCAAACAAGTATCAAAGAGAGTGAAGGATCTATAATCAAGATAGATACTTTAATAGCAAATTACAACGCAAACTTAAAGAATGGCAATACGAACGGACCGGTTACCGCTTTTATTAGTGAGCAGCGGGCATCAAGTATTTTTGATCTGCTCAAATTCAGGTCTAGTCTAGTTGAGGATATTGCAGGTGTGAGATTAGAGCTCAATGCACTTACGGCACCGGTTACGTTAACAAATAGCCCGGTCATTATAGAGCAGGATGGGCTGGTCAAAAACAGGACCGTATTTGTTCCAATACTACTCGTTAGTACATTCTTAATTATACTTTTACTTATTGCTTTCTACAGAAAAATGAAGCACTGGGTTCAAAAATCTTAATCAGATTTGTTATGAGACCACCCAGTTTACGTACTTTATACACGGTTTTATTCTTTCTGGGTCTATTCTTTATACCTTTTAACTCCTATATGGGCATTCGCATTCTGGGGGAATACAGTCGTGAATCGGCAACTTTATTCTTCTTACTGGGAAGCACTATTCTCGCTGTCGAATTTTTAATCAAGGGACGTATCGTTTTTCCATTGAAAAACGGAATATTTTGTGCCGTGCTACTTTTTTTAGCTTGGTGTTTTTTAACTACCCTTCTGAATATTGGCACCGTAAGCAATAATTTTTTTAAGGGTATTAGCGGTGTAGAGCGCTTTTTTAGGCAGTATGTCTCGCTGCTCATCATCGCTTTTTTCTTTTTGGTTTTCTTTATTAATGTGCTGCGAAAAATGAGTGCAACGGTCATCCTGAAACAGTTGCGCCGCGTATTTCTCGTTTCTTTGATTATTGTGGCTATTTACGGCGCTCTTGAAACGTTAATAATTGTTTTTGGCGTAGGCCAACTAAAACCTCTTCTTTTTTATTTTGACTATTTTCCATTTACAAGGGTCTACTTTTCCGGTGATCGTATTTCTGGGGTAAGTTATGAAACGCCCGCCCTTGCCCTTTATCTGATTACCATTTGCGGCTGGATGCTCAGTTATATCATCACTTCAAAGGGGATCTGGCGTTTTGTCCCAGCCCTTCTTGTACTTGAGCTCACCTTTTTTTCTGGGTCGCGCACCGGTCTAGTTGTCGTTAGTTTACAGTATTTGACCTTTTTTGGCTTTTTGATGTTTTTTAAAGAATACCGAAAAAACGTTGTCTATCTTTTTTCTGGGTTTGTCATGGTGGTTGGAATAGCGCTACTTTTTAGTGGCGGGAAACTCATTGAGGAAGCTAAGATTAAATTGGATTCACTCAATTTTGAGCAAAACCTGCTCACCAGCATCTCGAACCGAAGCCGTTTTGGGATGCAGTATGCCTCACTTCAGGTTTTTAAGGATGAACCGGTGATAGGCGTAGGTTTCGGGGAATTGGCCTTTCACGCTTATAAATATTACCCGGCATGGGCGATCACCAATAATTATGAGTTCAGCACCAATTATAAAAACCAGCGCAGGGATTCTTTCCCCCCTACGTATAATCTTTATTTAAGGATCATGGCAGAATGTGGGCTTGTGGGGCTTATTTTATTTCTGGCCATCATCCTTTTGGCCATATACAGATGTTTAAAATTAATAGCTCAGCCCGTTGAAGACCAGCGTATATTGGGACTCGTTACTTTGGTTTCTATTGTGGGCTTTACCTTTAACTGGTTACAGACAGATGCTTTCAGAATCTTTGGCTTTTGGATCTGTGTAGCGATACTTTGTGTACCTCTTAAAAAAGATAATTTGCTGGAAACCCAAGGGAATATTGGCGATGCAGAAATTACCAAATTATGAAGTCATGTCGATTTCACTTTCACATACGCTGAGCGCTAAGGTACTTTTTGTCATAGATTTCCAGTATTTTTGCATTCTGTATTTTAAATTATTTTAAAGGGACGGCACAGTCCTGTTTTCAGTAAATGTAATATGAAGTTATCCTATATCGTTGAAGTAGATCCTCTTATACATTCTGGAATCATAAAAAAAATCAACAATCAGATTCATATCTGGCAGAAACAAGGCCACGAGGTTCAAACGCTTATTCTTTGGCCGAAGGCCGCTACCAAAAAAACAACCAGATATATTGATGGACAGTTTATTTCAAACCGGTTTCTAGATGGTTTGCCCCAAGGTTTTTTAAATACCTATGTAACAAAGACAATAGGTATAAACAAGGTTCAGAAAGCACTGCGTGATTTTAAACCTGATGTTGTTTATATACGTCAAGGAATCTGGTATCCCGGTTTAACAAGCGTTTTAAGTCGTTTTAAGACCGTTATGGAGCTCAATACGGTAGATTTTCTTGAAATGGAATTCTATTCTGGTCTTAAGAAAAAAGTCTATTTATGGGGCAAAAAGCGACTGCTGGAAGCAATTTCTGGCCTTGTGGCGGTATCTCCAGATATTTTACAACATTATAAGGCGCATTCCATTCCCCAGAAAGTAGTTTCCAATGGAATAGATTTGGATAAATTTGACGTTTTGCCTAAAGTTACAGTACAGCAAAATGTGCCGGTAAATCTCGTTTTTGTTGGAAGTGAAAATATGTACTGGCATGGTCTGGACAAAATCCTTAAACTTGCGGTTATGTTACCCGAATATCAGTTTAATATTGTGGGTTACGACCGCAAGAATATAGAAATGCCCGTGACCGATAACGTTACGTTTTATGGCTGGCTCAATAGCGATCAACTAACCGAGGTATATAAAAAAAGCAATATTGGCATAGGTTCTTTCGGCAATCATTATGTAGGTAAAAACACAGATAGTACCTTGAAGGTCCTTGAATATCTTGCTTACGGTCTGCCCGTCATTATGGGGCACCGGGACGTAGATTTTGGCGATAGCGATTTTGTGTTCAAGGCAACCGGTTTAGATCATGAGTTTTTACCTTTGACCACTATAAAAACATTTATTGAAACCAATAAAAACAGGCGTGTAACGCATCCAGAGATTCATCAAGTGGATTCTTCTGTAAAAGAGCGGGAACGACTTACTTTTTTTGAAATGATAGCTACCGGCGTAGAGCAAACTTCAAATTCATTTTAGGGGTGAAGAATCAGTCGGAAATAGCGCTTTTGATTCCCCATTACAACAGTGCCGCGGCTTTGCTTAAATCTGTGCAATCTATACAGGAAGACCTGCCCGTTGACGTGATCATTGTAGATGACGGAAGTAAAATAGAAAAGATCAATGAAACCAAACTGAAGGCTCTTGAGAGTGCAAATCTTACGTTATATTATCTATATCTCCCTGAAAACCGCGGTATTGAAGAAGCACTTAATACTGGTTTAAAGTACATTCTCAAAAAGCCATACCGCTATATAGCGCGGTTGGATTGTGGCGACCGCTGTATGCCAAACCGCTTTGACATACAGAAAAGGGCGCTTTGTGCCGATGAGTCCTTGGGTCTCGTAGGTGCGTATGTTTATTATATAAACCTTCAGGGCGAGGTCGTGCATGATTTTAAACCACCCACAAGCTATGCGGAAGTGCTCAAAAAAATGCACATTAATTCTATGTTTGTGCATCCCGCAGTAATGTTTAAAAGGGAAGTGGTTGAAAAAGTGGGTTTTTATCCTTACGGATATCCTGCAGCCGAAGATTTTGCTTATTTTTTTAGAATTATCAAGCATTTTAAAGCCTATAACATTGCGCAGTATTTAATTGAATATGAAATTAACCCTGACGGAATTTCACTGAGCCACCGAAAAGAACAGATTAATAGCCGTTTTAAGATCTTAAAGGAAGAATTTTATTGGGGTTTTTATCCTTGTTATGGTTTAGTTCGTAATTTTATTATCAGCAAATTGCCCTACTCCTTGATCCATAAAATAAAAAAAACGCTGAGGTGAAGATAATCCGGGAATTCAAGACAGATAGGCTCAATTTTTCTTATGATATACTTTTGGCATCGCTAGCGTTCTGTCTTCCGTTATCTAGCGCCCTTCCTAATCTGCTGCTTATTCCTATCGCGGTGCTCTTGTTTTTTAAATACAACGGCAAGGCGATTTCCTTTAGACCAGTTCTGTTCTTCGTGTTTACGCTGGTTTTGCTTATTGTCCTGGCCATTATAAAATGGACACTTTTTGCCGAATTTGACTTCTATTCGCGTATTTTGATAAGTCTCCTTCTTTTGCTGGCCATACCACATGTAAACCGTCTTAAATATCTCGAGATCGCCTTTATTGGCGGCGTCCTACTTGCAACACTGATCGCCACATACAATGTACTGGCCTTTGAGCATTTCAAATTTTCCTTTTCCATATTTGGTAATACAGGGGCCGTAAATAAGCTCTTGCGTATAGAACGTCCATATTTCGGGTTTTTGCTTGCTCTTGTGGTTTATTTATGTTTACGGCATAAAACGCTGGTATATTATGTCATTGCCTCTTTTGCAAGCATTTTTTGCATCCTCATTGCAGCGCGCCTCAGTTTGGGGCTCATCATCCTATTATGGCTGCTGTGGTTGTTTCAACGTTTAAAAACCATGGGAAAATGGAGGGTTCCACTTGTACTGGGCGCCATTTTTTTGTGCGGTATTGTATTGTTCAGCAATGAGAACCTTAAAAACCGGTTTAAGGTTCAAGATGATATGGATAGGAGCATCGCCCTGGCGCTTGATTATGAACCGCGATATGTAATCTGGCCTTGTGCGCTCACCACATTGAATGGCCCTGTGGAAATTCTTTTTGGCCTTGCTGGCAACGACCAACTTGAAGAACGGCTGATTAACTGCTACGCTGAAAATATAAAGGGCAACGCTTCAAAAAAAGCGTATTATCTGGACGAAAAATTTAACCCGCACAATCAGTACTTGCATCTCCTGTGCCTGGGTGGGGTGGTTACGCTGGTGCTTTTTTTATTGGGTTTCGGAAGGATTTTCCTTGGCTCAAAAATACCGTTTGACCTCAAAGTGCTGGCGGGTATGTTTTTCTTGTTCTTTATTTTTGAAGCCCTGCTTTACCGGCAGTTGGGATGTTATCTTATTGGGCTGTTTTTAGGTGTTTTAGCCCGAAAACCAGTGTTATCGAGCTATTTTAAGAACGCTTCTTTATAGGTTGAAACCAGTGCTCTATAGTTTTTTTCACTGTCAAAATACGTTTTACAGCGCTCTAGACTGTTTTTTCCCATTGCGAAGCGTTGATCACGGTCAAGAAGTACGTCCAATGCCTTGTTGAACGCTGGTAAATCATCACATAAAAAACCTGTCTGCCCGTTTACCACCACATCTTTATTACCTACGATATTTGTCGCGATAATAGGTTTTTCAAGGGCCATGGCTTCAAGCAGTGCGATGGGCAGCCCTTCCCAGGCCGAGGTTTGTAAATAAATATCCACACCGGCCAAATGTTTGAGACCGGCAGACCTTGAAACAAACCAGCCGGTCACCTCTATATTGGGCGCACTGAGCTCATGTTTCAACTCGCCATCACCTATCCATAAAAACTGAATATTGGGGTTTGCGAGAGCGATTTCATTAAATAACAAAGGGTTTTTTTGGGGCATGATGCGCCCCAGTACGCCTACAATAATGTTCTTTCGCGGCGGGGCCTGGGTTTTGTGAAGAACGCGCAACCTTTTAATGTTGACACCGTTACGCACCAGTTTTGCCGGCCCTATTTTTTTTGCAAATTCATATTCGGTATCGCCACAGGCTATCGTGGTGCCGCCCACCACAACCTGTGCGGTTCTTTCTATGGCATAATACATTTTAATGATAGTGTTAGAAACGTCTTTTCTTAAAAAGGAATAACCATGGGGGGTATAAAAAAGCTTCGATTTTGACCCGGAAAATAGATGCGCGGCACGCCCCAAAATACCTGCCTTAGAGGAGTGTAAATGCAATACATCAGGTTCAATTTCGCTTAGAATGGCCTTAAGCTTACGGTATGCCCCAAAATCAGCACGTGGTGATAGCTCCCGGTCCATCGGGACAATGATAAGGTTTATCTTAGAACTTATTGTAGAGCGTACCTTAGTAGGGTCTATACCGTGTCTTTTCTCACTATAGATGATGGTGGTCTCTATTGTATCTTCTTTGTCCAGTACTGCAGAGAGATCCCTAAAATAGGAGTAAATACCACCCGTTAAAGCCTCAACAATGTGAAGCACTTTTAACTTTCGCATAGCGTAAAATTGGTTACCGCGAAGGTATCGTTTTTTTTTAAAAACGAGGTCGGGATCGCTTCTCGGTTGAAGCCCCTTTTGAGCAAATTAACGGTAATTGTTTATTAGGTCTTGAAGTATTTTACGAAGAACAATACAAGATAGAAGCCTATACTGCGTTATATTGATTTTGACGTAATAACCTGTGCTTTTGGAGTTTTGGTATTCTTTATTATCCCTTAAATTTACGGTATCTTCGCGCTCCCTTCTTTTTTATAAGTATTCGAACAACTAATTGAGCATGCAATCCAATTCTGGGAAATATTCTTTTGTGATAAGACCTTTACTTTATGTAATGGACTTGTTTATTATATTGACCCTGGCAACGAAGTTGATGGCCGTTTCACGGGGTTATCTTATTTTTTGCTGTTATATGATAGCAAGTTGGCTTATTACAGCAATGGGACTGGGCTTTTATAAAGTATATCGCTTTACCCCGCTATTACGAGTAGGCTACCTTTTGCTCAAACAGTTTGTGATTTTTACCTTGCTCGTTTTTGCATTTTTTGGTTTTTACAAAGAGTTGAATCCCTCTTTTGCCATTCTTGCCAATTATATCTTGCTCTGTTTTGGGGGTATAGGTCTGCTTCACATTTTATTATTTGTGCTGCTCAAAAAATACCGCATTTTCGTCCGTCGTAATATACGGCGCGTGGTAATCTTGGGTGAAAATGCAAAGACCAAAAGGCTGAAAGACTTTTTCGGCAACCCGGAGTATGGATATCAAATAATAAAAACTTTCGATTTTAAGACTAAACAAACCAATATCGATGAGATCATAGAATTTGTGATCAACGAAGACATTGATGAAATTTACTGTTCTATAGCAGAGCTGAAAAATACCGAAATAAACAGGATGGTTGATTTTGCAGAAAACAACCTGAAAACGATCAAATTCCTGCCCGATAACAAAGAGATTTTAAGCCGAAAGCTCAATTATCAGTATTACGGCATAACCCCTATTCTTTCGCTGCGCAATATTCCTCTGGACGCACCGCTTTACGCTTTTTTAAAACGCAGTCTGGATATTGTCATTTCATTGCTGGTCATCGTGGGGATTTTATGGTGGTTAACGATCATCCTGGCCATTATTATTAATAGGCAGTCAGGCCTAAGTGTATTTTTTATGCAGAAGCGCACCGGGTTGGATAATAAACCTTTTTACTGCTATAAATACCGCTCTATGGCTGAGGTAAAATCTACGGAACAAGTCGAGAAAAACGACCAGCGCGTAACAAAAATCGGTCGTTTTATCCGGAAGACCAGCATCGATGAACTCCCACAGTTCATTAATGTGCTCAAGGGCGAGATGTCCACCGTAGGGCCTAGACCGCACCCACTGTACCAAACCGACTTTTATCACCTACGGGTAGATCGATTTATGATCAGGCATCTCATAAAACCTGGCATTACCGGTCTTGCACAAGTAAGCGGTTATAGAGGGGAAGTTGCCAGTGATATGGATATTAAAAACCGTGTACGCTTTGATATTTTTTATATCGAAAACTGGTCGATCCTTATGGATCTACGCATCATGATAAAAACTATAATAAACGCCATTAAGGGAGACGAAAAAGCCTATTAGGTCTTAAAAAACCAGTGCATAGGTAACTTTTTCGTTTACACATTATCAAAACTTCAAAAAATACCTATATTTCAAAAGATTTTAATGCGGTTTGTTAAAACGATACTCCTTTTTCTCAATTTTCTATAGGTACAACCACCCGCTTCACACCTTAATCTTTGAAGATCTATAAATTAATCAATCGGTAGAAATGGCATCGGGCGCTGGCAGATATTCTTATTTACTCAGACCGTTATTGGTGTGTATAGACGTGATCATATTGCTGGCTGCAACAATAATGATAACACTTCCGGCGCATATTCGGCCTGTATTATATATTTATATCCTTGCCAGCTGGTTTATAATAACAGTGGGCAACGCCTTCTATGAAGTATTTAGATTTACCACTTTATTAAAGCTAATCTACCTGTTATTGCGTCAGCTTATTCTTTATACGCTGGTCATCTTTGCCTTTTATGGCTTTATGAAAAACGTGAACATACAGCTTTCGGAAATCGTTGAATATATAAGTTGCTGTTTTATAAGTATAGCTTTTGTGAAAATAGGTGTTTTTAACCTGCTCAAAAAATACAGAACGCTCTTGGGGCAGAACAAAAGACGGGTGATTATTCTGGGTAAAAACCCCAAAACACAGCATTTAATGGACTTTTTTCAGAACAATCCTGCATACGGCTATGAGTTTGTGCATATGTATGACCTAAAAAAAAAAGATAAGACCCTTGACGATATTAAAGATTTCGTACTGCAAAATAAAGTAGACGAAATATACTGCTCTATTGCAGAACTGAAAAATGAAGAGCTGTCAACGCTGGTCAATTTTGCCGAAAACAACCTCAAAACGTTAAAATTCCTGCCCGATAATAAGGAGATTTTCACCAAAAAAATTGATTATCAATATTATGGTATAACCCCAATTATATCCCTACGTTCCCTGCCCATGGATAAGTCGGTAAATCGCTTTTTGAAGCGACTTTTGGACATTGTTATGGCCATTGCGGTCATTTTATGTGTGCTGTCCTGGCTGGTCCCCATAATCGCTATTTTTATTGTGCTTGAATCTAAGGGCCCTGTATTCTTTAAACAAAAACGCAACGGTCTGGACGGTAAAGAATTTTACTGTTTTAAATTCAGATCAATGCATCTTAACGAGCGCGCCCATTCTAAACTTGTAAGTAAAAACGACAAGCGTATTACAAACGTAGGTCGCTTTTTGCGCAAAACCAGTATTGATGAACTCCCACAGTTTGTAAATGTGCTGCTGGGCGAAATGTCCGTGGTGGGCCCCCGGCCGCACATGGTGAGCATTACCCATTTATATGCCGCTAAGGTTGATAAATTCATGGTACGGCATCTGGTGAAACCCGGCATTACCGGTCTGGCGCAAATAAGCGGTTACCGCGGGGAAATGGAAACCGAGAATGATGTCAAAAACCGGGTCCGCTTTGATATTTTCTATATTGAAAACTGGTCCGTTTTGATGGATGTGCGCATCATAGCAAAAACAATAGTTCAAGCTTTGAGCGGGGACGCCAAGGCTTATTAAAAACCGTATTATGGTCTCGGTAATAACCCCTTTTTACAATGCTGAAAAATACCTGGCTGAAAGTATAGAAAGCGTTGTATCACAGACCTACACAGTCTGGGAACTACTGCTCATAGACGATTGCTCTACAGATAAAAGTGCCGCCATTGCCTTAAAATTTGCGCAAGCCGATGCCCGTATAAAGCTGATCACATTAGAACAGAACAGCGGCGCCGGTGTAGCCAGAAATAAGGGAATTGAACAGGCGAAGGGAAATAAAATTGCATTTCTAGATGCAGACGACCGCTGGAAACCGAATAAACTTACTACGCAGGTTCAGTTTATGGAGAAAAACAAAGTGAGCATTTGCTACAGCAGTTATAACTTGATAAATGAAAGCGGCAAACTGCTGGGAAAAGAAGTAAAAGCGCTTCCCGTCGTGCACTTCAAGAAACTTCTTCGGGCAAATTATATCGGTAATCTTACTGGGATCTATGACGTTGAAGAGTTGGGCAAAACCTACGCTTCAGTATCACGGAAGCGGCAAGACTGGGCGCTATGGCTTGATCTCGTAAAAAAAGCGGGGAGCGCTTATGGCCTTTCAGAATCACTGGCCTGTTACAGGGTGCGCAACGATTCCATTTCAAGCAATAAATGGACAATTTTGCGGTACAATTTTGCCGTTTATCATAGACATTTAAAGTATTCAAGTTTGAAAAGCATGTACTTGATACTACGTTTTTTATGGGAGCAACTGCTTATAAAACCCCGTCAAATCAAAAAAATCAAAGCAGCGAGTTAAACTGTTTGAGCTTTCCGCTTGCGCTGCGCTGTAAAGCTGCCACCCGTTTTATGGCCACATTGAGACCGGGTTCCAGATAATCGAGCATCGCTTTGTTTACGGCAGTTTCCTCTTTCTTATTCAGTGGTCGGTCGCTCACATATTGTATTTCAAAATAATCTAAAGCGGTTTGGGTCACCACAAGTTCTTTCATATTTGCCGTGTTTTCCATAGCGGTTTTGGTGACGTAGTAAAGGGCGAGTCCAGGTACGGTTTTTCCGCTGGGCAGTTGTACATTGTCGTTGCTTCTTCCGCTCAATTCCTGTAAAAATAATTTTCCGGTTTTGAGATCACGGTTTAAAATACCCAGATCGCCTATCGCATAGCGCACAAAAGCCTGTGCTTTGTTGTAAAGCGAAGTGATCACGATACGTCCTTTTTCGCCGTGGGGCAAAATTTTACCGGCGTCATCTACAATTTCTAAAATCAGTAACTTTTCGTCAATTAATAGCTGTTTTTGGTCATTTTCAAAGGCAATAAGTCCGGTTTCCGAAGCGCCATATTCATTGATTACCGGCACGCCGAGCTGGCCTTGTATGAACTGGCGGTCGGTTTCAAAAAGCATTTCGCTGGTCACAATGCAACTTTTTAAGGTGGGACAGACGTGTTTCAGCACCACATTTTTATCCTTAAGAAATTTGGAAAACAGCAAAATACTGCTCGTATAGCCGTTTATATAGGTAAAAGAGGTGTTTTTGAAGGTTTTGAGGAAGTTTTCAAAATTTGCGGAACCTGAATCAAAAATATCAAACCGGTGCCGGTTGCTCAGCATATCCTTAAACCGCTCCTTGAGCCGATTTTTTCCGCGCAGCGGAATACCATAAAAACGCGCCTGTCGGTCACATGAAAGATCAATGCCGCGTAACTCATAATGCGCGTAAAAGGACGCCCAGGACAGCGCGTGGCACCATTTATCTTTGGCAAAATAAAAAGGGGTTCCAGAAGAACCCGAAGTTTTCCCCAAGTACACATTTTTCTTTAAAAAATCTTGAGAAAGCGTACTCTCAAGTGGTTGTTGCAGGTCACTTTTGATAAGAATGGGCAGTTCTTCCCAGGATTCTATATGCTGTAAACCGGTAAAATCAGCGTAAAATCGGTTGTTTTTGAGATGATAATGGGCAATTTCAAGCTTTTTTTCGGCTATATAGTTTTTATGCTCTTTTGCGTTTTGCCCTTGCAGCCGTTGCAGTTCTTGACGGGCGGCACTAATGGGATAATCAGAAAGGCGCAAACTAAGGTCAAAGAGATTCAAAGGCTTAAAATTAGTAAGGCAAGTTACAAACAATTAATTTTGATGAATCTAAATAAACGAATTCCACATTATGCATATACTCATTTTAGGTTCCGGTGGCCGCGAGCATACCTTTGCCCATAAAATAGCCCAAAGCAATAACTGCAGTAAACTTTTTGTGGCTCCGGGAAATGCCGGTACAGCTCAGATTGCCATCAATCACGACCTCGATCCCACAGATTTTGAAGCAGTGAAGAAACTGGTGCTCGCCCAGCAAATAGAAATGCTCATCGTAGGCCCCGAAGCCCCACTTGTACAGGGCATTTATGACTTCTTTCAGGATGATAAAGAACTGCGGCACGTTAATGTAATAGGCCCATCAAAGCGTGGTGCACTGCTAGAGGGCAGTAAGGAACGCGCGAAGGAGTTTATGGGGCTGTACAACGTGCCCACGGGTGCATATAACAGCTTTACCGTAAAAAGCCTGGATGCAGGCAAACAATTTCTGGAAACGCTGGAAGCGCCCTATGTTTTGAAAGCTGACGGACTTGCAGCGGGAAAAGGGGTCGTGATCCTTAAGGATCTGGAAGAGGCCAAAGAGGAACTGGAACAGATGCTCACGCACCAGAAATTTGGCGCGGCCAGTGAGAAAGTCGTGATCGAGGAATTTCTTGACGGTATAGAACTGAGCGTTTTTGTGCTCACCGATGGTAAAAATTATATCACCCTGCCCACTGCAAAAGACTACTGGACTGAACACCGGTGGTATGGGCGCCGTTTCGCCAGTTCCTTTTGCAGACGCTGCGTTTATGCAAAAAGTGGAAGAACGGGTCATAAAACCCACGATAAATGGCCTGAAAGAAGAAGAAATCGCCTATAAAGGCTTTATTTTCATCGGACTCATAAAAATAGGTGATGATCCTTATGTGATTGAATATAACGTGCGCATGGGCGATCCTGAAACCGAAGCCGTACTGCCACGCATTAAAAATGATCTGGTTGAGGTCTTTACCAAAGTGGGACAGCAAAAACTCAACGAAGTCACGCTAGACCTGGATGAAAGGGCGGCTGCTACAATTATGCTCGTCGCGGGAGGATATCCGGAAAACTACGAGAAGGGAAAAGTGATAAGCGGAATTGAAAACGTGCAGGGCGCACAGGTTTTTCAGGCAGGGACGCGTCTAGAAAATGAGGAAGTCGTTACTGCCGGTGGAAGGGTAATGGCTGTTACCGCGCTGGATGCAGATTTTAAACAGGCGCTCAGAAAAGCCTATGCCGAGATTGAGAAAATAAGTTTTGAAGGGATGAACTACCGTAAGGATATCGGTTTTGATCTTTAAAAACGGCAATAAAGGTCTAAAAATGGGTAAATAATCCCTGTTTTCCGAAGAAAATCAGAAAGGGGATTTACTCACTTTTAGACTTATATTATAAATTAATGGGAAGATTTTTCTTCACCCACAAAAAATTCGATTGATTTGCCAGAGTCACGGTGAGATTCTGCATAATAATCACGCTCATCTTCTTCAAAAAGGTTCAATTTAAAGATCCAGAAGCTAAACGCAGCGGCCATGGTGAGTACGAAGATCCAGTTGATCGAGTTTGCAAAAAACCAGCTCTCCACTTGGAAGGAGCGCAGCCAGTCTAAAGGTGCAAAAGCGACATTTACAAAAAAATCCTGAATCCCGTAAAAAAAATCTTTCAATTCCATAATGGTATATTTTTGCCTGCCAACCTGTATTTGAGCAAAGGCTTAGCAAAAATATAAAAATAGGACCTTGTTTTCGTTTTTATTTTTGAAAATTTGCCACTGGCAGGCCATTTTGGCTTTTGAATAATAAAACCACTATTTTTAACCGCTAAGGGATCACAAGTTATGCTTAGACGCTTTTTTGCCTCTTCAAAACCTATCAATTTTGTGGTCATTGGGATTGTTGTGGTCATCTTTTTGGTTTTCTACTCTCTTTCCACGTGGGCAAATCTTTCGACCGGTGATTTTATTGTTCGTAAAATTGGTGTTATTGTCGGTTTCCTGCTCACGGTGGGCGTGCTTGATTTTGTCGTGAAGAAAAATGTGCTAACCCGTAAAAACAGTTAT
>Ga0307487_1001807_pt1 | contig 14536 bp, 16 predicted proteins | sample CBIW12metaG_FD_203665 | JGI IMG/M metagenome (GOLD analysis project Ga0307487, IMG submission 203665) | Sea-ice brine microbial communities from Beaufort Sea near Barrow, Alaska, United States - CBIW 1.2 | ecosystem: Environmental > Aquatic > Marine > Coastal | place: USA: Alaska | collected... | reverse complement strand
TTTTGTGTTTGGAATTTGGAATCTTGAATCTTGAATTTTTTTACGGAATCAAATCGCAATACCAAAATCCTGTATCCCAGGATTTTATTTTATCGACAAAACAATCGTCTTTCTCATCCTCGTTGGGCGAAAAATGTTTTTCAACCAGCTCCCCTATTTCAAAATTTACAGGGTTTTTAAAAATAGGTCCGTCAAAGACAAAGCTGTGAAATTCCCCATTTTCACCACAAGGATCGACATTTTCGGGAAGATCTGACATAAACTGTTCATCTATTATTCTTCCGCAAAAAGATTTGTCAAGCAGCTTTGCGTTTACACAAACCGTAATTGCTTTAAATCCTTCGGCGAGAAACTCTTGCATAAGTTCCCTTGTATTTTTACCCCAAAGAGGAAAAACAGCTTTTAAACCCACTTCCGCTAATTGTTTCTCCCTGTATTCTTTTAAATCTTCAAGAAAAATATCCCCAAAAACACACTGAGTAAAATCCTCATCGATCAATTTTGAAACCTCCACTTTCATAATTGCGTTATAGGTTTGCATTGAAACATTTCCGTTCAGTTCGATAATTTGAAGCGGGATTTGTAGGCTTTCAGCTTGCTTTATCAATAATTCCTTTCTCAAACCGTGCATCGAAACCCTACCGACCTCAGAATTGATTGTAGTAACAAGTTTTTCGACATTAAATTTTTGTTCATTCTGAATTTTATACAAGGCAAAGGCCGCATCCTTTCCACTACTCCAATTTATGAAAGCCTTATCCATTTTGCAGTGGTTATTTTAGAAAACTGGTTATGGCGAGGTCGTAACTTTGCAGTCCGAAACCAATTATAATCCCTTTAGCATTAGGTGAAATAAAAGATTTATGCCTGAATTTTTCCCTTGTAAATGTATTGGAAATATGCACTTCCACCACCGGGGTTTTAATCGCTTTTATCGCATCTCCAATCCCCACTGATGTATGTGTATATGCAGCGGCATTCAGGATAATTCCATCAAAATTTTTGTCTGCTTCCTGCAGCTTGCCAATTAATTCCCCTTCAATATTGCTTTGAAAATAGGACAATTCCACATCCCTGAATTGAAATTGAAGTTTTGAAAAATAATCTTCAAAACTTTGGTTGCCGTAGGTTTCAGGCTCTCTGCTGCCAAGCAAATTTAAATTAGGTCCGTTAATAATTAATAATTTCATTTGTTTTAATATTTGTCAAGTTTAAGCAAGGCTAAAGATATTTAAATTTGAAGCATAAAAAAAACGGAAGCTCTCGCTCCCGCTTTTTAAAATTTATTGTTCTTTTATTAGAAAATAAAGCCAACACCAGCCTGAACCACTGAGTGTTTCGCGTCTGCGCCAGAAAATATATTATTTGTAAAACTGTCATCATAAATATCGGTCAAACCAATATTGTAACGCCCGTTTACAAAAAATCCGCCCCTGAATTTATAGGAAGCTCCCAATGCAGCACTAAAATCAACCTTATTGAATTGATCTTCGCTTAATGAAATTTCCGCGTTACTTGTACTGGAAGGGTTAGAATCGATTTCACTGTTTACCAAAAACCCTACTTGTGGACCTGCTTCCAGTGCTAATCCGTCTATTACATAAAACTTGGCCAATACGGGAATGTTGATGTAATCCAACTGGTATTCAATATCATTGGCATTGTTCCTATCTGCAATATCATATCCCTGTCCTGAATAAAGCACCTCTGGCTGCACAGAAAATTTATCGGTTAAAGGAATCTCGGCTAAAAGGCCCAAATTAAATGAAGTTCTTCCATTTGGATCGTTGAAGGCATTTACGCCGTCCCCGGAAAAGGTGGAAAAGTTGACACCACCTTTAACACCGAACATTACATATTCCTGTGCACTCATCGCGGTAATTCCAAAAAATGCGACTGCTATTAATAAAACTGATTTTTTCATATCTTTTGTTTTTAAATTCAAGAACAAAATTAGGCTTACATTTGTTAACAAAATGTTTACCCAAGCATAAAGTATTGCCAATACAATTTTGAATTAGTTAATAAACCATTATAATGACCTGGCAACAAGCTCTCGATGAATTTAAGAATTATCTGCTATTAGAACGCGGCCTGGCGGAGAATTCCGTCTTCAATTATTCTTTGGATATTAAAAAACTTATCAACTACTTAGAAACCAATTCTATGGCCATTTCACCTGAAAAAATTTCAGAAGAAATTCTTCAGCAATTTATATATGAGGTTGCGAAAGTGGTTAATGCAAGATCGCAATCCCGAATAATTTCGGGATTAAAAAGTTTTTTCATCTATTTGATTTTTGAAGGTTATCGTGAAAATAATCCTATGGAAATGATAGATTCCCCAACAATAGGACGCAAACTGCCGGATACGCTCTCTTTAGATGAAATAGATTGTTTGATCAACTCTGTAGATTTAAACATCAAAGAAGGAGAACGCAACCAGGCTATAATTGAAACGCTCTATGGATGTGGATTAAGGGTTTCAGAATTAATCGATTTAAAATTATCTGATTTGTTTTTTAAAGAGGGCTTTATCAAAGTGACAGGTAAAGGCAATAAACAACGTTTTGTGCCAATTGGGGAGGTCACCCAACAATATATTTTAGAATATATACGGAATTCCAGAACACTGGTTCCTTTAAAGAAAAAAGCTTCAGATGTGCTGTTTTTAAACCGCCGCGGAAATATACTCACCAGGGCAATGATCTTCACTATTGTAAAAAACCTTGCTGTTGCGGCAGATATTCAAAAAAATATAAGTCCGCACACCTTTCGACATTCCTTTGCTACGCATCTTTTGGAAAATGGAGCCGATTTAAGGGCGATCCAGCAAATGTTGGGACACGAGAGCATTACCACCACAGAAATTTATATGCACGTGGATAAAAGCCATCTTCAGAAGGTTATTAATGATTTTCATCCCCGCAGAAATTACTAATGTTTTCATAAAGTGATATCATTACTTTCAAATGATGTTCTTCCATGATAACTTTAAGGAAAATCAAAAAAAATGAAAGTTTTAAAATTTAAAAACGGGGATGAAATGCCCGCACTTGGCCTTGGAACCTGGAAATCGGATAAAGGGGAAGTTGGAAAAGCGGTGAAAATCGCAATAAACAACGGTTACAGACATATAGATTGCGCTGCAATTTATGGAAATGAAGCCGAAATTGGGGAGGCACTTTCCGAAATTTTTGAGGAGGGAAAAGTTAAACGCGAAGATCTTTGGATCACTTCCAAACTTTGGAATGATGCACATAAAAAAGAAGACGTGATCCCTGCACTAAAAATCACACTGGAGGATTTGCAACTGGATTATCTGGATCTTTACCTTATACATTGGCCCGTTGCGTTTAAACCCGGAACTGGATTTCCGGAAAATGATGATCAGTTTCTTTCTCTGGAAGAAGCTCCTATTATTGAAACCTGGAACGCTATGTTGGAGGCGAAAAAATTAGGATTGACAAAACATGTGGGAGTTTCAAATTTCAGTGTGCCAAAACTAAAAAATCTCATTCAGGAAACCGAAGAAATCCCTGAGTTGAACCAGGTGGAATTACATCCATATTTACAGCAAAATGAACTTCTTGAATTTTGCAAAAAACAGGGAATTCATTTAACTGCTTACTCCCCATTGGGAAGTGGTGACCGCAATGATGCGATGAAAGCTCCGGATGAGCCTTCTTTACTTGAAAACAAGGTTATAAAGGAAATAGCAAAAAAACATGGGGCGAGTCCGGCACAAGTTCTTATAAAATGGAATGTATTGCGCGGTACTGCTGTAATCCCTAAATCGGTCAATGAAAGCAGGATTATTGAAAATTTTAAAAGTATAAATGTCAATTTAGACGAAGAGGATCTAAAGAAAATTGCCGCACTCGATGTGCATTTTAGATATGTCACCGGGGAATTTTTTGTTACCGAAGGCAATACCTATGAAAACATCTATGATGAAAATTAAATTCCAAACTCCAAGCACCAAATTCCAATTAACTATTTTGGGATTTGAGATTTGAGATTTGGAATTAACCAAAAACCCCACAGTCTTTCAAAACTGTGGGGTTTGTTGTTAAATTTCAAATAGGAGTTAAAGCACTATTTTGCAATATTAACTGCTCTTGTTTCCCTTATAACGGTCACTTTCACCTGTCCCGGATAGGTCATATCTGTTTGGATCTTTTGCGAGATTTCAAAGGAAAGGTTCGCTGCCTTATCATCGGTTACCCTATCGCTTTCCACTATAACACGCAATTCCCTTCCGGCCTGGATGGCATAGGCTTTTTTCACTCCGCCAAATCCAAAGGCGATGTCTTCAAGGTCTTTTAAACGTTTTATGTAAGAATCCAGTATTTGTCTTCTTGCTCCCGGTCTCGCACCACTAATGGCATCACAAACCTGAATAATTGGCGACAATAAGGATGTCATTTCAATTTCATCGTGGTGAGCTCCAATGGCGTTACAAATTTCCGGTTTTTCACCGTATTTCTCTGCCCATTGCATTCCTAAAATAGCGTGGGGCACTTCGGTTTCGGAATCCGGCACTTTTCCAATATCGTGCAATAATCCGGCGCGTTTGGCCAGTTTTGGATTCAAACCAAGTTCTGACGCCATTACCCCGCATAATTTAGCGACTTCCCTGGAATGTTGCAATAAATTTTGTCCGTATGAGGAACGGTATTTCATTCTACCCACGATTTTTATCAACTCAGGATGCAAACCGTGAATTCCAAGATCTATTACTGTGCGTTTTCCAATATCGATAATTTCATCATCGATCTCTTTTTTGGTTTTCTTAACCACCTCTTCAATTCGTGCCGGGTGAATCCTGCCATCGGTAACCAATTTATGTAAAGAGAGCCGTGCAATTTCCCTGCGAACGGTGTCAAAACAAGAAAGGATAATGGCTTCCGGCGTATCATCCACAATTATTTCTACTCCCGTGGCAGCTTCTATCGCCCTGATGTTCCTTCCTTCTCTTCCTATAATTCTTCCCTTAACTTCATCGCTTTCCAGGTTAAATACAGAAACGCAATTTTCGATTGCCTCTTCTGTTCCTATTCGCTGAATGGTAGTGATTATAATTTTTTTGGCCTCCAGCTTCGCTGTGAGTTTAGCATCTTCAATAGTATCCTGAATAAGACTCATAGCATCAGCCTTTGCGGTATCTCTTAAAGATTCGGTCAACTGGGCTTTTGCTTCCTCTGCAGAAAGTCCGGAAATCACTTCCAGCTGTTGAATTTTACTGAAGTGCAGTTTATCTATTTCCTGTTGTTTCTTCTCTAAATATTCATTTTTAAGATCAGAATCCTTAATTTTATTTTCCAGGTCCCTGTTCAAATTTTTATTTTTTGCCAATTCACTGGACAACTGAGATTCCTTATCACGAATGCGTTTTTCGGCTTCACCGGTCTTTTTATCACGAGCCAGGATCACTTTTTCGTGTTCACCTTTAAGCTCAATAAATTTTTCTTTTGCCTGCAGGATCTTGTCCTTTTTAATGTTTTCAGCATCTGTTTTCGCTTCTCTTATTATAGAGGAGGCTATCTTTTTTGCGCCCTTCACAATTGTTGACGCATTTTTCTTTTCCATGACCTTGGCTATTGCAAGTCCAACTGCAATGCCAACTATGGCGATAATTATAAGAGTAAGTATTGATTCCATATTTTTGATTAAATTAAATAAAAAAGCCTGTATTAGTCAGCATTTTGTATAAACTCCTTAAAATAAGTATAGGGCTAACAAGCTGATCAAGTATCCGTCAAACCGAAAAATATCGGTCACGGCACGCTTTTACAACTTAAACTCACCCTTTTTAAAGAAATCACGTTGAGTTTATCAAAAAATATCACTAATACAGGCAGTAAACCTTTGTGTTATTTAAAAGAACTATGTCGCTAAATGTTTTTGAAGAAGTTCATTGAGTGACCTCAATTTATCTTCAGCCAATTCCACTTCACTATTATTTTCTAAAGATTTTTGCTCGGTTTGTCCGGCAAATTGCAAGGCGCACATCGCCAATACATCCTGCTTGTCCCTAACAGCATAACTCTGCTCAAATTGCTTGATCATAGCCTCTATTTTTTTGGCAGCTTTTCGCAATCCCTCTTCCTGATGAGATTGAATAGTCATAGGGTAAACCCTGTCTGCAATAGAAATTTTGATTTTAAGCTGATTTGACATTTATTATTTTTATTCTGATAATTGAACAATACATTGATCGATATCCCGAATTAAGCTGTTTATTTTGAGCTTTGTTTCTTTTGTGTAATCTTTACTGCCAAGCAACGCATTGGCGGCTTTGAGGGTTTGAATTCGATTTTCTGAATTTTTAACTTCTTCTGCCAGCTTTCCATTTTCATTTTTTACAGAAGCTAATTCTTCCTGAATAGAATGATTTTTTTGCTTAATCACCTCATAATTATGAAGCAACTTGCCAATTCTATCTTCAAGGCCATCAACTATTTCCGTGAAATTACTCATAAAAGCTCAACGTGCTACTTATTGTTACAAAGTTAACATACCTCCTCAATTTTCCCAACACTTTTAAATCTATTTTTTAAATCCTTTTATATTTCCATAAACAACACAGCTCCAGACCTTTATTTTTCAGTAAAAGTTTGATTATATTTACCGCCCTATAAAATTGCTATTTTAAACTAAGTTATGAAGAAGATTTTAATACTTTTATTTGCCATAATAGTCACGATAACCCAAGCGCAGCCCAACCTACCTACAGATTATTTTAGCAATCCACTGGATGTTAATTTGATACTTTCCGGAACCTTTGGTGAACTGCGTTCCAATCATTTCCACAGCGGTTTGGATATAAAAACCCAGCAAAGGGAGGGATTAAATGTGTTGGCATCTTCCGGCGGATTTGTGAGTCGGATAAATATTCAGCATCACGGATACGGAAAAGCTCTTTATATCCAACATCCAAACGGTTACACCACTGTTTACGGTCATTTAAAAGAATTCTCGCCCGAAATTGAAGCTTATATTAAAAAACAGCAATACGCGAAAGAAACCTACGAAATTGAATTATTTCCTGAAGCCGGAGTTCTTCCGGTTGAAAAAGGCGCATTAGTAGCCTTTAGTGGAAATACAGGAGGCAGCGGCGGACCGCATTTGCATTTCGAGATCAGGGACGGGCAACAACGCCCTATGAATCCAAAGCTTTTTGGAATTGAGATCCAAGATACCCAGGCTCCTACTATAAATAGCCTGTTCGCTTATACCTTGGGAGAAGATGCACATGTGAACGGCTCTGCACAACAGCAACGCATCAGATTGATCCCGCTTGCCGATGGTTCGTTTAAAACCGATCCCATCAACGCCTGTGGTACTATTGGTTTTGGAATTTCAACAATTGACAAACAAGATGGCGCAACCAATAGCAACGGGGTTTATAAAATAGAGACCAGTTTGAACGGAGACGCTGTTTTTCAGTTGAATTTTGACCGATTTTCCTTTGACGAATCAAGACACCTCAATCAGCTGATCGATTATGAATATTTCAGCAAAAACAAGAGCCGGATCACAAAACTATTTGTTCAGTCCAACAATCCGCTTAGTGTGTATAATAAGGTTGTAAACCAAGGAAAATTGAATATCCAGGACAGTTTAACCTACCTCTACAACATCAAAGTTTTGGATTTTACAGGCAATGAACGCCTTATTCGAATTCAGATAAAAGGAAAACAAACGAATGACATCATTCCAAAGAAAATCAAAGAAACCGATTATTTTATGAAGGCTGACCAGGCATATTCTGTTGAAGAAAATGGTATTGACGCCTATATACCAAAAGGAAGTTTATATGAAGATATCTTCCTGGATATTTCTTTTAAAGGCGACACCATTTATTTCCACAGTGACGACACCCCTATTCACACAAATATTACACTTGGCTTTGACGTAAGTAAATACCGGCAGGAAGACAAGGAAAAAATGTTTATAGCCCGACTGGGTTATAAAGACAGACCTAGTTATAATTCTACCCACAAAAAAGGGGACCGATTTACAACAAGTATAAGGACTTTTGGAAATTATACCCTGGCAGCAGACACTAAACCGCCTTCAGTCACCCCGATCAATTTCCATGACAAACAGTGGATTAGCGGGAATTCAGATCTAAAGATCAGGATCACTGATGATCTATCAGGAATAAAAAGCTATCGCGCTACGGTAAACGGAAAGTTTATTTTGACGGAATACGAATATAAAAACAATACTCTGACACACGATTTTAGCGATGGGGTTGTTACCGAAACGGACAATAACCTAAAGCTCATTGTCACCGACAATGTCGGGAATAACACTACTTATGAAGCGGTTTTCTTTAGAAAATAGAGCGTAATTTAACACCTGATCACATTCAATTTTTAGTTTAAGTAGAAGCATAAAATTGTCTTTAAATCAATCGTTTATAAATATATTTAAAATATTTTTCTGAAATTTAATTTTCGAGAAACTCCTTCAGCATAGCAACTACATAATCTATTTCGGCAGTTGTATTATAACTTGAAAACGAAAATCGGATGGAGGGTTTACAGAGGTCTTCTTCAGATAAAATAGAGTTTAAAACATGAGAGCCTTTATCGCTTCCGCTTTGGCAGGCACTCCCCCTGGAACAGGCAATTCCTTTTAAATCCAGCTGAAATAAAAGCATCAGCGCTTTTTCCTGAGAAACAGGCAAACCAATATTTATGAGTGTATAGGTGCTTTTGCCCGGATCACTACAATTCCCATTAAAATTTACACCGGGAATATTCTTTTTCAACTCCCGGATAAAATAGTTTTTAATTGAGGAGATATATTCTTGTTCTTCCTCTAAATGATCATAGGCTAATTTCAAAGCTAATTCCAACCCGACAATATTGTGAACGCTTTCTGTGCCGGCGCGATGTCCCCGTTCCTGCTCTCCTCCAAAAATCAAGGGTTTAAGCCCGCTGTGCTTCCTTACAAAAGCAAATCCAACTCCCTTGGGACCGTGAAATTTATGGGCGCTTGCTGCTATAAAATCTACCGGAATTTTACTCAGGTCCAGTTCGTAATGACCAACAGATTGTACCGTATCAGAGTGAAACAAGGCATTGTAAGATTTACACAATTGCCCGACACTTTTGATATCCAATAAATTCCCGACCTCATTATTTATATGCATCAGGCTTACCAAAGTTTTTTCTTCGGAAGCTTTTAATAATTCCTCCAAATGATGCAGATCGACTTCTCCGTTTTTGTCAAGATTGACATAAACCACCTCTAATTCAAAACAGTTTTCTAAATGTTCTACGGTGTATAAAACCGCGTGGTGTTCTATCCTGGAAGTAATGATTCGCTTGACCCCCAGATCCCTAACTGCTGCGTTGAGCACAAAATTATCCGCTTCAGTTCCTCCCGAAGTAAAAACAATTTCTGATGCCGACACGTTCAAAAATCCTGCTACGGTCTTTCGTGCATTCTCAATTAATGATTTAGATGACCTTCCATAACTGTGTATGGATGACGGATTTCCGTAAAAGTCCTTCATCACCTGAGCCATTCTTTCAATTACTTCGTCACGCATCTGCGTGGTGGCCGCACTATCTAAATATATTTTTTTCATGGATTGCAAAAATAAAAGAATTAAAATTATTAAGTGTATACCCGACTATAAATTCCAAAGGTTTATTTTTGTAAAAAATGATAACTATGTACAGGTATTTGGGTGTTTTTTTTCTGTTAGTATTTTTTACTTCCTGCGATGATGGCGACATCATTGTTACCACCTTTGATTTTGAAAATCAGGAGTTGTCAAATTGCGGTATCGGAACAAACAAAGTGCTGTTCAATATCAACAACGAAAATATTTTTGAAACAATCTCATTTACATTGAGCAGTGGTCAATTATCCGACCTGGAGAATGTATTAGCCACCAATACCTCACAGAATATAACCATTGAACTGACGGGATCTAATGAAATTATCTACAGAACCTATGACGGGGAAGTGCCTGCCAATTATTTTTGCGGGGTTATTCCTCCAAGTTCTCCCAGAGTTAAAGAAGAATTTAAAAGCATCGGCGGAACGGCAGTAATTTCAACCATTGTAAGAGATGAAACCGATCACGACAAGGATGGAATTCCTTCTGTGGACGAAGGAATGAATGAACCTAATGGCGGACGAGATACCGATGGAGACGGAATTCCCGATTATTTGGATATTGACGATGATGGGGATAATGTAAAAACATCGGTTGAAATTGCAAATGCCGGGGATGACCCTACAGCCGGTGGTTACCGGGATACAGATAGAGACGGGATTCCCAATTACCTTGATCCGGATGATGATGGAGACGGTGTTCCCACTAAATTTGAAGTTACCGCAGATAACCAGGATCCTGCTTCAAATTTTGCCGAGGGAGGACTTCCAAGATACCTGGATCTATTCAGTACCGAGAGATTTGATGAAGTTGATTTTGTGATCGAAAATAAGATCCAGGTGAGATACCGTTCATCTATAGATATTCAAAATCTGAAATTAAAGAATCAGGGAGGCGATGGAGAAGAAATTTCATTCACCACTTATAATTTAGGATTTTTCAACTCGGTGCCGGTGGAAACATTACTGCTTCCTACAAATAATAATGAAGAATAAACCGGGGTAAAACTTAGCGGTTAATTTTGGAAAAAATAAACTTCGGTGGCGCCAACTCCATATTTTTGATAATCGGCATCGTAAAACTTCAAATTGTCATAACGACCTAACAAAAAATCCAGCTCTGCTTTTAAAACCCCTTCACCTACTCCGTGTATAAACACCAATTTTTGAATGCGCTTGCGAATTGCAAATTCAATTTGACGCTTTGCTGTGTCTAACTGAAGATTAAGTATATCATAATTGCCCATTCCCTTATAGGAATTTACCAACTTTTCAATGTGAAGATCGACTTCCATTGCAGGAATATTCCGATCTTTCGGTTTAACACGCACGGATTTTGGTTTTTTGCTTTGCTGCTTTTCCCTAAGAATTTCAGAAAAGGAAGCATCGTCCATTGAAATCATCCTGCTTTGCGGTTCTCCAATTTTCACCAATTCCGATTCATTAAAATCCAACATAAAGCCTTCATTAGTTTCTATAGTAACCACTTCTCCCCTTACCTGCACCACGATACCCTTCAAGGCATCGTCCAGAACTTCAACTCTGTCGTTTACTTCAAAATTCATTGTTTCTTGTCTTGATGATTGGATTTGCCTTCAATCTCATTTTCAGTTTCTTCTAAAGTATCAACTTCCGTCTTATCTTCAACCTCATCAAAAGTATCATCTTTGGTTTCTACCCAAAAATTGGTCGCCCGGTAAAGTCCGAACATAATGATGATCAATCCCAGAATTTGCAAATATTTACTTCTTTCTTCCCCGGTGATTGTAAAGATCAAAATCGCGCCCCCAACTACAATTAATATTACATTTATTATTTGAGTATGTTTTTTGTTCATAAATAACTGATTTTTAGTATTTAAAAGTATAATTAACTTGAATTTTAAAAAATAAATTTGCTATTTTTATATGAAGTAACCACTTTATGAAGCAAATATACATCATAGCTTTTTTTTTATTCGCATTTCCCGTTTTTTCGCAGGTATTTATTAAACCCTATGGAAACCAGGATAGCTATTTGTATGTTGAAGGACAGCTTCTGTTCGTTGAAAATGGGATCGATTTGACTTTGAATCCATCGGAAACCACAAAAGCCGGGATCTATTTACGTGACGAAGCTCAACTCCTTCAGGGAAACTCAAATTCTGCCAATACCGGCAATGGCTTGATTTCGGTATTTCAGGAAGGAAACGCGACTGCTTTCACCTATAATTATTGGAGTTCTCCAGTTCAAAACAATTCAAATTCTCTGCTTTTCGGAAATATTTTATTTGAACCTATTGATAAAACAACCAGCAAATACGCCTTAATTACCAACGAATTGAACGGAAACGCAAATCCGTTGACAATTTCCAAACGCTGGATCTATAAATTTACAGGAACCGACTATTCCGATTGGGTTTATGCGGGAAACACTTTTGATTTAAGCCCGGGTGAAGGATTTACAATGAAAGGCGTTTCCGGCACGAATATGAATGTGGTTTTGTATGGAATCGCAAATAATCCCGGAAACAAACAGCGTTATGATTTTAGGGGAAAGCCCAATAACGGCAGCATTAGCCTTTCCGTTAATAAAGATGTAAGCAAATTGGTGGGCAATCCATATCCATCAGCGCTGGATTTAAATGCTTTTCTTCAGGATAACAAAAGTATAACCGGTATTGCCTATTTCTGGGATTCAAGTCCGGTGACATCCCATTATTTAACTGAATATGAAGGTGGATATGGCTCTTATTCTCCTGCTGCCGGAAATAAAGGATATGTTCCCGCCGTTTTTTCCAAATATGACGGTGGTGGAAATCCCCTAAACCACAACGCCGAGTCAGGAAATTATTACGCCAGGCGTTATTCTCCAATTGGACAAGGATTTTTAGTGGTTGGAAACCAAAACGGAATCCTGAGCTTTAAAAATGAATATCGAAAATTTGAAAAAGAAAACTCTTCTACTTCAGAGTTTAAGTCAAAAGAAAATCCTACAAAAAACACTGATGCAGAACCTATTGCGATGCTTCGTTTAAATATTGAATTCAACAACCAATATGTTCGGCAACTTTTGCTGGTACATTCGGAAATGGCCACTCCAGGAATAGACCGGGCAATGGATGCTCAAAACCTTTCCGTTTTAGAAACAGATATCGGGTGGTTTTTAGAAAATGAAAGTTATTTGATTAACGTGCTGCCTTTTGAAGAATCAGATAAAATCCCATTTTTTCTGAATTTAGCAGAAAAAAAGGAAGTAAGCTTCAAAATAGTTGGTCTGGAAAATTTTAATTCTGAAGTGTTTTTATTTGATTCTGAAACAGGATTGGTTCACGACCTTAAAAATCAGGAATATAAAATTCATTTAGATAAGGGAGAATATCACAAGAGATTCATGATTATTTATACCAATCCCAACCTGATTTCGGCAAAAGATAAAATAGTGGAATTAGAGCGATTACCCGATGTTTTAAGCATTTTTCAAAACAATCCGGCCACACGGCTCGAAATTGCTGTTCCTTTAGATTACCTCCCTAATTCAATCAGTTTATTTGACAGTTCGGGAAGGAAGATTTTTGAATCAAAAGGAGTAAATAATCAAAATTACCAGGAATTTTCCACAGAAAACCTGAGCAACGGAATTTACATTGTTAAAATTACCGGACCAAAAGGACACATAGTTTCTAAAAAAGTGATAATTTCAAATTAAAATTATGTGTTAGTTATGGAAGAATTCCTGCTTCCCTGTTTAAACAAGCAATTATTTGGAATAGAGTGTTACGGCTGCGGTAGTCAGCGCGCAGTGCTCTTGTTGCTGGACGGAGAATTTACTGCCGCTTTCCGGATGTTCCCTGCTATTTATTCGATTTTAATTTTGCTGATTTTTATACTATATAACCTTTTTTATAAATTCAAATATGATTTTAGCATAAAAATTGGCTTGATTTTACTGAATGTCACAATTATTATTATAAATTATGCCATTAAAATGATTCATTTCTTCCACTAATTACTAACTGAAAATTTAAACATCGTTCACTATTATGGAAATACAAAGACAAGAATTACCCAATTCAACCCTTATTTTAATTTTCGGAATTTTATCAATAGTCGGCTGCTGCTGTTATGGGGTAATCGGATTGGTTTTTGGGATAATCGCAGTAGTAATGGCTCAAAAGGCCACAGAAATTTACAATTCAAACCCTGAAATGTACCTTGGTTATCAAAACGTAAAAACAGGAAAAATTTTAGGGATTATAGGAATTGTTTTAAGCGCTATTGTATTATTACTTGGAATTGTAGCACTAATAATTTTCGGTGGTTTGGCAGGAATTGAAGAAATGCAGCGCGAAATGATAGAGCAATACGGGGGATAACCTCCTGTGTTGGAAAAAATTATAACCCACGATTAAAATCTTGGGTTATAATTAAAATATTTTCCAGAATGGTCAATACCGATTTTCCTAAATTATGGATTTTGGAAAATTATTTTTTTATAAAAATTCTGTTTTAGTAAATTGTAGAAAGGTGCTTGATTTAACCGCAAAGGGCACAAAGCCTTGCTATTCAAATAGGCACTTCTGTTTAGTAGTCCCTTTCTAATTTCCAATTCAATATTTATCCAGTTGGATCATTTTTAGTTATCATTTTTTTCTTTGCGCCCCTTGCGTTTTTTTTCTTGGCGTGCTTTGCGGTATGGAAAGGAAGAAAAACGGCAATTCATAATTGAGATCTATAAAATAATACTCAATATTCTAAAACGTAACCTTAAAGAATAAACTTATTTTAGCAATTCGATCAATTTTTCCAGCGAAACTTTTTCCTGATCTCCGGAGACCATGTTTTTAAGGCCATAAAGATCTGATTTCATTTCCTCCGGGCCTGCCAATACCACAAACGGGATTTGGCGTTTAT
>Ga0307487_1001806_pt1 | contig 14547 bp, 9 predicted proteins | sample CBIW12metaG_FD_203665 | JGI IMG/M metagenome (GOLD analysis project Ga0307487, IMG submission 203665) | Sea-ice brine microbial communities from Beaufort Sea near Barrow, Alaska, United States - CBIW 1.2 | ecosystem: Environmental > Aquatic > Marine > Coastal | place: USA: Alaska | collected... | reverse complement strand
AATCATAGCGGAAAAATTAGTTAAATGCTTGGTATTAAGACACTTAAATATACTAATTTTCCGCTTTTCTATGGCCTAAAATAGCTCGTAATAAGTGATTTTTTTTTACATCGAACTCAGGTTAATAATATTTTAAAACTAACATATTGAAGTTAAAAATATGTGAATTTTTATATCCAGACATTAAAAAATAATATTTAAATTTGTAAATGTTATTTTAACACTTAATAATTTTAACTTTTAAAACTAACTACAATGCAGCAATTTTTTTTCACTATTTGGCCTAAACGAAAACGTTCTCGCGGCTTACTGATGCTTGTTTTCCTAATTTCTTTCTGCGGATACGGGCAAGAAATGTCTGTTTCCGGTACAGTAACCGGTGATGTGGACGGTCTGCCGTTACCAGGAGTTAACGTAATAGAAAAGGGAACCAACAACGGGGTGGTAACTAATATGGATGGTGAATATTCTATTGAGGTTTCTCCTCAGGCAGTTTTAATATTTTCCTCTTTAGGATTTGAGACAAGAGAGATCCAAGTAAATAATCAAAATCAACTGGATGTACAACTATCGGAAGATCTAGAGTCACTTGATGACGTGGTGGTGGTAGGTTATGGGACCCAACGAAAAGAGGAAATAACTAGCGCAGTTTCTTCAGTAGATTCTGATGAATTTGTGAAGGGTAATGTAAATGATGTGGGGCAATTACTTCAAGGAAAAGTCGCAGGTCTTTCGGTTTCACAACCAAGTGGTGATCCTACGGGAACTTCTCAAATAAGATTGAGGGGAACCAGTACGATACTAGGTGGTAACACCGATCCATTGATATTAATAGATGGTATTCCTGGAGATTTTAGAACGGTACCACCTGAGGATATAGAATCTATTGATGTGTTGAAGGATGGTTCCGCAGCGGCAATTTACGGAACCAGGGGTACCAATGGTGTAATCTTAGTAACTACAAAAAGAGCAAGTGGTGCTTATACTAATCGTGTAGATTATTCTGTGAATTTAAGTACTCAACAAATTGCCAATCAATTAGATTTATTGACGGCTGACGATTACAGGCGCCAGATCGAAGCAGGCACCCGAGAGGCAAATTGGGACTTAGGGAGTTCTACAGATTGGATGGATGCGATCACAAGAACACCTTTTAGTCAGGTGCATAATTTAACATTTAGAGGGGGTAACCAGCAAACTAATTATCTGGCAACCGCTAATTATCGTGGGCTTGAAGGTATTTTCCTTAAATCGGACAATGAAACATTTAGCGGACGGGTGGATATCAACCACAGTATGTTTGACGATAAATTAAAATTTAATATTGGAATTATAGGGCGTAGTAATAATTATACTACTACCGGTAATGGATCAAGCTTTAATGGTTATACTTATAGACAAGCCATTTACCGCAATCCCACTGAGCCAATTTATGCCGATGATGGAAGCTTTTTTGAGCAGCTGGGTAATCTTGATTATGAAAATCCGGTGGCTCGTATCTATGAATCTGACGGGGAAAATCGATCACAATTTAACAGGTATAATGCTAGAATCATTTATGAACCACTTGATGATTTAACTTTAAATGCAACAGGATCTTTGAGTCGTTATTATCAAACCAGAGGATATGCAGAAAGCAAAAATCACATTTCTACTATTCGGGACGGTTTAAATGGGTATGTCTCTAATGGAACAACTGAAACTCAGGAAAAACTTTTAGAATTAACTGCTCAATATGAAAAAAAAATAAACAAACATAACTTTACATTACTAGGAGGTTATAGTTATCAGCAAAATTACTATCGGGATTATTATATGGAGAATCGCGATTTTCCTACTGATGTCTTTTCTTATCATAATATTGACTTAGGAAATGGAATAAATGAAGGACGTGCAAATGTTGAAGGTTATTCAGAAAAATCAAACCTTATAGGGTTCTTTAGTAGGCTGAACTATATTTTTGATAATAAATACATCTTGATGGGAAGTGTTCGATATGAAGCTGCTAGCCAGTTATATAGAGCACATGTGCCTTGGGGTACTTTTCCAGCTGTGTCCGCCGGGTGGAGAGTATCTGAAGAATCATTTATGGATAATATAGGTTTTATCAATGACCTAAAACTAAGAGCAGGGTATGGAGTTACTGGAACGCCTAATAGTGACGGTTTTGGTGCGGTGCCACTTTTGGGATATGGAGACTTTTTTAACTATAATGGAACCTGGGTGAGAACACTAGTTCCTTCTCAAAACCCAAACCCGAATTTAAAATGGGAAGAGAAGCATGAAACGAATTTAGGTCTTGATTACACTATTTTTGACAATAGAATCACTGGTAGCGTAGATTACTATGTGCGTGACATTCAGGATTTGCTTTTTGATTTTTCTGTGCCAAGCCCTCCGAACCTTTATTCTACCACCCGTGCTAATGTTGGAGTAATGCGAAACTCAGGTCTGGAGGTAGCTTTGAACATTAATATATATGAGCAGGAAGATTTCCAATGGACTACAAATATGAATTTCTCTACTAACTCTAATAAACTTGAAAGCCTATCTAATGATTTGTATCAAACAACTAATGACTTCTTTACCACTGGAGGAACAGGCCCACCAATACAGACGACTACACATATTGTTGAAGTAGGGGAGCCAATAGGTAACTTCTATGGATTTAAAGTAGTAGGTTTGGATGAAGAGGGGTTATGGATTTATGAAACCCCTGAAGGAGAGACTCAAAGTTATGAGGAATTTAGTCATTCTTTTGGTGATAAGCAGGTTTTAGGTAATGGACTGCCCAATTATTATGCTAACTGGAATAATACTTTTAGATATAAAAACCTAGATTTAAATATTAGCATGCGTGGAGCTTTTGATTATCAAATATTGAATTTTGAAAGAATGTTTACTGAAAATCCTAGTATGCAGCACTACAATAGATTAGCTTCTTCTGAAGAAAATGTATTCGGTCAAGAAACTCCTTTGGAAGCACCTTTAGAATACAATAGTTACTATGTAGAAGACGGTGATTTTTGGAAGATAGACAATATTACTGTGGGATATAATTTTGACGAAATAGGTAATTATATTAAAACAGCCAGGATATCCATTTCTTCTTTAAATACTTTCACTTTCACCAATTATTCAGGTATTGATCCTGAGGTGGATTGGTCTGGATTGTCACCAGGAAATGATGGAAGAGACAAATATCCTGCAACAAGAACCTTTACATTAGGGTTAAACGTATCTTTTTAATAAAAAATAATAGAAATGAAAAAACATAAATTTACTTATAAAGGTATTGTACTGTTGTTTCTAATCGCAACAGTTTCTTGTACCAAATTAGAAGACACTAATTACAATACAATAGTAGCGGATGAATTTACTCCTACTTCGGATGATGTAGCAGCATTGATTAGTTCAGCCTATGTAGATTGGAGAAATACCCTGTTATTATGGAATGGAATATGGAGAAGTCAAGAACTCACAGGAGATGAAGTAGTCATACCTGCCCGTCCGAATGGATGGGTGGATGGAGGTATCTATAAAAGACTCCACCAGCATACCTGGACCCCCGATCATGATGCTGTTGAGCAAGGATGGTCTAGAACTTATAACGGTATAACCAATTGTAATAAAATTATTTATCAAACAGAATCAGGTTATATTCCAATGGACGAAGAGCAAAAAACAGCTGCTTTAGCAGAAGTAAAAGTGCTTCGGGCGTCATACTATTATTTGCTAATGGATCTATACGGAAATGTTCCACTGGATACGGATTTTGATGTGCCGGAAGGTTACTTGCCGGAACAAAAGTCGAGGCAAGAGATATATGATTTTGTTGTAAGCGAGATTACAGAAAATATTGATGATTTAAGTGATTCTCCGGGGCAGGAAATGTACGGACGTTTTAATAAGTGGGCAGCTTACACACTACTAGCGAAGGTTTATCTTAATGCAGAGGTATATACAGGAACGCCCCAGTGGGAAAAATGTATAGAAGCTTGTCAGGAAGTAATCGATTCAGGAAATTTTATTCTTGAACCAGATCAAAAAAATGTATTCATCACTGAAAATCAGAATTCAAAAGAAATAATTTTTGCACTGGCAATTGATCAAAATTATACAACTGAATGGAATACTTTTGATATCCATATGCAAACTTTACAGCCTGCGAACCAAGCTACTTACGATTTAGAACAGTCTCCATGGGGTGGAATGGCTGCAATTCCACAGTTCATAGACACCTTTGATCCAGAGGATAGCAGGTTAACGGAAAATTTCATCTACGGTCAGCAGTATACATCTTCCGGGGAAATATTAAATTCTACTTTGGGCTCTTATGCGGGAGAACCATTGGCTTTTATAAATGAGATACCAAGTGTGGACCGTTCAGAGGGAATCCATGGTTATCGCTTTGGGAAATTTGAAATAGCTCTTGGATCTAGTAATATTCTTAACAATGACTTTCCTGTCTTCAGATATGCTGATGTTTTAATGATGAAAGCTGAAAGTTTGTTAAGAACTGGTAAATCAGAAGAGGCTGCTACTATCGTAACAGAAATACGAGAGAGAGCATTTAAATCTAATCCTGAAAAAGCCGAAGTTACGGGAGCAGAGCTTCAGGAAGGAACTATATATGATTATGGTTTAAGAAACGAAAATAATTCAACCAATGAAGGCGGAGAAGATATTCCTTATGGTCGTTTCCTCGATGAATTAGGCTGGGAATTTAACCAGGAAGGACGCCGAAGGCAAGATATGATTCGGTTTGGAGTCTTTACATCTAAGTCATGGTTTTCACATAATCCTAATGGAAGTTACCGAAGCCTCTACCCTATACCGCAGTCAGCTCTAAACAGCAACTCTAATCTTACCCAAAATCCTGGTTATTAAGACTATATTGGTATTTTTTAACTGTAATATGATATAGCAGTGATAATCGGCTGCTATATCATAATTTTAATAAATCCAAAAAGTTTTACCAATGAAGAAGGCCATTTTATGGTTTTAGAAAACTTATTCAGATACTTCAGACAGTATTGAGAAGATTTAGATCCTGGAATATTTACAAACATTTGGTTAACATCCTTTTGAAATATATAATTATTTAGAACTTCCTAAAATATAGATTAACTAAACTATTGAACAGATGAACAAAAATTGGAAACATGGCATTAATTTAATTATTGCTATATTTAGTTTTGGGATTTTAAACGCTCAAAGCGAAAAAATAAGTTTATTTGACCTGGAAGATGTTCAGTTGCTTGAGAGCGATTTTAAAAATGCACGTGAAGTAGATCTGGAATACATTATGCAGCTTGATCCGGATAAATTACTCGCACCTTTTTTAAGAGAAGCCGGACTTAAACCAAAAGCCGAAAGTTATCCGAATTGGGAAAATACAGGTCTTGACGGTCATATTGGGGGTCATTATATTACTGCCCTTTCTTTGATGTACGCTTCTACAGAAAAAAAGGAGGTGCTGGATAGACTTAACTATGTGATAAAAGAGCTCAATCGCGTTCAGAAAGCAAATGGCAATGGCTATATTGGCGGAGTTCCCGGAAGTACTAAACTTTGGGAAGAGATCGCTTCTGGTCAAATTGATGCCGGAAGCTTTAGTTTGAATGAAAAATGGGTTCCTCTATACAATATCCATAAAACCTTTGCCGGTTTAAGAGATGCTTATCAGATTGCCGAAAGCGAGTTAGCCAGGAAAATGTTGGTCGATTATAGCAATTGGATGCTTGAAATAACAGAAAATCTTTCAGATGAACAACTTCAGGTAATTCTAAGGTCGGAACACGGCGGGTTAAATGAAGTTTTTGCGGATGTTGCGGCTATCACAGGTGAAGAAAAGTATATGGATCTTGCACGGGACTTATCTCAAAAGGCATTACTTGTTCCTCTAAGTGAAGAGGAAGATGTTTTAAATGGAATGCATGCCAACACCCAGATTCCAAAAGTTATAGGTTTTCAGTCTATTGCAGCACTTACGCAGGAAGACATGTATCAGGATGCAGCAAGATATTTCTGGGAAAATGTAGTAAACAAGCGTACGGTGGCTATCGGAGGTAACAGTGTTAGGGAGCATTTTCATCCTACTACAGACTTTTCCTCTATGATTAACAGCATTCAGGGGCCTGAAACCTGCAATACTTATAATATGCTCAAATTGAGTAAGATGCTCTTCGAGGCAGAAGGCATGGAGAGATACATTGATTATTATGAAGAAGGCTTATATAATCATATTCTTTCTTCGCAAAATCCAAACAAAGGCGGATTCGTATATTTCACCCCCGTGCGTCCAGGGCATTATAGGGTATATTCACAACCGGAAACCAGTTTCTGGTGCTGTGTGGGATCAGGTATTGAAAATCATGGAAAATACAACGAGCTCATTTATGCCTATTCCGGAAACGACTTGTATGTAAATTTATTTATCCCTTCCAACTTGAACTGGAAAGAGAAAGGTCTGACCTTAACCCAGGAAACTCAATTTCCGGAAGAAGAATCTACTTCTTTTCTGGTGGAGACTGAAAAAACACAGCAATTGAATCTGAAGATTAGATATCCAGATTGGGTGACGCAGGGGGAGTTGAAAGTTACAGTAAATAATGAACCTGTTAGGATCAACACAGAGCCGGGCGATTATGTTTCTATTAAACGAAATTGGAAAAATGGCGATAGGATCAATGTAGCACTACCTATGCACCTCACTTCGGAAAGATTACCAGATGGATCAGAATATAAAGCTCTGAAATACGGACCGATTGTTTTGGCAGCAAAAACCGGGAACGAAGATTTAGATGGCCTTTTTGCAGATGCCAGCAGGGGAGGGCATATTGCCGCCGGCAAAACAATCCCACTTACAGAAATGCCTTATTTCCTTTCGGATAAAACCGAAAATATAGAAAAACTGGTAACAAAAGTTTCTGGTAAAGATTTAACTTTTTCAGCATCGGAAGTGCTATATCCTGCAGAGTATAAGGATCTGGAATTTATTCCATTTTACAAGCTGCATGAATCCCGGTATGTGATTTATCTACCTTTGGAGACTACTCAGAATATTAGAAAAATAAATGAAGAACTGAAACAAGAGGAGGCAGAAGAAAAAATTCTTGCCTCCTTGACTATTGATATGGTAGCTCCCGGAGAGCAACAGCCGGAAGCCGATCATTTTATCAAAAGTGAAAATTCCAATATTGGAGTTTATCGAGACCGCCACTGGAGGGATGCCAGAGCCTGGTTTAGTTACCGACTCGTAGATAAACAAAAGGTGGCGCGCACGCTTAGAGTTACATATTTTGGGGGAGACAGTGATCGGAATTTCAAGGTTTTGGTTAATGACCACGTAATTGCTGAAGAAAGCTTTAATGGCTTGGAAGGTAATAGATTCTTTGAAAAAGATTATACTCTTCCCGCTGGAATTGTAAAAAATAACGATGGAACTTTAAATGTAAAATTTGAAGCTTTTCCAGACTCACGTACTGCGGCTATATATGGCGTAAGATTATTGATGCAAATTGATTAGAATTTAAAAGGATCAGGGGTAAAATCTATACTATTCTGTTTGCTCAAAATTATTCCTTTTGGCCTTAGGGAAAGTAACGATTCAAGCGAATACCAATTTGATACGTGAAAAGGTATTAGGTTGGGGAATGGGTAATCCGTTCGGTATAGAATAAATAATCCTCTTAGCAAGCCTAGAATTTAGTTTAGGTTAGCTTTTGAAGGTTATTTTTATGTACAATCTGGTAATCCTGCTCTCATCCTTTATTATATAAGCGGCTATACTTTTCCATTAATATGTCTTCCTCCTCGATTGACGATTTTTCTTCAAAAGCCAAAAAATTTCCTTTGATAAAAAAATATCCTTCCAAACCTATGAAGCTTATCTATCTTAATCAAACTTAATCAAATCCATTACAACACGACCACTACCAGAGTTGAAAAATAGAAGTGGTGGAAGAAAATTCTTTTTAAATGTTTCTTGATTAAATAAAAAAATCCTCCCAAATTAAGGTAAGTTTCTTGATTCTTTAGCGCTAATTATTATAATAATTAAGATTTAATTGAATTTGTCTTAAATATTAAACTAATTACAGTCCTTTTATTTTACTTACTGGTAATTTGAAAATAGCTTATTGAAGGGGGCATTATTTGTTTCGATGGGCTTCGGCCAAATGCTTTAAGAATGTTCAACAAAATATTCTTCGTACAGTTTATTTTGTAATTCCATTAACATCAAGTAGATATTCAAAATAACCCTCTAGTTTTTCATTGGGGTTATGATCAAAATTCTTCCAACAATCTTAAACCACGAGTTCCAGATAATTCGAAAAAGATGAGAAAATAATTTAGATATAAGCCTTTTAAAAGATATCGAAAAATAAAATAGCTCTGTTTTAGAGTTAAATAAAGTTAAAGGTATCAAATTCGGATACACAAGAATTTTGATCCCTCTGAAGTGCCAATAATAGTAAGGATTGGCCATTTTTGGATAGTTCCTCTTCCTCCGCAAGTAAAACCCGTAAATAGCTGATTTATAAGCTTTTACGGGTTTTTTATTTCCTGTTTGCGCCCTAGTTTGTGCCCTAATCCCAAACTATTTATGAGAATTTATTTTGTTTATACCTAGCCCATTGGTATCACTTAGCCCAAATTCATCAATTAAATTCCATATTACAGGATTGGATTTAGCCCAACGATCAACAATTTTTTCTGAATTGGATCTTATTCTGATACCATATTAATAAATAAAAAAGAAAATTCCGCAGCTGACACGTCTTCTTTAGAAGCCGAAATCGACCAGCTTGTTTATCAACTTTATGGTTTGACTGAGGAGGAGATTGGGATTGTTGAGAGTTCCTAGTGCATCAAAATTTAGTTTAGCTCAATATAAAAGTAACAAAAGATTAAAAACTGAAAAACATAAGACATGTATAGTAACTACCCATTTCAGGTTGAAATTGATATTCACAATGAGCAGGAATTAGAAGAAAGAATCGCCGCTATAAAACAACTTCATAGCGAAGGTGTAAGCTTTGAAAAATTCCAACTTATGGTTACAAATTTTAGTAACGGAGAAACCGGACGGAAACCTAATGAAAGTAAATTATTACCCGATTGGAAAGTAATGTATGATCGAGTTAATCGAGGAGACGAAATTACTGTAGAAGAAATAAAAAGTTTATTCGAATATCTTCAAAGATATCATACAATGATGATTAAAAATAACGGCCAAGGTTCTTACGCATCATTGAAAAGGGGGAATATAACTTTGGATGAAGGTTTTCAATTCGAGTATATAGTCTACAAAACGTTAGAGTTATAAAGAGAAATATTGAGCCTAATCAGAATATTTAATAACTAGGTTAATTTCAGAAAGAAATTTAATGAGGGATTCTAATACAGAGCGAATAGGTGTATTTACCACCGGATTGGTATTTACAAAGGATCTAAAATGGATTTTTAGAGAACAGCCGATTGTAGATGTTGGAATTGATGCTTTAGTTGAAGAAGTGAAATCAGGAAATCCTACTGGTAAGTTTATTGCCGTACAAATTAAAACTGGTGAGGGCAATTTTCATTCTAAAAATGATTCATTGGTACTCTACGTTAGTAAAATCCACTATAACTACTGGCTCAATACCAATATCCCAATTATAGTCGTAGCTCACATACCTGAAAATGATTTAACGACTTGGGAACATATAAGCGATAAAACTCTTCAGAAAACAAAAACTCAATGGAAACTTGAAATTCCAAAATCAAAATTATTAAGTGAAAAATCCATTGAGGAATTATCTAAAATAATACAATCAGAAATTCAAGATGATTTTGAACATCGACTCTTAAAAAATGAAGTTAGTGCAGAGGAGATATACGAAATAGAGAAAGATTTTAGCTTCTTTAAAAATTCTGTTACTAACTTAATCAGCATTTCTAATTATTTGGAAAAGATGAATGTTGGGACAGCCAGATCTAGGAAGCAAATTGACCATTTTGCAGAAATTGGTTTGGATGAATTTGATAAAAGGGTGAAAAAGAATGTCAAAACATATGCAACTTTAATGATGCAAACGGCTTGGAAATTAAATGCAGAAATAGAGGACTTTGCCCAGAATTTCTCGAAAGGCATTAGAGCTTATGAAAAGGCTTGTATAGCTACCTTCCATATGAATCAAGATTACCTTCTACTTCAAGAAATTAAAGATAGTTTAGAAGGGATTAGACCAAATACACTAGCTTCAATTGAGGCAGTAAAGGATATGCGGAATTCTGCTTCGGCTCTACCAACTAAATATTCTCAACTAAAAAAATCCAGGTTAAAATTTATTGAGATTAGCAACCAAATAATAGTAGAATTTAAACTTTCAGATGAAATTGTACTATCGCTTATAAATAATCTAGAAGAGAAATTGGGCTAAGAATCATTGGTTAGTTTCTTTAGAAATCGACGTAGTCGTAAGTTCACATTAATTATAAACTAAAAAGTTCAAGGAATATAAATGAAAACATTTATCTCTGACATAATACCAAAAATTCAGAAATACAGTAAGAAATTGGATGATTTGACCTTCATTACAAATCAACAATGGGTACTAATAAATGATCTAAAGGACTTAAAAACGACCTATATTTTTCGCAATGGTGGAATTTTACTTATTGCTGAAAATGGACTAGTTAGCAAGGCAAAATGGGAATATTTAAATTCGGATTCACTTTTGATCGAAAACGGTTCTCAAACTTTTTTAATGCAACAGTCCTTCAAAAGCGAAGATGTCCTGGTGATGAATTTAGACGGAAATAATACCCGCTGCGGGAGGTCTCATGACCTCACGCCTGCTGCAATTTTGAAGGAGAGCATGAGCATATAGAAGTCTCCTGACTTCATCTTACAATTATGTAAACCATTTATGAATACACGTATATACCTTTTGGCTTGACAATTAATTAGTATATATTAGTTGTTTTTGAAAAAAAATTTCAGATCAGGATATGAAAAAGAAAACAGAATCAGAGCAATTAATTATTGCTAATAAAGAACTTGTCTTTCAGAACGAAGAAAAAGAAAAACGGGCGGCAGAGTTAATTATTGCAAACAAAGAATTAAAAGAACAAGAAATCTTCCTAAGAGAATCGCAAAGAGCCGCACACATAGGTTCCTATAAACTCAATTTTATAACAGAACATTGGCAGTCGTCGGAAACGCTTGATGATATATTTGGCATAGATAAAAGCTATATCCGGAGTATAGAAGGTTGGAAAGAGATTATCCATCCCGATGATCAAAATACAATGGATGAGTATCTCCGTTTAGAAGTAATAGGTAAACAAAAATCATTTGAGAGGGAATACAGAATCGTAAGAATTAATGATAAGCAAACCAGGTGGGTTTGCGGGCTTGGCGAAGTAAAATTTGATGATAGCGGTAATGCCATTCAATTGATCGGAACCATTCAGGACATTACCAAACGCAAAAAAACGGAGCAGAAATTGTTTGAAAGCAAAGAGATGCTATCCCAATCGCAGAAATTAACCCAAATGGGTAGTTGGGGATTAAATGTTGAAACAGGAGAATTATCCTGGTCTGCTGAAGCGTATAATATTCACAATTGCGACCCTGAAACTTTTACTCCCACCCCTGAAACACTTATCAACCTATTACTTCCTGAAGACAGGGAATTGCTGAGCAACTGGATTAGTAAAGTCATTACCGGAATAAATCAAAACGCGATTGTTTATCGGCTGGGTTCCGATGATGGCACCATAAAATATATTCGGGGAGAGGGTAGATCCGTTCTTAATAAAGCAGGGAAAGTAATCAGACTATTCGGCACAGCACATGATATTACAGAGCGGATAGAATCGGAAGAGAAAATGTTCCAGCTTTCTTCCATTATTAACGCCACTAGTGATATTGTAGGTATAGCTAACAGCGCAGATCAACATATTACTTTTTTGAATAAAGCAGGCCGTGAAGCATTGGGTTTTGGCGAGGAGGAAGATCTGTCGGAAACGAAAATATCAGATTATTCGCCTGCCTGGGCTAATGAACTCATTCTTAAAGAAGGTATTCCTGCTGCAATGAAAACAGGCAAATGGATGGGTGAAACAGCCTTACTCACCAAGACCGGGGTTGAAATCCCTATATCGCAGGTAATTGTTTTGCACAGTGATGAAAAGGGTAAACCTCAATTTTTTGCTACCGTAGCCCGAGATATTACAGAAAGTAAAAAAGTGGAAGAAAACCTAAAACAAAGTGAAGTTCGTTTTCGTTCCTTTTTTGAAAATTCACCAGTGCCGCTTTTCGTGTTTGATTTAAACTTAGGAAAATTTGTAAGTGTAAATTTGGCTACGGAAAGACTTTTTAAGCTTACTAACAAGGAATTAACAAATAAAGGACCCGGAGATATTAGCCCAGAGTTTCAACCCGACGGGACTAAATCGGAGGAAAAAATAAAAGAGAGAATAGCTAAGGCATTAAACGGAGAGAAACTGGAATTTGAGTGGGTTTTTATTATTGGTGATGGAAGTGAAATTTTGACTGAAACTAGACTTTCTTTATTGCCTTCTAACGGCTCACCTTTAATCCTTGCCTCTTCCTTAGATATAACCGAACGGAGAAAAGATGAAATAAAACTGAAACGGAATAATAAAGAACTCCAGAAAATCAACGCTGAACTGGACCGCTTTGTTTATAGCGTTTCGCACGATTTGCGTGCACCGCTTAAATCTATGCTGGGCTTGACAGATATTATCAATAATGATATAGAACCAGAAAACAAAGAGCAGCTTGAGCGGCTGCAAATGATGAAGCAAAGTGTAGTTAAATTAGACAATTTTATTGAGGACATTCTGCATTACTCCCGCAACTCGCGAATGGAGGTAACCAAAGAGGAAATCTGTTTTGAGGAAGCGATTAATGATATATGGGGAAGTCACAAATTCATGGAAGGCACAAAGGGATTAAAGCTGAAATTGGAAATACAACAGGCAGAAAAATTTATTTCAGACAAGCGAAGAGTAATCGTGATTCTGGGCAACCTCCTCTCAAATGCCGTTAAATACCAAGATGCGACTAAAGAAAATCCATTCGTGAATATTATGGTTCAATGTAGCAAAGAAAATGCAATCATCTCTGTGGAAGACAATGGCATCGGCATTGCCAAAAATAAACAGGAAAAAATATTTGAAATGTTTTACCGCGCCACCACTCTATCCTCAGGTTCTGGTCTTGGAATGTATATTTTAAAAGAAACGATGGAAAAACTTGGCGGTACTTTCGCTCTTGAATCTGAATTGGCCAAAGGAGCAAAATTTACTGTTACGATTCCTAATCAACTGGTGTCTCTAAATTAAATACAATTTATGAAATTTAAACATGCCTTATTAATTGATGATAATAATATAGACAATTACATCACCAAACACATCATCACGCAAAGTAAAAAAGCAGATAGAATAACCATTAAAAATTCTGCTATTAAAGCACTGGAATATTTAAATACAATAAATCATGCTAATGAAGAATTTATTGATATTATTTTTCTCGATATCAACATGCCCGAAATGGATGGATTTGATTTTCTGGATGAGTTAATAAAATTTCCGGAAGAGATCATTGCAAAAACTTCTGTATTCATGCTCACTTCTTCCGACCACCCTAAAGATATAAATCGTGCAACACAATATTCTGTAGTAAAAAAATACATTGTCAAGCCATTAACCGATGATATTCTGAACGATCTAAAGTAAAATAACAGCTTCTTATTCTTGAGAAAACAAATAATAAGCCATTTTTTTGTCTATAAAACCCCGCTGCGTGAAGTCTGTTGTTGCTGCGTGAGGTCTCATGACCTAGCGCCTGCTGTAATGGAGGAAGAACAAATTAGTGTCTTGAAGTCACATGACTTCATCAAAATAATCAAGTAAGACAAAAATTAAAAAAGGATTTAAACCGTGAAATTCAAAGCTTGTTTGAATCTAATCTTCTTCAAGTAATGGGGCTGCACTTGGTAAAGTCGGAATTTAGCATTAAAAATAAGCGAATTGACACCTTGGCTTTTGATCCTGAATCCAAAGCATTTATCATTATAGAATACAAAAGAAATAAAAATATAAGTGTTGTGGACCAGGGTTTCACTTATTTAAGCCTTATGCTGGAAAATAAGGCAGATTTTATTATTGAGTATAGTTGAGAAGTTCAACCAGGGGTTTTTCATCTAAAACTCCTTTGCCGGATATAATCTCCTGCCAGATATCAAGATCAAATATTTTATTGCCATGTTCTATGTAAAGATCTACGGCTTCTTGTGCTGAAAAACGAGCTTTTGCGGGGTCACCTTTAGAAGGTGCGCCTACGATACTACCCTTTTTTCCCTTTGCTTTTTTATTGGTGATGATGGTATAAAGTTCCCTTTGGAGAGTGCGGTCTCATCTATAGAGAGCTTTGAGCTGATGTTCTCGGGGAAGATGAGCCATTGCTTTGAATGGGATTTTTGATCCCACTCCTTAAAATCACTTAAATAATCTTTGTACTGG
>Ga0307487_1001805_pt1 | contig 14554 bp, 18 predicted proteins | sample CBIW12metaG_FD_203665 | JGI IMG/M metagenome (GOLD analysis project Ga0307487, IMG submission 203665) | Sea-ice brine microbial communities from Beaufort Sea near Barrow, Alaska, United States - CBIW 1.2 | ecosystem: Environmental > Aquatic > Marine > Coastal | place: USA: Alaska | collected... | reverse complement strand
GCTAGCACGCTTCGCTTAGTGCCAGAGCACCGCAACGAACACGTTCACCAGTGCGGCAAATCCGGCGAGGTGCAAGAAGGGCAGTGCAGCTTTCTTCTCGCTTGTTCCGGCGGCTAATGCCGTGCCCTGGCGTGCGCGAGCAACGAGAACGGAAACCAGCACGACAACGGCAAAGATGGTCTTCACGGCGATCTTGGCGTTATTGACGTCTTCGTCAGCCACCTGCAGCAGACCTACGAGGGCAAGTCCGGTCACGAGCTGGGTGATTGCACCGATCAGCATGGTGCCAAACTCGAACCCTTGCTTGCGGCGCAGTTGGAGGGCGAATGATCCGATGATCAGCGACAGCCCAATAATATGGATAACGACTAGCGCGAGAATAATTGGTTCAACATTCATGGTTATGGGTGCTTTCTTTAGTCGTTGCCTTTGATGACGATTGCATCAGTGGGTGGGGCGGCTTCGGTGGGGCGGCGGTAGACGTCTGGCTCGATATAGATCACGCGGGCCATGGGCTCGACGGCACGAATTTCGCGTTCGACACTGTCGATGCTTTCTGCGACATCCGAGACTCGCGATTGCGCTCCGAAGTCGATCTTGGCGGCAACGAGCAGTTCCTCTGGGCCGAGATAGAGCGTCTTCATGTGGATGAGTGAACGCACGTCGGGGTGCGCGTTGATGGCGTCGCGGATCAGGTTGCGCTGCTTCACTGTCGCGCCTTCGCCGACGAGCAGGCTCTTGGTTTCGATGCCGAGAATGATGGCGACAGCCACCAGCAGGATTCCGATCGCGATGGTGCCGACGGCATCCCATAGTGAGTCGCCGGTGAGGATTGTGAGGCCAACTCCGAAGAGTGCGAACATGAGGCCGAACAGTGCTGCTACGTCCTCGAGCAGTACGACGGGAAGTTCGGGGGCTTTGGCGTGACGTACGAATGCGATCCAGCTCTGCGTTCCGCGAACCAGATTCGATTCACGCACGGCGGTACGCAGTGAGAACGACTCGAGCCCGATCGCGATGATCAGAACCGTGATGGGTAGCCACTCCTGCTCGAGCGGGTGCGGATTCTGAAGCTTGTTGATGCCCTCATAGAGCGAGAAAACTCCACCAACGGAGAAGAGGATGATCGAGACAACGAAGGCGTAGACGTAACGCTCGCGGCCATAGCCGAATGGATGCTCGGCGTCCGCGTGCTTCTTGGCCTGCTTGCCACCCAGCAATAGGAGCCCCTGGTTGCCTGCGTCGGCCACCGAGTGAACGCCTTCGGCGAGCATTGCGCTGGAGCCAGAGACGGCAAAGGCAATGAATTTTGTGATCGCGATGCCGGTGTTTGCCAACAGTGCAGCGATGATTGCTTTGTTTCCGCCTGACGCGCTCATGTCATCAATCCTAGGATGTTCATGTGACTACTTCTCTTCCTAGCATTGCAATTGTCGGCGCCGGATCAATGGGGGGTGCCATCCTGCAGGGTTTGCTTGACCCTTCGGTGAAGGTAACCGGGGGCATCCGCGTGACAAATCGCACCGAAGCGAAGGCGGCTGTGGTGCGTTCTGAGGGGGTGGAGTCCTTTGCGTTGGAGAATACCCCCGACGGCAACGCGCGTGCTGTGAAGGGCGCAAAGGTTGTGATGCTGGGCGTGAAGCCGCACATGATTCCTGACACCCTCACCGACCTTGCCCCGTTTCTTGAGCCCGACGCGATCATCATTAGTGTCGCTGCGGGGGTGACGACGGCGCGGATGGAAGCGATCGTCGACAATGTTGTGTTGCGTGCCATGCCCAATACTCCCGCGATCGTTGGCAAGGCCGTTACGGGGCTCAGCGCGGGATCGCGGGCCACAGACGACGATCTCGCTATCGGCCGTGCCGTGTTTGAGACGGTTGGCACCGTAGTTGAAACGCCAGAGTCGCAGATTGATGCCCTCAGCACGATCTCCGGATCGGGTCCAGCCTACGTGTTCTATTTCATTGAAGAATTCATGCGCACCACCATCGATCTTGGGTTTACGCCCGAACAGGCGCTCACCCTGGTGGCAGGAACGTTTGAGGGTTCGCTGGCGTTGCTTGCGGCATCCGATAGTTCACCTGAACAGCTGCGTAAGCAGGTAACGAGTCCCAATGGCACCACGGAGCGCGCTGTGGAACAGTTCCAGGCCGCCGACCTCAAGTCGATCTTTGATCGCGCTACGGGCGCAGCACTGGCGCGAGCGAACGAACTCGCGGCAGGCTAGAAGCGGCCATGGAGGGCTCGGGAACGGCGCGAGAGCGAGTCGATGATCACGGCGAGCAGCAATACCGCTCCCGTGACCATGTAGCGCACAGATGAGTCGAGGCTCAGCAGCGTGAGCCCGCTCGAGATCGACTGGATCACAACGATTCCGAGCAGAGCAGACCAGGCGCTTCCGCGACCGCCAAAGAGACTCGCTCCGCCGATGACGGCTGCGGCAATCGCTGTCAGGTTGGTGTCGCCGCCGCCACTGCTCTGGTTGGCGGCTGCCAGCCGCGAGGCAGCCAGAACTCCGCCGAGGGTCGCAAGCGTTGCGCTGAACATGAAGACCGAAATGTACACCCGGTCAACCCGGATGCCGGCACGCCTGGCTGCTTCAACATTGCCGCCGACAGCATAGATTGACCGACCCCAGCGGGTGCGCTTGAGGGCGAAGTCAACGGCCACGACCAGCACGACAAAGAGCAGGAACATGAGTCCGATGCCGCGGTCGGTGTTGAGATACCAGGCTCCGAACATGAGAGCCACGATCAGGAGTGCGCCACGGAGCAGGATCGCAGTGCGGGACTCGGGCAGGAGCCCTGCGCGAAGTCGGCGATTGGCGAGGGAGAGGTGAGAGCCGACGTAGAAGGCGGTGGCGAGTCCGACGAGCACGTACGAGAGCCAGTCGGGCAAGAACATCAATTGGGCGAATTGCACGATCCACGAATCGAACGGGATATTTATCGACCCCAACGGGCCGAGCACCCAGAGCTGCAGTCCAAGAACTCCGAGGAGCCCGGCAAGGGTGATCACGAAACTGGGGACACCGAAGCGGGTCAGCAGAAAACCGTAGAACCAGCCTACGAGGGCACCGGCGGCGAGTGCGACAAGAATCGCAAGCGGCAGCGGCCAGTTCAGTTGCGTGAACGTGACGGCCAGTATTGCTGCGGCAAGCCCAGACAGGGACCCAACCGAAAGGTCGATCTGGGCGAGGAGCAGTACGAGCACTACTCCGAGTGCGATGGTGCCGAGGGCTGCACACTGCATGGCGAGGTTCACGAGGTTAGCGCTCGACAGGAATGTTGGATTCAGAATCTGAAAGACGGTCCAGATAATTGCGAGGCCAACGACTACGGGGATCGCGCCGAGGTCCCCGCCGCTCACGCGGGAGCGGAACGCCGCCCACGTTTGCGCCATGCCGACGGGGGGCACTAGCTCAACGGTTGGCGTGCTATTGCTTGGCGGTCGAGGAGGGGAGGTGCTCATGAACTGAGTCCTTCCTGAGCGCGAGTAAATATTGCACCCTGCAGGTGTGCGCGCCGGGTCACCGCGTTGTCGGTTGCTCCCGTAATCGCGGCAATGATGTCTTCGTAGGTCACGTCGGCAACGGCAAAGTCGCCGTTATTGCGGCCGAGACGCAAGACGACAACGCGGTCGGCGACAGCCTGTACGTCAGCCATGTTGTGGCTCACGAGAACGATGCCATGCCCGCGTTCGCGGAGATGTTCTATGAGGTTCAATACTTCAGCGGTCTGGGCAACGCCCAGTGCCGCCGTTGGCTCATCGAGTACAACAATTGAGGGCTCCCCGATCAGGGATCGCGCTATCGCAACAGTCTGCCTTTGCCCTCCTGATAGACCGGCAACGGGCGTGCGCACTGAGGGAATCTTGGCAGATAGTTGGCGGAGCAACTCCCACGTTCGTTGCTCCATTTCCACTTCGTCGAGGGCGCGAACACCCAGCTCCCTGCCGAGGAACAGATTGGAGACAACGTCGAGGTTGTCGCACAGCGCCAGATCCTGAAACACCGTCGCGATGCCCAGATCGCGGGAGTCTGTCGGGTTGGCGAGAGAAACCTCATCGCCGTAGTGGGTGATTGTGCCCGAGGTGGCCTGATGGACCCCGGCCAAAATCTTTACCAGCGTCGACTTGCCTGCCCCGTTGTCGCCAACGATTGCGACAACCTCGCCGGGATAAATGTCGAGTGACACATCGATCAACGCCTGAATCGCACCAAATGACTTGTTCATTCCGCGGAGCGAAAGGATGGGCTCATCGTCTGAAGTAGTCGGGCTGACTGCGGTCATGAGACGCTCTCTTCCTTGCTCGAAACTGTGGAGACTTCGTAGTCGGCCATTATTGAATCCCTGCCGCGACACAGGCCCGTGCATATTCGGGGGTGCAGATCTGCTCGACCGTGTAAAAGCCATCGGCCACCACGGTCTCCATGATGTTGTCGATAGTGACAATCACCGGTGTCAGCAGCGTGGTCGGAATGCCGATGGTGTCGTCGCTCAACCCCACGAGCGTCTCGCCATTGAGCAGCGCAACCGCGTTCGTTGCCGCGATCTCTGCTTGGAGCTTCAGATCCTTGTACACGGTCATGTACTGGTCACCGCTCACAATGCGTTGCATGGCGGTGAGCTCAGCATCCTGACCAGTCACAGGCGGCAGCGGCATCACCCCGCCAGCCTTGAGAGCCGCAATTGCGCCCCCTGCGGTTGCATCATTTGCGGCGTAGACGCCGACGAGGCTGTCACCGAACTGGGTGACTTGGCTCGCCATCCACTCTTGGGCTTTGTCTGGGCTCCAGTCGGGCGTATCGAATTCGGCAACGACCGTGAATGCACTGCCGTCGATCACGCTGTGCGCGCCCTTTGCGAATAGGCGGGAGTTGTTGTCTGTGGGGGATCCGTTAATCATCACGATGTTTCCGGAAGAATAGCCGTCGGCTGCCAGCTTCTCGACGAGCGCTTTTCCCTGAAGTGCACCAACTTTTTCGTTGTCGAACGAGACCCAGAATGCGAGCTCAGGATTGCCGACGAGCCGGTCATACGAGATCACGGGGACCTTGCGCGACTGCGCGGCCGCCACGATTGTTACGGCAGCAGATGAGTCGACAGGGTCAAGCACAAGAACACTGATTCCCTGAGCAAACGCGGACTCAGCCTGCTGCTGCTGCTTCGCGGGATCCTGATCGGCGTTAGCGTACACAACCTCACACTCGGGGCACAGCTCAGCAACCTTTGCCTCAAAGAACGGGCGGTCATAAGCCTCGTAGCGGGCCGTCTTTGACTCGGGCAACAGCAGCGCAATCCTGCGCTCAGCACCAGCGCCGCTCGGACCGACAGCCGTGCATCCGCCAAGGAACAACGCGACAAAAATCAGCGAGGTAATAGCTTTAGCCACCCGCTGGGACCGAGTGGTTCTCATGATGAGACAGCCGACGGTGTCACAGAATCGGCACCAATCGTGAGCTGGTCGATCGCAAAAGCGATCGCACCCAAGAGCTCTGTTCGCGCGCCAAGCTGGCTTTGCACGAGATCGGCAGCCCGATCGGGGCCAACGATGACGGCACGCTCCATCGCGTGCCGCATCGGTCCGAGTAACAATTCGCCAGCCTGCGCAAGCTCGCCGCCCACCGCGATCCGGTCAGGATCAAGAACGTTGCAGATGTTTGCTGCAGCAACCCCCAAATGGCGGCCGGCATCAGCAATCGCTCGGATGCAGGCGGCATCACCCGCGATCGCTTTCACCACAACATCGTGCAACTTGAGCCCGCGGCGGCCCGCCCGCACCGACTCGATAATGGCTTGTCCTCCGACCAGCGTTTCGAGGCATCCACGATTTCCACAGCGACAGAGAGCGCCGTCTTCGTTAAGCACCATGTGCCCGAATTCACCCGCGGTGCCGTTGTGGCCGCGAAATACTGCGCCGTTCAGGATGAGCCCGGCACCGATGCCTTCATCGACGCTGATGTAGAGAGAGTTAGGTTTGCCGCGCAACGCACCGGTGCGGAACTCTGCAAGCGCACCCAGGTTGGCGTTGTTGTCGACATACACGGGGCTGTTGACTCGGATGCCCAATGACTCGGCGACGGGCACACCATCCCAGCCGCGCATGATGCCGGTTCGCGTGATGATGCCACTGGTCAGATCCATGGGCGCGGGCATTGCAAGGCCGACCGCGAGGATCTCGTCGTGGGTGGCATCCACAGACTCCAGCATGTCGGTGATGAGCTGCGCTGCCCGGTTGAGTTCATTGTCTGCACGATGGTCTTTTGCCAGCGGCATGTGCTGTTCAGAAACCACCGTGTGAGCAACGTCAGAAAGGGCTACGCGCATGTGGCGCTCCGAGAAATGCACTCCAGCAACAAGACCGAGAGCGCGGGCGAGCGTCACTTGGTGGGCGCGCCGGCCACTGCGAGTGCTCGGGTTTGTTGCTAGCACTTCGGCGGCCGCTAGTTCCTTGACAATGTTGGAGACAGTGGCAGGAGAGAGCCCAGTTACCCCGGCCAGTTCTATCTGGGTGAGCCCGCCGTGATGCTTCACCGCGTCGACGATGCGAGCGCGGTTCGCTTCGCGGAGCGAAGATTGCGACCCCGGAGTCGCCCGTATTTTGCTCACTGAATCAAGATACAGGTAGGCAGGGCCAGAGAATCAGTCCACGAACGGGGCTAACTCGCAAGTGTCGCGAACTTCTCGATGTTCTCTGAGTTGCCACTGATGATCACGAGATCGTGATTCGAGATCACTGTCTCGGGTGTCGCATAAGTGAATTCCTTGCCAGGCGACTTCACTCCGACCACGGTAATTCCGTACTTGCGGCGTACTTGAGACTCACTGAGTGGCACCCCGCGAATCGGCTTCGGAGGGTACATTTTCACGATCGCGAAGTCATCATCGAACTCGATGAAGTCGAGCATCCGGCCTGATACCAAGTGGGCAACGCGCTCGCCAGCTTCAGCCTCCGGATAAATCACATGGTTGGCACCAATGCGATTCAGAATCTTGCCGTGGGAGCGACTGATCGCCTTTGCCCAGATCTGCGGAATCTTGAGGTCGACCAGGTTGGCGGTAATGAGCACGCTTGCCTCGATCGAGGAGCCAACGGCGACCACCGCGATCGAAAAGTCTTCGGCGCCGATCTGGCGCAGGGCATCGATGTTGCGAGCATCTGTCTGCACTGCATGCGTGACGCGCTCTGACCATTTCTGTACCAGGCCGAGGTCTTCGTCTATGGCGAGAACTTCGCGGTCGAGGCGCTGCAGTTGACCGGCGGTGGCGGCCCCGAAGCGGCCGAGGCCGATCACGAGTACCGGCGCATTGTGGGGAATCTTGTCAACCAACGATGGGCCTCTCTTCTGCTCTTGTGAACAATTGACGGCGCTGACTGGCCGCAAGGGCTGCCGCCAGAGTAACCGTTCCCACTCGGCCTGCCCACATTGTGGCGGCGAGGATGTATTTGCCGCTATCGGGCAAAGACTCGGTGAGCCCTGTCGAGAGTCCACAGGTCGCAAAGGCGGAGATCACATCAAAGAGCACTCGATCGAGTGGTTCTTTGGTGATCTGCAGGATCGCGACGGTGGAGATCGCGACGATTGTTGCGCCCCACAGGGTGACGCTCACGGCCAATCGCAGCACATCGGTGGGGATGCGGCGTTCGAAGGCGTGCATGTCGTTATCGCCGCGGGCTTCGGCGAGAGCAGCCAAGAAGAGCACAGCGAGAGTGGTGACCTTGATTCCGCCAGCAGTGGATGCCGAACCACCACCCACAAACATCAGCATGTCGAACACCAGCAGTGTTGAGCCATTGAGCTCATTGATGTCGATGGTCGAGAAACCGCCAGACCGCGTCATTGTCGACAGAAATGTCGCCGTCAGTGGACGGGAGACGAGGCTTTGACCGCCAAGAGTATTTGTGTTATTCCATTCGAGCACGATTATCGCTATTGCTCCGAAAACAATCAGCACTAGCGTGGTCGCGAGGGTCAGGCGGGCGTGCACAGAAAGGCGGGCGCCAGCCTTAATTTTGCGTACAACGGCGAAGATTACGGGAAAGCCTAGGCTGCCCAGAAATACGCCGGCACCGATCGCTCCGAGCATCCATGGGTCTTGGGCAAAAGCTTCCATGCCGCTGACTGCGGGCACGAAACCGGTATTGGTGAAGGCGGATGCTGCAAAGTAGAACCCTTGCCAAATGGCGGGCCAGACATCGAGGCCCTCCACTAGCAGCCGCGGGATGATCACGAGAGCGAGCACTAGCTCGATGGCGAGCGCGCTGATGGCCACCGTCGCGAGGAGCCCACCAATTTCGCCCAAGCGAATTGCTTGTGATTCAGAAACGGGCCCAACGTGAATTCGTGACGGGTTGGAGTCGCTGGCGGCAATGAGCCGTTGACGTAGTCCGAGGCGACGCGAGACAACGAGGCCAAGCATGCTGGCAAGGGTGAGCACTCCGATGCCGCCGACCTGCAACCCGATCAGGATCGCGGTGTTGCCGAACGCCGACCAGTGGGTGGCCATGTCTACGGTGGTCAGGCCGGTGACACAGATCGCCGACACAGCGGTGAACAGGGCGTCGACGAGGGGAGTGGCTTGCCCGTCGCGGGCAGCGATCGGCAAGACGAGCAGCGTGGTGAGCACGATCACGAGCGCCGAGAAGATGGTGATCGCGAAGCGGGCCGGGGTTGCGGCAGCGAAACGATCGATCAGGTCGCGCACGTGACTGGCGATACTGCGATCACGATTGTATGCACGCATGGGTGCCCGCGGACTCATCGTTTTCTCTCCCCACGCACAGGAGGCCATGGTACTACCCAGCAAGCCCGACTACCCTGAAGTCATGGCCGATATCTTTGACGTAGTTGCCGATTCAACGCGGCGTAGTCTTCTCACTGTGCTGCTTGAGCAGTACATCGCCTCTGATTCTCCCAGTGGCGAGCTCAGCGTGAGCGAGATTGTTGAGAAGCTCGATTTGAGCCAGCCGACTGTTTCCAAGCACCTCAAGGTGCTGCGCGATCATGGTTTAGTTTCGGTGCGTGAAGAAGGCCAACACCGCTACTACCGCCTCGACTCGTCACCACTTGAGGAGGTCGAGGACTGGCTGATTCCGTTCTTGAGCGCTGATTTCCACGATGACTTTGATGACGCGGTTCGTGACTCCGTCGGTGCATTTGCCGCCTGGTCGGGAGCGGATGTCGGAGACAACTTTGGTCGTCAGGTCGCCGAGCGCACACATCGGGCCCGTTCCGCACTTCACGATGTTTCGGAGGCTGCTAAGCAGCTCCCGCGCAACGTCCGCAATCGCATCTTTGGCAAAGATTAGCTCGCAAGCGCGCCGCGGTTGATGGATTAGGGCTGGACACCGAGTCACACCAGCCCCTATTGTTACCGATTAGCACTTCAGTCACACACTGCGGGTGCTGTGCAGCCGTCTGTGAAGCTAAGAGGGGCTAGTCCAATGTCACGTGATCTCACTGAGATGCGCTTTCTCACCGTCGCCGAAGTGGCCGACATGATGCGTGTCTCCAACATGACCGTGTACCGACTTGTCCACTCGGGTGAGCTGCCCGCAGTTCGCTTTGGTCGATCATTCCGCATTCCGGAATCGGCGGTGGCGAGTGCCGTTGCCCCCTCTATCTCTGAGGTTGGCTAGCAGCGAACATTCAGGTTGGGTTCGCTCCCCGTTCACCGAATCTTCAAAACCCGCACGGTGCGGTAAACTCCTCCGGTATGTCTTTCCGCGGTTCTGAATCGGACCGGGTCGGTTCGTTCAGAAATCAGTGAGGTCCCTATGGGTTCAGTCATCAAAAAACGTCGCAAGCGTATGGCCAAGAAGAAGCACCGCAAGCTGCTCCGCAAGACGCGCCACCAGCGTCGCAACAAGAAGTAGCTATTTTTAACGACCGCACTTCCGCACGGTTCGGTGTTAGTTTTAACGACCGTGCTTCCGCACGGTCTTGGCCTGCCGCTTAACTCGCCTTCTCGCCTCTTTCAGGTCGGCGCGGTTGAGCGGCAGAATTTGCCATCCCATTTTTTGGGCATAATTCCTTAGCTTCGCATCCGCATTCACCGCAACGCGGTTTCCGACTGCACTCAGCAGCGGGATGTCGTTGCTGGAGTCGGAGTACGCCCAACACTCAGCGAGGTCGGCCCCGAGTCGCTCCGCGAGTTCTGTGGCGACGGTAGCTTTCTCGGAACCGTGAATTACGTGTCCGTCGAGTTCTCCCGTCAGAACGCCATCCCGGGCGTGCACACGCGTGCCCAATGCTCCGGTGAGTCCGAGCCTCGTCGCGATCACGTCAGCAACGAACTGTGGGGTTGCCGTGAGCAGCCACACTTCGTGACCCTTCGCAATGTGCTCTTGGGTGAGGTCGACGGTTTCTGGCCACAGGTTAGGCAGAATGTCGCGCTCATAGATCTGCTCGGCCAGCTCGAACAGTGTCTGTTCGGAGTGTCCGCCAACAATGGCTAGGGCACGTTCCCGTGCGGTCACCATATGTTTGTGATTCTCGCCAACAGAGATGAAGCGAAACTGCTGCCACGCAAAGCGGGTGATATCGCGCCACCCCACAATGCCGCGGCGCCACGCCTCTTTGCCGAGGTAGTACACGCTCGCGCCACGCATCAGGGTGTTATCCACGTCAAAGAACGCCAGAACAGCGTTCTGACGAGACAGGGGCGTCGTTACCTCGTGCATCCGCATTATTCTAGGGTTGTGGCTACGAAACGTCTTACATTGATCGGTAAACCCGGTTGTCATTTGTGTGACAATGCTCGGGATGTGATCACCGGCGTCATCGCCGAACTGTCGCCAGAGCTCACGGTCGAGCTCACGGAACAGTCGATTCTCGATGACGAAGAACTTCGCGCGAAGTATTCGGATGAGATCCCTGTAGTACTCATCAACGACCGCGTGCACACCATCTGGCGTGTCGACCCCGCACGGCTCAGTGCCGCACTTCAGGAGGAATCCGAATGATCCGTCACGTCGTCATGTGGAAACTCAACGCCGAAGATGCCGAAGGTCAGAAATCCGCAGTGAATGCCATGGCTGCAGCCTTGGAACCCCTAGTTGGCCAGATCGAGGGCCTCGAAAGTGTCACTGTGCGCCCAAATACTGCAAACACTGCGGCCAACTGGGACGTCATCCTCGAGTCTGACCACACCTCGGTTGAGGCACTCGCGGTCTACGCGACCCATCCGCTGCACGTCGCAGCCGGCTCCATAGTCAAGGCGAACACTCGCGAGCGTGCCTCGGTCGACTTCGAACTCTAGTGCGGCCCACAGCGTAGCTGACTTCGAGCCGAAGGCTACTTCTTGATAGGAATCGGGCCCGTCAGGTGGTTCTTGATCGAGTCACGCTCAGCGGCCAACGACGCGAGCGTTCCGCTATCGAGGCCAGGCTGCAGCATGTCGTCGAACGGGTTGCCGATTCCTGTCTTGGCGTGCACAATCTCGGCATAGTTGGTGGCTGCAGCGGCAACCTGCGCACTCGCCCGCTGCGCCTTCTTCAGCGACACCGGCTTACTGCCCGCAACTTCGGCATGCTTATTGAGCGCCTTTTTCAGATCCTTGAGCGCCGCATCAATTTTCTTTGACATGTCGTCATCCTGCCTTAACGGGTTGCGTGCTGGCTATGGGGTGGTGTGTCGGAACTTGTTGTCCGTGGCAGCTACGGGGTGAGCCGTGTCGGTCCGCGGAACAGGTAGGTGGCTTCGCGCAGGTTCGGCAGGCCGAGCATGAGCATCAGCACGCGGCCAAGGCCCATGCCGAAACCACCGTGCGGCGGCACGCCATAGCGGAAGAAGTCGAGGTAAAAGTCGAGCTCCGCCGGGTCCATTCCCTTGTCACGAATCTGCGCCTCTAACACGTCAACGCGGTGCTCGCGCTGGGCGCCAGTAGAAATTTCGACACCGTTGTAGATGAGGTCATAGCTGTTGGTGAGGCCAGCATCATCCGCATGACGCATGTGGTAGAACGGGCGGATGCTTGAGGCATAGTCGGTCAAAAACACGAAATCGTGGCCGTAGGTTTCTTTTACATAGGCGGCGATCTGGCGCTCACCCTCTGGGTCCATATCGGCGTCGGTACGCGGCACCGTGTAGCCTCGATCGCTGATAATCTGCTTCGCCTCGGCCAGCGGGATGCGGGGGAATGGTGCCGTCGGAACTGTCAGCTCAATGCCGAACAATTTTTCGATCTCTTCGCCGTGCTTGTCTTTGACTGCCTGGAAGCCGATGATCATGAGCTCTTCATGCAGTGTCATGACATCTTCGTGGCTGTCGATCCAGCTGATCTCGTTATCGACCATCGTGAACTCGGTGGCGTGACGTGACGTGAAGCTGGGGTCGGCACGAAAACTGGGGGCGATCTCAAAGATCTTGCCGAACCCGGCTGCCTGCGCCATCTGCTTGAAAAACTGTGGGCTCTGCGCCAAATACGCCTTCGTGTCGAAGTACTCGACCTCAAAGAGTTCAGCCTTCGACTCACTCGCGCTGGCCATGAGCTTGGGGGTGTGAACCTCAATGAAGTCGTTCTCGACCCAATAGGTGCGCCAGGCGTGCTCGAGAGTGGTTTGGATGCGGAAAATCAGGCTGTTGCGCGGCACCCGCAGGTCGAGGAAGCGCCAATCCATGCGCTTGTCGACGCTGGAATCTTCAGCGATCGGCGTCTCGGGGATAGCCTCAGCAGCAATCTCTAGTGCATCGAGTTTGATCTCAACACCACCGAGCTTCACGCGCTCGTCGTGCTTGAGTTCACCAGCCGCGGTAAGGAAAGTGCCCTGGGCGAGGCCCGAAATGGTCTCGGCGAGAGCATCCTCAGCGGGCGTGCCGTCGTCGTGGAATGAGCGGGGGTGAACAAGCTGCACCGCACCAGACTCATCGCGCAGCACAACAAACTGCACCTTCTTTTGATCTCGCACGGTATCGACCCAACCCGAAACAGAGGTTGCTCCATCGCGTGCTGCGGCCAAGTTCTTAATGAGGGTGCGTGTAGTCACGGGGCCGAGTTTACAAGGGATCACGGGGGAGAAAGTGCGCCAGGCAGCAGACGTAGACTGAATACCGTGCCAGCAGACCTCATCCATCTCGTTCGCCACGGCGAAGTGCACAATCCCGACCGCATTTTGTACGGCCGACTGCCGGGGTATCACCTCAGCGAACTCGGACACCAGATGGCGGATGTCGCGGCCGCAAGTCTGGCCGATCACCGCATTACGGCACTCTACGCGAGCCCGTTGCAGCGTGCCCAAGAGTCAGCGCAGCCCTGGTCCCAGCGCTACGCACTGCCGATCATCACCGAAGATCGCATAGTCGAGCCCGCCAACTGGTTCGAAGGCAGCCGTTTTCGTTTTCCCCACGTTTTGGGCAACCCCCGAGCCTGGCCGCAACTGATCAACCCCATGAAGCCCAGTTGGGGCGAAGCCTTTCTCAGCGTTGAATCGCGGATGCTCGACGCCATCGACGAAGCGTGGGCTGCGGCCGATGGCGGCGAAATAGTGATGGTCAGCCACCAGATGCCCATCGTGATGGTTGCTCGTTCGGTGAAGAAAATGCGGCTTGCGCACGATCCCCGCCGCCGCCGCTGCACCCTCTCCAGCATCACAACGCTGGCGCGCAAGGGTGAAGCGTTCATCGAGGTTGACTATCAGGAACCTGCGGAAGAATTGCTTGCAGCATCCATCGATCTAGGAGCAGTGTGAACCGCCGTCTCATCGCCGCCGTTGTGGCGGGTCTCGCCCTTGTCACTGTCTCGTGCTCTTCGCCGAATGAGTCTCTTGCGCAGCAGTACGAGAACGGTTCAGAAGAGGGCTACATTTCTGGCGATGGCTCGACTATAGAGATTCCCGCAGGCGACCGAGACGATGCCGTTCGCTTCAAGGCCACTCTCGATACGGGCGAGACCGTCTCGAGCACTGACTTCGCTGACTCGGTCTATGTCGTGAACTTTTGGTACTCCAGTTGCCCACCGTGCCGCCTTGAGGCCCCAGACCTTGCGGCGCTCAGCGTCGAATACCCCGAGGTGCCGTTTCTCGGCGTGAACGTCTCCGATACTGCAGAAACTTCTCGCACGTTCGCCACCGAATTCGGTGTACCTTATGCCTCCGTCGTAGATGTCAAGACCGCGGGCGTTCAGCTTGCGTTCGCCGGTTCTGTGCCTCCCAACGCAGTGCCGACCACTCTCGTGGTTGACAGGGAGGGCCGGGTCGCGGCCCGCATTAGTGGCCTTGTGCGTGATCCCAGCATCCTCGCAGCGATGATCGATTCAGTCGTCGCTGAGGCCCAGTAGTGTCGAGCCCTGTCGGCGAGCTGATTCTCGGCGGCAATCTTCTTCTCGCGCTTCCGATCGCGCTGCTGGCGGGCCTTGTGTCGTTCGCCTCGCCGTGTGTGCTGCCGCTCGTGCCGGGTTATCTCGGGTACATCGGTGGGTTCACGAGTGCCGAAGATAAGGGCAGCACAAAACGTCTTGTTTTGGGCGTTGGGCTGTTTATCTTGGGCTTCACGATCGTGTTTGTGGCCTTTACGGTGCTATTCGGTACCGCTGGGCTGCTGTTGCGACCA
>Ga0307487_1001803_pt1 | contig 14561 bp, 16 predicted proteins | sample CBIW12metaG_FD_203665 | JGI IMG/M metagenome (GOLD analysis project Ga0307487, IMG submission 203665) | Sea-ice brine microbial communities from Beaufort Sea near Barrow, Alaska, United States - CBIW 1.2 | ecosystem: Environmental > Aquatic > Marine > Coastal | place: USA: Alaska | collected... | reverse complement strand
AGCAGGTTTACCGCCCATACCACCGGGTAAAGTATTTTTAGCAGCGGAGCGAGCACATAGCTGGCAGGAAAGGCGATTTTTTCTGGAAACAGCGCGGCCAGGGTTTTGGGCGTCACTTCCGCAAAAATCAAAATAACAATGGTCAGCAACACCGTTGCTATGGCAATGCCGGCGTCGCCCCAGATGCGTATCGCAATCACCGTGGCAATGGCCGAGGCAAAGATGTTAACGAAGTTGTTGCCAATCAGGATAACGCCGATCAGCTGATCGGTTCGTTGCAGAAGTCTGTGGGCGCGCTTGGCACCTTTGTGACCGGTTTGCGCCATGTGCTTCAGGCGATACCGGTTCAGCGACATCATTCCGGTTTCAGAGCTGGAAAAGAAGGCCGATAATAGAATCAGTCCGGCGAGTGTAATAAACAGCGCGGTCAGCGATGTTTCGTTCAAGCGAGGTATCCTCTTTATTTGTGAAAAGCGTGAAGGGCGTGGAAGGCGCTACCGTTTTACAGGCCGCGATGGAAAATCAGTTCCAGAGCCAGCTTGCTGCCGTAGAACGCTACCATTAATAATGCGCAGCCTGCCAGTGTCCAGCGGCTAGCGGTCACTCCGCGCCAGCCTTTGGTGTGGCGGCCAATCAGCAAGGCCACAAACACCAGCAGCGAGAGTATCGAAAACAGAGTCTTGTGGGCAATGTCCTGGGCGAACAGGTCTTCCACAAAAAGAGCGCCGGTAACAATGGCTAGAATCAGTAGCACAACGCCTGCCCACACCAGTTCGAACAGTACCGACTCCATGGTTTGCAGCGGGGGTAAGTTGCGCAACAGGCGGCTGTTGTGGTTGTTTTTGAGTTGGCGGTTCTGGACAGACAACAGCACGGCTTGAATGCCTGCCAGGCTGAACAGGCTGTAAGCGGTTACTGACAGGGCAATGTGGGTGAGCATGCCGTAGCTGTGCTCTGGCACCAGCCTCGCCGGAGAGGGCGCTGCCAGTGCGACAATAATCGTCATGCCGGCCAGAGGGTATACGCCTAATAAAAGGTTTTGCAGGGGCTTGGTAAGATTCAGCCCCAATAGCAAGAATGTGATCAGCCAGGAGATAATCAGCGAGCTGCGCACGATGCTGAAATCGAAGCCGCCGTCATGATGCACAATCTGAGTGATCAGCAGTGCGTGGCCCACCAAGGCAAGAATGCCCACCAAAGTGGTCATTGCCAAGCTGCTTTGCACCCGGCCGCGGAAATGAAGAGCCTGCAAGGCCGTGCCAATGCTGTATAACAGAAGTGAGGTAACCGCGAGAATCAGCGTTCCCATAAAGTGTTAATCCTGGGCTGCCCTATATGCCACTGTTCAGGCTGAGGTTTACGGCGCATTAAAAGTGATTTCACTGAGCTGGTCGTTTCGGGACGATAGTCTGGTTATAATGTGCCAATTATGCAACCGGAATCAACAGGCCCCGGGGTCTGTTGATTCCTGAATACTCTTATCCGGGTACGGAAGAACCGCATGTTTGAAAATCTACAGGACCGACTCTCCGGCAGTCTGCGCAAAATCACGGGTCAGGCGCGGCTTACCGAAGACAATATCAAAGATACGCTACGTGAAGTTCGCATGGCGCTGCTTGAAGCCGACGTTGCTTTGCCGGTGGTCAAGGACTTCGTAGAGAGTGTTCGCCAACGTGCCATTGGCCAGGAAGTTCAGCGTAGCCTGACACCCGGCCAAGTATTTGTGAAAGTGGTGCAGCAGGAGCTCGAGCGGGTGATGGGCGAGGCCAACACCGGCCTGAACCTGTCGGTTGCCCCGCCTGCGGTCATTATGATGGCGGGCCTGCAGGGTGCCGGTAAAACCACCACCGTTGCCAAACTGGCGCGATTCCTGAAAGAGCGCCAAAAGAAAAGCGTGATGGTGGTCAGTGCCGACATCTACCGCCCGGCTGCTATCAAACAGCTGGAAACCCTGGCCAACGAGGTAGGCGTAGAGTTTTTCCCCAGCTCCGCTGACCAGGACCCAGTCGCCATTGCCGAAGGCGCCATCAGCGCAGCGCGCAAGAAACACATTGATGTGGTGATACTGGATACGGCCGGCCGCCTTGCCATTGATGAAATGATGATGGGCGAAATCAGCCGCCTGCACGCCGCGGTAAAACCGATAGAAACCCTGTTCGTGGTAGACGCCATGACCGGGCAAGACGCCGCCAACACCGCCAAGGCTTTTAATGAAGCCCTGCCGCTGACCGGCGTGGTGCTCACCAAAACCGACGGCGATGCCCGTGGTGGTGCGGCCCTGTCGGTACGCCACATTACCGGCAAGCCGATCAAGTTCCTGGGTGTGGGCGAAAAGTCCGACGCTTTGGAGCCGTTCCATCCAGACCGCGTGGCGTCACGCATTTTGGGTATGGGCGATGTGCTCTCCCTGATAGAGGAAGCCGAGCGCAAGCTGGACCAGAGCAAAGCCGAGAAGCTCACCCAAAAGATCAAGAAAGGCAAAAGTTTTGATCTTGAAGACTTCCGTGACCAACTCCAGCAAATGAAAAGCATGGGCGGTATTGGTGGCCTGATGGACAAGCTGCCGGGTATGGGCCAGATGGCCAAAGTAGCCCAGCAGCAGGTAAACGATAAATCAATGGGGCAAATGGAAGCGATTATCTGTTCCATGACGTCCAAAGAGCGCCGTTACCCGGACACCATCAACAACTCGCGCAAGCGCCGTATTGCCAACGGTTCCGGTTCGCAGATTCAAGATGTGAACCGACTGCTGAAGCAGCACAAGCAAATGCAGAAGATGATGAAAAAATTCAGCAAGAAAGGCGGAATGGCCAACATGATGCGCGGTTTGGGTGGTATGATGCCGCCCGGCGGTGGAGGCGGTCAGCCTCCCTTTGGTCGTATGTAAAATGCCTTACGCCTAAAACAGGGAAACAACCGGTTTCGCTGTTTTCTTTGGCGCTTTTTTAGCATAGAATAGCGCCCCTTTCGAGTATGGGTCTTCATGTTAGCCGCTTCTGGCTGCATTGAATCGTACAAAGTTCGTACAACAGAACAGGATATTGGTTAAATGGTAAAAATCCGTTTGGCTCGCGGCGGCTCCAAGAAGCGCCCGTTCTACCATCTGACAGTGACCGACAGCCGCAAAGCACGCGACAGTCGTTTTATTGAACGTGTCGGCTTCTTCAACCCGATCGCCCGTGGACAAGAAGAGCGTCTACGCGTTGATCGTGAGCGTGTTGCGCACTGGATCAGCCAAGGCGCACAGCCTAGCGATCGTGTTGCCCAACTGCTGAAAACCGCAGACTAGTTTATTAGAGCAATCTGAAGATTAGCCTGACACACCCCGGGGTGACACACATGGCAGAATCCTCGCAGGAAACTGTTATCGGCCGTATTACCGCGGTGTTTGGGATCAAGGGTTGGCTAAAAGTCTACTCTTTCACCGATCCCAGAGACGGAGTACTAAACTACCGCAACTGGACCCTGGTTCAGGACGGCAAGCGTATTCCTGTGAAGCTTGAAGAGGGTCGCCGCCAAGGGCAGGGGATCGTCATCAGGCTGAAGGGTGTTGACGACCGTGATGTTGCCCAGCGTTATTGCGGGGCTGACATTCATGTGCCAACCGAACAGTTACCAGAGCTGCCCAAGGGCGACTATTACTGGTATCAGTTGGAAGGCCTTGAAGTGTTCACGGTTGAAGATGAATGCTTGGGAACAATGCATCATATGCTGGAAACCGGCGCCAACGACGTATTGGTAGTGCAGGCAAGCCCTGCTTCTATTGATCAGCGCGAACGGCTAATCCCTTACCTGCCTGACGAAATCGTTATGCAGGTGGATTTAGCCAATAAGCGTATGGTGGTTGACTGGGATCCGGAGTTTTAAGGTGTGGATTGGCGCTGTCAGTCTGTTCCCGGAAATGTTTTCAGCGGTAACCGATTATGGCATCACCAGCAGGGCCGTACGTGACGGGTTAATAACCTTTCACAGTTGGAACCCGCGGGATTTTACCCATGATCGTCATCGCACAGTAGACGACCGCCCCTACGGTGGCGGCCCCGGTATGCTGATGAAAATTCAGCCGCTACGGGATGCTATTCACGCTGCACGGCAAGCGGCTCCGGGCCCGGCTTGTGTGGTGTATTTATCGCCTCAGGGTGAAACCCTGAATCAGGCAGTTGTTGAATCTCTGGCAGCAGAGCAGCGGCTAATACTGGTGGCGGGCCGTTATGAAGGCGTGGATGAGCGCCTGATTACGGCAGAGGTAGATCGTGAAGTGTCGCTGGGAGACTTTGTGCTTTCCGGTGGCGAACTGGCAGCCATGGCTGTTATTGATGCGGTTACGCGCCTCATCCCCGGAGCGCTGGGTCATGCGCAGTCGGCAGAGCAGGATTCGTTCGCCGACGGTTTACTGGATTGTCCGCACTATACCCGGCCCGAAGTGTATGAAGGTCAGGCGGTGCCGGATGTTTTGTTGGGCGGTCACCATGATCAGATCCGGCGTTGGCGGCTTAAACAGTCGCTGAGGCGAACCAGCGAGCGACGCCCCGACCTGCTTGAACAGCGGGAGTTTTCGGAAGAAGAGCGCAAGCTGCTGGCAGAGATTTTAAACGAACCGTGTGCCTCTGAATCTTCAGGGCATTAAAAGATTGGGAATCAGGAGCATAACGATGAGCGGCAAGAACAACATCATCAATCAAATTGAAACAGAACAGATGACCAAGGAAATTCCGCCGTTCGCGCCGGGTGATACCGTGGTCGTTCAGGTTCGCGTAACTGAAGGCACCCGTGAGCGTCTGCAGGCGTTTGAAGGCGTTGTAATCGGTAAGCGCAACCGTGGCATGAACTCTTCCTTCATCGTACGTAAGATTTCTTACGGCGTGGGCGTAGAGCGTACATTTCAGAGTTTCTCCAAGCTGATTGAAAGCGTAACAGTGAAGCGTCGTGGCGTTGTGCGTCAGGCCAAGCTGTACTACCTGCGCGAACTGTCTGGTAAGAAAGCTCGTATCACGGAAAAGCTGGGCTGATTGGCCTCTCGCCATGCTCAGTGTTAAAAAAGGCAGCCACGGCTGCCTTTTTTGCATTTCGGCAGAAGACGAGGCAGTCATCGCACGCTTCTGCGACGCCATCTGGCTGGAAGATGGGCTCAGCGAAAAAACCCGTGAAGCCTACCGCAGCGATCTGGGCGGCCTGGCGCAGTGGCTTCAGAGCCAGCTCGGCACACCGTTGCTGATAGCCGCCCAGCGTAGTGATTTGCTGGCTTGGCTATCCGGCGGGCTGGCAGGCGGCGTGAAAGCCTCTACGGCTGCACGCCGGTTGTCTGGCATTCGCCGCTTTTACCGCTATTTGCTCCGCGAAGGCTTGATACCCGAAGACCCAACCCTTCGCATAGACAGCCCCAAGCTAACGCGGCCGCTTCCAGACACCCTCACCGAAGCCGAAGTAGACGCGCTGTTGGCCGCGCCTGACCCCGAAGTGCCTATAGAGCTGCGCGACAAAGCCATGCTGGAAATTCTGTACGGCTGCGGCTTACGGGTGACCGAATTAACGTCATTGCGGTTGGACCAGGTGAACTTGCGCCAAGGCGTGGTGCGCATTACTGGTAAAGGCGATAAAGACCGCCTGGTGCCCTTGGGCGAAGAGGCCATAGACTGGCTGTTACGCTACATAAAAGAAGCGCGACCGGAATTGCTGAAAGGCCACGCCTGTGACGACCTGTTCCCCGGCAACCGCCCAAAAGCCATGACGCGCCAAACGTTCTGGCACCGCATCAAGCATTACGCGGTGCGCTCCGGTATTCAAAAGCACCTGTCGCCGCACACCCTGCGGCACGCTTTCGCAACTCACTTACTCAATCACGGTGCGGATTTACGGGTGGTGCAAATGCTGCTGGGCCATGCGGATTTATCCACTACCCAGATATACACCCACGTGGCGCGCCAGCGCCTGCAGGAACTGCATCGGCAACACCACCCTCGAGGGTGAGAATGTTCGTTTTGCTGCTCTTCTACGTCGATTTTTTGCTACCCTAAGCCCGTGCTGAATTAACTCGGTCTGTTTTTTTAACCATATTGCGGACACCCATATGTCTTTTTCTCTGCCTGTTGTTTCCCGTCTTGTTGCCGCGACCCTGTTGGGTGGCTTACTGCTGCCAGCATTCGCCGTTGCAGAGGATATTGAAGAGCGCATCACCCAGCGCCTGCAAGCCGCCGTACCCGGCCTGCAGGTAGAAAGCATGGCGCCGGCAAAAGCGCCGGGCATTTACGAAGTGCGCACCAACAGCGGTCAGATTGTGTACGCCACCGAAGATGCGGAATATCTGTTTATTGGCGACCTGGTCAAACTTGAAAACGCCGGCTACGTTAACCTTACCGAACAGGCACGCACCAGCCAGCGCCGGCAAACTATAAACGAGCACGCCAAAAAGGGCGGCTTGATCCAGTACGCCGCCAAAGGCGAACAAAAAGCGGTGATTGACGTGTTTACCGACATTGATTGCGGTTACTGCCGCAAATTACACGGCGAAATGGACGAACTTAACGAACTGGGCATTACCGTGAATTACTACGGCTTTCCCCGTTCCGGTCCGGGTACCGAATCCTTCCGCAAGTACGTGTCCGTGTGGTGCGCAGAAGATCCGCAAGCGGCTATGAACAACGCCAAAAGCGGCGGCGCCGTCAAGCCCGCTGACTGCGCCAACCCGGTGGCTGAGCAATACAACCTTGGCCGACTGGTCGGCGTAACCGGCACCCCCGCTATCGTATTGGAAGACGGAACATTAATGCCCGGCTACGTGCCTGCCGAAACCCTGGCGCGCGGTTTGGGTATTCTCTAAATAATGTGCATTCTTTAGGCAATCAGCCGCCGCCAGGTCTTATTCCGCAAGCTGTGAATCGGTATACTGTGCGGCCTTAATCATCAGCTATCAGCAGCCATCGTCATCAGAGGTAAAAGAGTGAAACAGGTCAGTGTCGGAATTTGCGGACTCGGAACCGTGGGCAGCGGAACCTTCAAGGTACTCACTCGTAACGCGGCGATCATTGCCGGCAGATCCGGGTGCAACATCCAGATTACCCGCATCGCCAGCCGAACCCCTCGCTCAGACATCGACTTGGGCGGGGTTCCCTTCAGCACTGACGTCTATGACGTGGTGAACGATCCTGCCATTGATATTGTGGTGGAAGTGATTGGCGGCTACGATGCCGCTAAAGAGCTGGTGCTGACCGCGATCAAAAACGGCAAGCACGTGGTTACCGCCAACAAAGCATTGATAGCAGAGCACGGCACCGAAATTTTTGCCGCGGCTGAAAAAGCCGGTGTAATCGTGGCTTATGAGGCGGGCGTGGCCGGTGGTATTCCGGTTATCAAAGCCATCCGCGAAGGCCTGGCGGGCAACCGCATTGACTGGATTGCCGGCATTATGAACGGCACCGGTAACTACATTCTGACCGAAATGCGCGCGGGCCGTGAATTCGCCGGCGTGCTGGAAGAGGCCAAGGCTCTGGGTTATGCCGAAGCTGACCCGACCTTTGACGTGGAAGGCATAGATGCGGCCCACAAGCTCACCATTCTGGCCTCGGCCGGCTTCGGTGTGCCGCTGCAGTTCAACAAAGCCTACACCGAAGGCATCTCTAAAATTACCCCTTACGACATCGCTCACGCCGAACAGTTGGGTTATCGCATCAAGCATCTGGGCATTGCCCGCCGCCGCGAAGACGGCATAGAACTAAGGGTTCACCCCACGCTGGTGCCCCAGAGCCACCTAATTGCACAGGTAGACGGCGTACTGAACGCCATTCTGGTAGACGGCGACGCCGTTGGCCAAACCATGTACTACGGCCCGGGTGCCGGCGACGAAGCCACCGGTTCTGCCGTGGTTGCCGACATTATCGACGTTGCCCGCATAGTCGCCAGCGGCAGCAGCTTACGCGTACCCTTCCTGGGTTTTGCGCCAGAAGCGATGGAAGATCTGCCGGTACTGGAAATGGAAGACGTACAGTCGGCGTATTATCTGCGCATCACCGCGTTTGATCGCCCAGGTGTGCTGGCCAAAATCGCGACTATTTTGAGCGACAGCGGCATCAACATTGAATCCATCATGCAAAAAGAATTCGAAGTGAAAGACGGCCGCATCCCGGTGATTATCCTGACTCACACAGTGCAGGAACGGCAGATGAACGGCGCCATTGCAGAATTGGAAAACCTGCCAGACATAGACGGCCAGGTGGTTCGTATTCGCGCTGAAAACTTTTACTAACAGCTTTCACTAACAGGTAGTCGCACGTGAGATACATCAGCACGCGGGGTGAAGCGCCCGCACTGGGTTTTGAAGACGTTCTATTAACCGGCTTGGCGCCAGACGGCGGCTTGTATGTGCCCGAAAGTCTGCCCCAGTTCAATCTGGAAGAAATTCGCAGCTGGCGCGGCCTAAGCTACAGCGAACTGGCGTTTAAGGTGATGTACCCGTTTGTGGAAGGCGCCATTCCCGCCGACGATTTCCGCACCATGCTGGACGACACCTACGGCGTTTTCGCCCACAAGGCCATTGCCCCGCTGGTACAGATCGACAGCAACGAATGGGTGCTGGAATTGTTCCACGGGCCAACTTTGGCGTTCAAAGACTTCGCACTGCAACTGCTGGGCCGCCTGCTGGATTACGTGCTGGAACGGCGTAAGCAGCACGTGGTGATTATGGGCGCTACCTCTGGCGACACCGGTTCGGCCGCCATCGAAGGCTGCCGCCGCTGCGAACACGTGGATATCTTTATACTGCACCCTTACCAGCGCGTGTCTGAAGTACAGCGCCGGCAGATGACCACGGTGCAAGGCGATAATATTTACAACATTGCCGTAAAAGGCAATTTTGATGACTGCCAGCGCATGGTTAAAGCCAGCTTTGGTGACCAGTCATTCCTGGGTGGAAAAACTCAGCTGGCGGCGGTGAACTCCATCAACTGGGCGCGCATCATGGCCCAGATTGTGTATTACTTTCATGCCTCTCTGGCTCTGGGTGGGCCAGATCGCAGCATGGCGTTCTCGGTGCCAACCGGTAACTTTGGCGATATTTTCGCCGGTTACCTGGCGCGGAAAATGGGCCTGCCCATTTCTCAGCTGGTGATTGCCACCAACCGCAACGACATACTGCATCGCTTTATGAGCGGCAACAAATACGAGCAGCACCATCTGGAGCATACCCTTTCGCCAAGTATGGACATTATGGTGTCCAGCAACTTCGAGCGTCTGCTGTTTGATCTGCACGGCCGTGATGGCCACGCAGTGAAAACGCTGCTGGAAGATGCCTCCAAGGGCCCGGTCAGCATCGACGACTTCCGTTGGAAACAGGCCCGCAGTCTGTTTGACAGCAGTGCTGTAGACGACAAAGACACCTGCGACACCATCCGCGACGTGTTCCAGCAGAACGCATATCTGCTAGACCCGCACACCGCCATTGGCGTGCGCGCCGCCCGTAACTGCCGCCGCGATGCCAGCATACCGATGATTACCCTGGGCACCGCCCACCCGGCGAAATTTCCCGATGCGATAGCAGCATCCGGTGTGAGCGCCAGGCCTGAACTGCCGGCGCATCTGGCCGACCTGTTCGAGCGGGAAGAGAAATACACTGTGCTGGATAACAATATTGCCGACGTTCAGGCCTTTATTGCCAAGCACTGGAAAAACACCTGAGCGGCATGACCCCCAAAAAAATCCTGCGTCGCCCCCAGCCAGCCAACGTGCCGGGCTGGGGGCAAGACTTGCCGCCCATATTACGCCGTCTTTACGCCGCCCGCGGTGTAACCTCTGACGACCAACTCAGCTACACCCTGCGCCACTTGGCATCGCCGCTTCAGTTACGGGGCATAGACCGTGCCGTAGAATTGCTGGCCGAAGCCATCGAAAAACAGCAGCGGGTGCTGATACTCGGGGATTTTGACGCCGACGGCGCCACTAGCACCGCCGTCGCCCTATTGGGTTTGGGCATGCTGGGCTTAAAGCACGTGGATTTTAAAGTACCCAGCCGGTTTTCGGACGGTTACGGGCTAACCCCCGGCATTATTTACCGCTTGCAAGAAGACGGCCCGCTGCCAGATTTGATTGTGACGGTGGATAACGGCATAGCCGCCGTGGAAGGCGTGCGCGCCGCCCGCGAATTGGGCATGCTGGTGGTGGTAACCGACCACCACCTGGCGGGCGACGAACTGCCCCAGGCCGACGCCATTGTGAATCCCAACCAGCCAGGTTGTGAGTTCATCAGCAAAAACGCCGCCGGCGTAGGCGTGATGTTCTACGTGCTAACCGCCCTGCGCAAACACCTGCGCGAGCAGGGCAGGCTGCCAGACCCCGAGCCCAATCTTGGCACTTTGCTGGACTTGGTCGCATTGGGAACCGTGGCCGACGTAGTGCCGCTAGATCACAACAACCGCATATTTGTAGAACAGGGCCTGCGCCGTATACGTCAGGGCAAAACTCGCCCCGGTATACTGGCGCTGCTTGAAGTAGCAGGCCGCGACCACACGGCCATCGGCAGCACCGATTTAGGCTTTGTAGTGGGCCCGCGCCTGAACGCCGCCGGTCGCCTGGACGATATGAGCGTGGGCATCGCCTGCCTGCTGGCTTCAAGCCCAGACGAAGCCCGCCGCTTGGCGCAAGAGCTGGATACCTTCAACCGCGAACGCCGCACCATCGAAAAAGGCATGAAAACCCAAGCTCAGGATTTGCTGGCGTCTATGTCGTTGGATTTGGAAGGTTTACCTTGGGGTTTGGCGCTGTTTGATCCGGACTGGCACCAAGGGGTAATCGGCATACTCGCCGCACGCATCCGCGAACAAACCAACCGGCCCACCGTTGCTTTCGCAGCGGATGATAACGGCAAAGACATAAAAGGCTCCGCCCGCTCCATTCCCGGCCTGCACATTCGCGATGCCCTAGCGGTCGTTGACGCTCGCCACCCCGGCCTGCTGAAAAAATACGGCGGCCACGCCATGGCTGCCGGCATGACTCTTGCCGCGGGCGACCTGGAAGCCTTTTCCAACGCCTTCGACAAAGCCGTACGCGACAAGCTAACAGCCGCAGACTTGGAAGCCGCCATCACCACCGACGGCCCCCTAAGCGCCAGCGAACTCAACCTGGACACCGCCGCCTTACTAAAACGCGCTGGTCCCTGGGGCCAACACTTCCCCGAACCCCTGTTCGACGGCGAATTCAGCGTCGTCAGCCAGCGCATAGTCGGCCAGAACCACCTAAAACTGGTGTTGCAACCCACAGAGGGTGGCAACATCATCGACGGCATAGCCTTTAACACCGGCGCCGAAGTGCCGGACTACACCCTTACGGGTGTGAGGGTGGTGTACAAACCAGACGCCAATACCTTCCGCGGCAGAACCAATCTGCAGTTGATGATTGACTACCTGGAGCCGCGCTGACCCCAAGGTTTTCGGGGCAGTGCGAGGTTATAAAGATTCACCAAAAGGTGCGTCTAGCCTTGGTTCTAACGCCTAAAGTTTTGCTTACCAACAGGAGGTGGCACCGCCTGCAAATGAACGCCCAAGGCGTGCAAAACGCGGTTTATGGTGTCAAAGCGCGGACTTGCGCCCGGCTTCAGAGCTTTGTAAAGGCTCTCTCTGCTCAGCCCGGTAGCGCCAGCAATCTCAGTCATACCTCTGGCGCGGGCAACATGCCCCAGAGCCCTCAGCAGTTCATCGTTATCGCCATCCTCGATGACTTCAGACAAGTAAGCCGCGATAACCTCATCGTTATCAAGGAACTCAGTGATATCGAAAGGTGTGAAACCGTGTTTTTTGTACGCTTCTTGGTTGATAGCCATGGTCAAATCCTCTTACTTTTGCAGCTCAGCCGCCATGCGCTTGGCCAGTTCGATATCTTTATTCTGGCTGGCCTTATCACCACCAACCAGTAAGAAATACACCCTGTCGCCATCCTGGATGTAATACAGCCGGTAGCCTGGCACGGTCTGGATACGCATCTCGTTAACAAAATCGCCAACACTTTTGGTGTCGCCAAAGTTGCCATTTTCAGCCCGCTCAATTCGGCGCGCAATGCTGATAACGCCCATCGGGTCTTTCAGCTTCTTCAGCCAGCTTTTGAATGTTTTGCTTTGGCGAATAATGTTCATAGGCTGACTGTATCCATTCGGATACATAGATACAAATTAAATAAAAGGAAACACCTATTTCACTCCGTCTGACGAGCCCGAAAACAGGGTGAACGCGTTATGCTCATCTCCAATTCATAATGTATGGGGAAGAACGGTGGGCCGCGATTGGATTAGTGCAGGAATGGAAAGCCAGGCTGCAAAGCGCTGATACATAGGGGGACGGATTTCAAATCCGTCCCCAAATCCCAAACTTCGCTCGAGGGGACAGATTTCAAATCTGTCTCCGGTTTCGAAAAGTGCAGTAACAGTTACAAAAAAGCCCGACGAGGATTCCGAATCGGGCTTTTTTGGGGCGGTTTTCACTGCGCAGCAACTCTGGTATTTGCGGCAACAGATGGTCTTTTTTAGGGCTACCTGTTAATTTGTATGTACAGAAGTAATTACAGGGATGTGTAATGTATTTTGAGTGGGATGACTCGAAGAACGCGGCCAATATCAGTAAACACGGAATAGACTTCAGAGATGCGATTGATATGTTCAATCACCCTATGCTGACAGCGATTGATGAGTGCTTTATGTACGGGGAAGAGCGATGGACAGCGATCGGGTTAATGCGTGAAATGGTTGGCGTCGTCGTTTATACGGAGAGGCGTGAGAGCGTGGTGCGAATAATTTCTGCCCGAAAAGCGACCAGACGAGAGGTGAGGTTATATGAGCAAAACATCTAAGACAGACTGGAAGCGATTGACCGAAATGGAAGACGATGCAATCGACACCAGCGATATTTCCGAGCTAGATGATAAATTTTTTCAGAACGCCGAACTTCTCATTCCAGCAAAACAGCCGGTGACTCTGCGAATCGATGAAGATGTGCTGGTCTGGTTTAAGGCGCAGGGACGAGGGTACCAGACTCGCATTAATAAATTGTTGAGGCATTACATGGAGAGTCAGGTTACGAAGCGCTGATACAGAGGGACAGATTTAAAATCTGTCCCTGCTTTCTACCTACAACTGCGGAGGCTACGTGACGAAAAAAAGTAACAATCTCTACCAAATCAAAGTCTCACTCATCGGCGCCCAGCCACCCATCTGGCGCCGATTACTGATTGATCCAGACACAACCTTTCAGGATCTTCACCGCATCATCCAGCTGGCCATGGGCTGGCAGGTGTCGCACCTGCATTTGTTCCAGGCTCAGGATGGCACGCTTCTAGGCGACCTGGCCGAAGACGAAGACAGCATGCTGAACGTAGAGGACGAATCCGCCGTAGCGGTCTCCAGCCTGCTGGCTAGAGAAGGGCAGGCGCTGATGTACGAGTATGACTTTGGCGACAGTTGGGAGCATGAAGTAAAGCTGGAAAAGATCCTGCCGAGCGATCAAGAAGAGCCACTGCCCCGTTGCATCAAAGCCGTGCGGCAGTGCCCGCCAGAGGATGTTGGCGGGTTACCGGGCTTCTATGAATTTCTCGGAGCCATGGAAGACGCCACTCATCCCGAGCACGCTGCGATGCGGGAATGGCGTGGCGGCGAGTGGTTCGACCCCGAATATGTGAACCTGAATCAGATCAACGAAGACCTTCATGAACGCCATGCCCTGTTTGCTCAATACGCTTATGATGAACCGCCGATGGCAGCCATCGATTTCTGCGGCCTTAGCCCTAACCAGATGCATGAACTTCTGCAAAGTCCCTTCAATTGCCCCGCAGTATTCAAACCACTATTCAACGCAGAAGTCGTGAACCAGGTGCTCGATACCGCGCCGGTTGTCCGCATGGCAAAAGTGTTGATCGCCGCCATGGAAGGAAAAGGCATTCGCCTGACCAGCAAAGGCAACCTGCCTTTGAAGCAGGTTCAAGCCATGATTCAAGCCGGTGGCGAGGAGATTGTTTTTCCCATGGCCAGATTTGGCAAAGCACGGTCAGAGGAACACGTTCTGGGTGTCCACCTTACCCGCGTGCTGCTGGAGCTTGTCGGTTTTACAAAAACCGAAAAAGGCCACCTGCTGCTGAAAAAAACAGCGCAAACCCGCTTGGCGAAAAAGGGCTGGCTGACATTTTATCGGGACATCTTCTCCACAGCGCTGTCACAGTTAAACTGGGCCTGGATAGATAACCGTGAAGGCATGGAAGGAGTGCAATATGTTGCCCCGTTCTGTTTCTGGTTGCTGTCAGAAAATGGTGACCAGTGGCGGCCGGTGCACGAATATCTGGCTGACATGCTTAAAGCCTTTCCGCAGTTGCCTCGTGGTGCCCAGCCCAGCGCTTACATAAGTGAGGAGCAGCAGGCCAAATGGGCGCTAGACGCTAGAATGCTGGAACTTTACCGAATACTCGGCCTGATAGAGCGAAACCCGGAGCAGGCCGAGTTTCGGGAAGCAGATAAACAAATGATGCGACGAACGACGTTGTTTGAAGGAATGTTTGTGCGGGCGTAAAAAAAGGGGACGGATTTCAAATCCGTCCCCGGT
>Ga0307487_1001802_pt1 | contig 14567 bp, 14 predicted proteins | sample CBIW12metaG_FD_203665 | JGI IMG/M metagenome (GOLD analysis project Ga0307487, IMG submission 203665) | Sea-ice brine microbial communities from Beaufort Sea near Barrow, Alaska, United States - CBIW 1.2 | ecosystem: Environmental > Aquatic > Marine > Coastal | place: USA: Alaska | collected... | reverse complement strand
TGCCAGTTCCCACTACGCCGAAGCGCGCCAACGTCATCGGCGCACGAACGGGAGGAGGTTGTCGCGTGCAATCGTGAACCCCCGCTGCACTGCCTCGACTGAGCCTTCAAAGTCACGGTCCTCATGCTCGACCGATACAACATAGTCGTAGCCGACTGCGTCGAGGGCACCGAAGAACGCGCTCCAATCGACTTCACCAAGGCCGCACAACCTGGGTACCTGCCAACCGACTCCAGCGCTCATCACGCCATGTTCGTAGAGTCCCTCGCGACGCACTTCGAGATCCTTCGCATGCACGTGGAATATGCGGTCGCCAAACTCATGGACCGCGCGAGGGAGGTCGATGAACTGCCACACGAGGTGTGAGGGATCAAAGTTGAGACCGAAGTTCTCGTCCGGGATAGTTTCGAACATCCGTCGCCAATTTGCTGGGCTGTAGGCGATATTATTGCCGCCCGGCCACTCGTCGCCGCTGAATATCATGGGACAATTCTCAATCGCCACCCGCACACCGAGGTCGCCAGCGAAGTGAACGAGATCCGGAAACAGAGCGCCGAAACGTTCAAAGTTCTCGTCGAGCGACGTGTTTTTGTCGCGGCCCGCGAACGTACCCACGGTCGGAACGCCGAGCATTTTCGCCGCGCGGATGACTTTTCGAAGGTGCGTGAAGGCGGCATCGGATTCCGCCGGGTCGGACGAGAGCGGGTTCGGGTAGTAGGCAAGAGCGGAGATCGAGAGCCCCTTGACTGCGAGCTCTCCTACGATGCGGTCGGCGGTCGCCTGTTCGAGGGACTCGACATCAATATGCGCAGTGCCAGCGTAGCGTCGTGCGACACCACCGCTCGCGGGCCACACCGCGATCTCGATCGTCTCGAACCCATTTGCTGATGCCCAAGTCGAAACCTCCTCTAGCGTCAAGGTGGGAAACGCTGCGGTTAACAGTCCAAGCTTCATTGTTTTTCCTTCAATAGCTGGTAAAGAACGGTGGATTCTAACGTTCAACGGTCTCCCATGAACCGCTGCGAGCACTGCGCCCAACGGCATCGATGACGAGAGCTTCATAGTGCCCGTCGGCGAAAGTCGCGTAAGGCGGATGTGCTGACGGGCTCCCTGCTGCAACATCAGCGTATACAGCAGAGTAAAGGGCCTTGAACGCATCCTCAAACCCTTCAGAGTGCCCCGCGGGGAGACGACTGACAGCTGCGGATGCCGGTGACGAGAGCGAGGGATCACGTAGAAGCAACTGATTGGGTTCTGATCTATGGCCAATCCAGAGCTCTTCAGGGCGCTCACCACGCCACCCGAGCGAGGCAGCCGCGGCATTGACCTCGAGTGAGATTGCGTTCTTACGCCCCGCGCTGACTTGAGAGACTGTTACGACCCCGCGCGCGCCTCCCTCGAAGCGGACCAAGATGCTTCCCGCATCCTCGGATGTGACCGCATAGTCTTCGGTGTCCCCGCTAGCCGCACCGAAGGTCTCGACCTTCCGGCGGGGTCGACGCCGCACGGGAATAAACGTCGTGAGGTCGGCCATTACCTCAGTAATGCGCTGACCCGTTACGAATGTAGCGAGGTCGAACCAGTGTGAGCCGACGTCCCCGACGACGCGCAGCTCGCCACCGCGGTCGGGGTCCACACGCCAGTTCCAGTCAGTATCGTTCAGTAGCCAGTCCTGCATATAGGCGCCCGTGACAAGGTATGGCGTCCCTGTGCTGCCGTTCGCCACACGCGCGCGCATTTCGTGCACTTGCGGGTAGAAACGAACGTTAAAGTTAACCGCGGCTACAAGCCCCGTGGATCTTGCAACTTCCGCCAATTCCGCAGTCTCCCCGACAGTCATCGCCAGGGGCTTTTCGCACACCACATGCTTGCCCGCTAGGAGGCACGCTTTGGCTTGCCCAAAGTGTTGGTCGTTGGGCGACGTGATGTGCACGACATCCACTTCTGGGTCATTGAGCATCTCTTCGAAGTCGGTATAGGCCTGCGGCACTGACCATTCTTCCACTTTTGCCGCGGCTCGCGAATGAGATGATCCAACGATTCCAACCACAGGGATCGACAACCGATGGAGCGCTTCAAGATGCACCGCCCCGATAAATCCGGTTCCTACAATCGCGGCGCGGGGTTTGACTTTATTAGGCGTCATCGTGGCTAGGATCCTCTCGGCTGGACAAACACTAAGTCATGCAGTCAGAATGTCTTTACATATTAGCTCAGGAGGACTTCATGACCAACTCTTCTCGACCCAGCGTCGTAATCACGGGCGTCTCAAGGGGAATCGGGCACGCAGCCGCACTAGCGTTTGCCCGCCAGGGCTACGGCGTCGCTGGCCTCCACCGAGGCACGAACCCTGATATCTCTGAGGAACTCAGCCAAGAGATCATCGCGGCGGGCGGTGACGCCATGATCGTCGTCGGTGACACCGCATCCACGAAGGACATCGACGAGCTCGCGGACGCCGCGGCCCGGCGCTGGGGAGCAATCGACGTGTGGGTAAATAACGCCGCTCGATTGCTCGTCACTCCGTTCCTCGGGATGGACGATGCTGAGTGGACCGACCTTCTTAACACCAACCTGCTCGGCTACATACGCGGTTCGCGAGCCGCTGCGCGGCACATGGTGCCTACAGGCTCGGGCGCGATCATCAACATCAGTTCAGCCGTTGATCCGTTCCCTCCAACGGAGATGACCGGCTACGTTACAGCGAAAGGCGGCATCGGCGGCCTTACTCGGGCTCTGGCCGTCGAACTCGGCCCGAGCGGCGTAACTGTCAACGCTCTCGCTCCTGGCGCAACCGAGACCCCCCTGAACTCGGACAGCTGGACCGAGAATGTACGGAGGACCTACCGGGAGCGCATCCCATTGCGTCGTATCGCGGAGCCCGAAGATATCGCCGACGCGATCGTGATGTTCGCCGGCCCCGGCGCGAGATATATCACTGGTCAGTTGATTCTCATCGATGGCGGACTCACACTCAACGGTTCAGTGGGGCACGCGAAAAGGTGACGACCGCAATTAGGCTCGAATCGCCACACCTCACGGTCGAACTCGATCCCGACCGCGGTGGCGAATTCCGTTCCATCATCGCGAGCGACTCGGATAACCTCCTGGCGTGGCACGAATGGGACACACCGCTCTCCGCCGACCGGGGACCATCGTACGGGTCCACCCAACGAGACTGGGAGTCAAGATACAAAGCAGGCTGGCAGGTCTTGTTTCCCAACGTCGGCGCTGAAGCCACTGTCGACGGCGTGCCGCTCGCATTCCATGGCGAATCGTCCCTTGCCCGCCTGGCGGTACTCGCCCACTCCACGGACGCTTGCACCCTCCGCGCGACCGCTCGACTACCCCTCGAACTCGTTCGTACCGTGAGACTCTCGCCGAATCGGCCGGCGCTGCTCATCGAAGAGACGGTAACCAACGTCGGCGCTAAATCGGTGCCGTTCATTTGGGGGCACCATCCAACCTTTCCCGCAGTCCCCGGCTCCAAAGTCGACCTCCCGGGGCGACCAGCGGTCCAAGTCGAACCGACCTCGAACGGCCTTCTGGCGGCCGGGAGCGGACAGTGGCCGCTCCTCAATAGGACTGACGGCGGGTTGGAAGACCTCTCGACAATCCCGGATGAGATCCAAGTTCGATTGGCTTACGTGACAGGCCTCAACCAAGGATGGGTCGCGCTGCGTCCACCAACAGGACCAGGAATCGCGCTCGCCTGGGATCTTGAAACATTCCCCTCCATGTGGATGTGGCTTCAGAACGCGGACCCAGGGTTTCCTTGGTACGGCCGTGCACGCATGCTGGGGCTTGAGCCGCAGCGCTCATGGCCCTTCGACGGACTCAACGGCGCACGCCAGCGCGGCCAAGAGCTCACACTTGAACCGGGCGAGAGTACTTCGAGTTGGATCACGCTTTCCGTGCTGGCCCACACCCACCACCCCGTAACGAGCGTCGAGCGCAACGGTCGAATCACGACGGAATGACGACCGTCTTTAGCCCTTCACCAGCAGCGGCTGATGCGAATGCCTCTTCGAAATTGGCAATAGGAACGCTTCTAGTCACCAGAGGAGCGAGCGTGACGAGTTCCAGCTCGATGAGCGCCATTGCACGCTTCCACGACACTGCTGTGGAAGCGAAACCACTGGAGACAATGAGCTCTTTGTAAAGCACGAGGTCGAACGGTAGCGCGACTTCACGACCAAAAATTCCCACTTGGACATACCGACCTCCGCGCTTCGCTGACTTCAATGCGGTGGCCGCTCCCGGCGCACTCCCGGAGCATTCGATCACGACATCGAAGCTGTCTTCATCTGGTGCCGTGGTCATGGAGCGTATACCCAGCGACTCGGCGATGCTCAGTCGTTCAGCGTCTTTCGGCAAGCCAGCGAGGGTCACAAGCCCGCCCTGGGCCTTGGCAACCTGCGCTGCGAGTTGGCCCATGGCACCAGGTCCCGTGACGAGTACGGTGTCCCCCGCGTTGACTACAGCCGGGTCAAGGAGGCATTGCGCAACGCACGCAAGCGGTTCCGAGAGCACTCCGTCTAGATCCCCGAGCCACGTAGGGAGGCGGTGAAGGTTGACAACCGGCAATACGAAGAATTCGGCGAATCCACCATTCTCGAACGACCCGAGCGAGCGACGAGACGCGCACAGGTTGCGTCTACCGGCTCGGCACGACTCACACTTCTCGCAAGTAGAGTAATAGGTTTCGCAGGCGACCCGAGCTCCAATCCAATCCATATCTGACTGGTCCCCCACAGACTCAACAACGCCCAGAATCTCGTGCCCCATGACGACGGGAGCTTCGTAGTTGTATTCATCGTGGGCGACGTGGATGTCCGTGCCGCAGATTCCGGTAGCTACTACTCGCACTCGGGCGAATCCTGGGCTGGCGGTCGGCTGCGGTATGTCTTGTAGGACGACGCCCTCTGGGCCCGGGCCAGCTTTTACGATCGCCCGCATTAAGCCCGAATCTAGTGTGCTCATCGAGGTGTCGCTTGTCATGTCGCTTGTCATGTCGCTTGTCATGTCGCTTTGTCCTATCATAGTGAATTAGTGTAGTTATAGGATGAACAACCCTCGCCTTCCGATAGCGCGGGCATGATCACACCGGAACTGTGAGTTAACTAATGACCGTACCCACCGAAGAGCTATTCATGGATCTTGACCGATCTGGGCCCATCCCGTTGTATTACCAGATCGCGCAACGAATGCAGAGCGCGATCGAAAGTGGTGTCCTCGCGCCTGGTTCCCGCATCGAGAATGAACTCAAGCTTGCCGAACAACTCGCCATCTCCCGACCCACGATCCGTCGCGCAATCCAAGAGCTCGTCGACCAAGGACTTCTTGTACGACGAAGAGGAGTCGGCACCCAAGTCGTTCGAGGACGTCTTACCCGCAGTGTTGAACTTACGAGCCTCTACGATGACCTCACCCTCTCGAATCGCATCCCGTCCACCAAGGTTCTGTTGCACGAGGCTATCGTGCCGCCTACCGAGGTACTCGAGTCGCTTACGTTGCCGGCAGGCTCGACCGTCCTGCATATTAAACGTCTGCGTTATGCGGATGATGTGCCGTTCGCGCTTTTGGAGAACTACTTGCCTGAAGAATTCATGAGTCTCACTCCGGAACAACTTGAAAAACACGGCCTTTACCGACTCATGCGTGCGCGCGGCACCACGATGCGCGTCGCCCGCCAGACCATCGGCGCACGCACAAAAAGCGCCGAGGAAGCCGAGCTGTTTGAGCAGGAACCCGGATCCCCCGTGCTCACCATGTCGAGGACGCTCTTCGACCAATCCGGCCACGCCGTCGAGTATGGCGAGCATTCTTACCGGCCGGATCTTTACTCGTTCGAAGTCACGCTCGTGGAAAAGTAAGGCTCGGGGTCGAGCGAGCACTGACACCGTCAGGCTCCGCCATGAACGAGCTCAGCGGCCCGCTCGACCGCTCCGCTGACGTCCCCATCTGGCGGGTAGAGAAGCGTCCGGCCCGCTACAAGTCCGCGAACGCCGGGTAGAGACAATGCATTCGCCCATGACCTGTAAATCTCTACGGGCTCTAGTGCAGGGTCCCCACCGAGCAACAATGTCGGCAATGTAGTAGACCTCATGACCCGTTCCATCTCCGAAACGACGGGGAGTTTGAGCCAAGAATATGCAGAGCTCGCCCCGAGGGCGGATGCTATTGCGACCGACTTAATAACGGCATCTGGGGAGAGATCATTCTTTATCGAACCGGCCGACCACTCGCTCATGAATGGTTCAATCATGAGCGGGAGCTTTTCCTCCGCGGCGCGCGTAATGATCTCCGCAGCCGTGTGCAGCGTCTGCACCGAACCAGCATCGTCAAGGTTGATCCGCAGCAATAGTTTCGCGAAGTCAAGGCCCAGGTTCCCAATGGTGTCGAGGTCATAGGCGGTGAAGCGATCGTCCATCTCGAATACCGCCGCTTTCAGGCCGCCGCGATTCATGGACCCGACCACGATCTTATTTTCGAGAGCACCCATGAGTGCGAGATCTTCAACAAGATCGGCCGTCCCGAGGAATCCGTCGACACGAGGGTTGTCAAGACCCTCCGCAAGGCGCCGCAACAAGTCGTAGCGGTCGGACATTGCCATCTCATCGTCGCCCACTCCGAGCGCCCCTCGCGCCGGGTGATCGGCCGCAAGGATCAACAGCCGGCTGTCACCGAGGAGCAATGGTCGGCGCCTGCGATTGATCAGAGCTCTGCGGATCGCCTCCGGGTCTGACGCTCGTAGCTGCCGGACGGCCTCGAAGTCTTGCAGAGTCATCGGGGATCCGTCCTTTCCATTAGTCGCTCGACTTCCTCGGAAGTCGGCATGGCTGTCGAGCATTCACGACGACTGGCAACGATTGCGCCTGCGATGTTTGAGAATCTCAATGTTGCGTCGAGCGACCATCCGCTCAGCAAGCCGTGCACTAGCGCGCCGCCGAATCCGTCGCCAGCACCTAGGCCATTGATGACGTCTACAGGGAAGGGAGGCACTTCTAGGGATTCTTCCCTCGTTTTGGCGAGAACCCCTTTGGGGCCCTGTTTGACAATCGCAAGGCTCACGCCGCGCTCGAGCAGTGCGTCCGCCGCGCGATGCGGGTCGGTTTCGCCAACCGCGATCTCACATTCCTCACGATTGCCAACTGCCACCGTGACCTGCTCGAGTGCCGCTGCGACTTGCTTGCTTGCCTCTGCTGGGCTTTCCCAGAACATCGGCCGGTAGTCGAGGTCGAGAATGGTGAATTCGGCGCGCGCCCTAGCAACCCACGCAGCATGGTGTGCAGCTCTGCTCGGCTCCCGGCTCAGTCCTGTCACCGTTGACCAGTAGACCCTCGCTGAGCTCAACGCTGCGAGATCGAGCGAGTCAGCGCTAATCATTAGATCGGGAGCTATTGGATCCCGATAAAAATAGATCGGGAAGTTGTCTGGCGGGAACATCTCGCAGAAAGTAACCGGTGTATTAAGTGCGGATACGACCGATACGAGATGGTTCTTCACGCCCAGGCGGGCTATCTCGCTGGAAACGTACCTTCCGAACGGGTCATCCCCCACAGCGGTAATTACGGCGCTGGAGTGGCCATGACGCGCGGCCGCAATCGCCACGTTTGTCGCGCTTCCGCCAACGGATTTACTGAAAGTCTCGACCTTCTCGAGATGAGTGTTCGCTTGCAGCGGGTACAGGTCCACTCCAGACCGGCCGATGGTAACGAGATCGAGTGGTGCGATCATCCCTTGACCGCCCCGCCGGTAGTTCCCTGCGCTATGTACTTCTGCACAAAGAATCCGATAAGGATCATGGGCACCATCGTGATCGTTGCTGCTGCACTGCTGAGCCCCCAGTCAACGGAGATCGCTCCGACGAAACTTGCGATCCCGACCGGCAATGTGTATGTTTCCAGGTTCGTGAGCTGAAGGGAGAAAAGGAGTTCATTCCAGGAGTATTGGGCGCTCAAGATGAATACAGCTGCCATACCCGGCACGACAACTGGAAGAATCACCCGCCAGAATGCCTGCATGCGCGTGCAGCCGTCGATCATTGCTGCCTGCTCCAGCTCTCGTGGAATGTCCCGGAAGAAGCCCAACAGTAGCCACACTGCGAACGGCAAATTCAGCGCCACGTGGGCGATGACAGGGCCGACGAGTGTTCCGCGAAGCCCGACCGCGTTAAAGATCACAAAGATCGGTAGCAGCATGGCGATTACTGGGACGAGCTTGCCAAGGAGGAATCCGTTGGCGATCGTGTTCGCAAACCGCAATTGGAAACTCGTAAGCCCGTAGGCAGCGAACATCGCGAGGATGATCACGATCAGTGTCGAGCTCAAGGCCACGATTGCGCTGTTCACAAAGTAGAGCCCGATGTCGCTCTTCGTAAACGCGTTTACGTAGTTGTCGAGTGTGGGCTCGAAGAAGATCTTAGGAACATCCGTGAAAGTATCCTTTGCCGTCTTGAATGAGTTCACGATGACGATCAAGATGGGCGTCACCGTCCAGATGAGGAACGCGACCAGCACAATCCACTTTCCGATAGACACCAGGCGGCGCTTAACCATTAGTCTTCCTTTCCGCGAGCGGAGTTGCGCATGAACGGGCCGAAGAGAACCACAAGGCCGATAAGCGTGACGATGGCCACCGCCATGGCGTAGCCCATTTGGTTGTTCTCGTAGGCCTGCTTGAACGCGTAGATGCTGAGAGACGTCGTTGAGTTTGCCGGTCCACCGCCGGTGAGCCCGTAGATGAGGTCGAATACCCGGAATGCATCCGTTCCGCGGATCAAGATGAGCACGACAAGGGTTTTGGTGAGCAGCGGGATCGTCACGCTGAAGAGGGTGCGCAATGCACCCGCACCGTCGATGCGAGCCGCCTCATACAGCTCTTCGGGGATCATCGTTAGACCCGCCGAAGCGACGAGGATGATGAAGGGGACCGCGTGCCAAACATCCACGATGACAATGCTGTAGAGCGCCGTCGCCGTTTCTGTAAGCCCGCCGAAGTCTTCCAGCCCGAACAGTCCGAGTACGTAGTAGATAAGCCCGTAGGTCGGGTCATACATATAGCGCCAGATGAGGCTCACGATGATCGGCGAGATGAGTAGCGGCATCGCAAAGATAGCTCGCATCACGTTGCCCGTTCGAGGGGAAAGGCTCTTTAGTGCCACCGACATTCCGACGCCTATACCGATACACAGTGTCAGCGACAGCACAGTGAAGAGCACCGTGTTGAACAAGGACTGGAGGGCGACCGGGTCGGAGAAGAATCGAATGTAGTTATCAAGGAAGACAAAGACCGCAGTGTCCTCCTGGCCGAGGCTGTAGTCGAAGGTGCTCGCGACGAGCGCGTACCCGAGCGGCACGATCATGATGATGAAGATCGCAAGCGCGGCGGGCAGGATCAGGAATACAGCGAGGCGCAGGTCTTTTCGTGCGTAATTGGGAGCGACACGCTTCGTGATCGCCTTACCAGCACTGGAGTGGGTCATCGGGATTGCTTCCGTGTTGTGGGGATGCGGGAAAGACTGGTGCGGGCAGACGGGACGTCTACCCGCACCAGTTGTTATTCAGCTTCTAGAACTGCGAGGCCAGAGCATCCTGGATGCCGGTCAAGATGGCCTTCGGGTCGTCGCCATTCGCGACAACGCCCGAAAGTCCGACGCTGAGTGCATCCAACAGTTCGGGGGCGTTCGCCTGCAACGGCACGGTGACGCCCTTGGCCAGCGCTGCCTGCACTGTGGGCAGCCACGGTGCGTTTGCGGTCAGGTCTGGGTCCGTGTAGAGCGATTCTCTGAAGCTAATGAAGGAAGGATCAACCGTCCCCATCTCCTTCTGAGCTGCCTTGCTTGTTAGCCATGCACCGAGCTTGAACGCTTCTTCAGGATTCTTCGAGTCAGCCGGCACCGCCCAGCCCCAAGCCTGAAGGAGCCCCGCCGCTGTCTTGGCGTAGGGCAGCGGTGCATAACCGAGTTGGCCAGCGACGTTGGACTCGTCCGCGTTTTCGAGAGCGGTAAACAGTCCCGAGGTCGTGATGCCGATCGGTGCTTGACCGAACTGCAGCGCCTTGGTCACCTCATCCCAGTGCCACCCGTTGCTGCCGTCAATCCCGTACTGGCTGAGCTCCTCAATAAAAGCTACAGTTTCCACAACATCAGGATCGGTCAGATCGAGTGCGCCGTCGGCATCAAAGAAGTCAGTGTTATTGCCCGCGAGCAGCACTGCCAAGACGTTGACGATTGCCGAGCCCTGGCGGAAGGGGAGCGCTATGCCGGTGCCTTCCTCCTTGAAGTGTTTGGCAACCTCAAGGATCTCATCCCATGACTGAGGAGCGTCGAATCCTGCCTCCTTTAGGATGGCTTCGTCAAAGACCACCAGGGGCGTCTGCACAAAATAGGGCAGGGCATAGAGGCTATCGTCACGAGTGTAGACATCGATTCCGCTCTGGTTGAAGTCCGCAAAGTCCCAGTCCGCGCCCGTAAGGCTCTCGTCCGTAACATATTCGCTGAGGTCGGTCAGGTAGCCAGCATCGGTGTACTCGCCCACCCAAGCTTCAGGAACGTAGGCAAGATCGTACTCCCCTGTCTCAGTGCTCATGTTGAGCGTCTGCTTCTGCTTCAGCTGCCCGTAGTCGATCGCATCAAAGCGGATGGTGACGCCAGTGTCTGCACTGTATTCGTCAAGCAACTGCTGTTGGGCCTCCGCCTGCGGGCCCGCCCAACGGGATACCGTCAGGGTGACATCACTTTCTGTGCCTTCGTCTGTGGTTGTGCTGCAGGCCGTGAGCCCCGTTAGTGCCATAAGCGCTACGAGTCCGATGGCTACGCTGCCTCGTGATCTACGCATTTTTACCTTCTCTTGGGTTGAGGTGGTTATCTCGAGAGGGACGGATCCCTCTCGGATGCCATTCAAATGTAATAACAAAGTAATGTCAAGGCAAAGGTGCGAGTTGGCCCAGATTCCCTCTCGCACAGCGAATTGAGATGCGGTCCTGAACAACTCGTCCCACGCATCAGGACGGGCTTGCCGCGAGCGCCGTGCCCGATCCTACGAACGGACTTTCGCCGGAACGCACAATCCTGAGTGTCCCGTCGCGAAGGCCCTCCTCAGCTGATGCTTGATTCGCGTCGGGAAGATACGCGCGCGGGGAATTCGCCTTCTGCGTCGATGCGACGATTGAGTTCGGTCAGATAGACCTCCTCATCGAAATCCATACTCACTTCCTCGCCGAGCCAACTAGAGAGGTGAATCGCGTTCGCTAGACGCACCCCCAGAATTCCGTCGGCCCCCGGGGCAATCAGCGGCGTGCCATCGAGAATGTTCCGGGCGAAGTTCTCAAGTATTCCTGCGTGCTGGGCACCAGGCTGAGGCGGGAATTCTATGACCTCTGTGGTGTAGAAATTTGCGAGATCCATCTCTCCGGCGATTACGCGGGCGAGCGACTCTTCATCAATTCCGTCACTGATCTCGCGTTCGCTTCGCTCGTAGCGGATCACCGTTGCAACACGGCTTCCTTCGACCACAATCTTTCCTCGTTCGCCGACGATTTCGAGTCGGTCCGTGCCCACGAGGTCATGTGTCGAGGTGGTGAAGGTCCCGATCAGACCATCCCCGAAGTCGACGAGCGCTGTGACTTCGTCTTCCACCGCGATCTCACGCTGAAAGCCATACGACGCCTTCGCAAATACTCTCTTGGGGGTACCGCAGATCCATTGCCATAGGTCGAGCTGGTGGGGAGCCTGATTCACGAGAACGCCGCCACCCTCCCCTCCCCATGTTCCGCGCCAGGCACGCGAGTCATAGTAGCCCTGTGGCCGCCACCAGTTGGTGATGATCCAGTTGGTCCGCAATATTTTGCCAATCTGCCCGTTGTCAACGATTTCTTTGAGTCGCTGGTACAGCGGGTTGTTACGCTGATTGAACATGATGCCGAAAGTTAGGTGCGGATTTTCTGCTGCGCACGCACTAAGGTCGTTCACTTGCTGTGTGTACACCCCAGCAGGTTTGTCTACGAGCACGTGCACACCGCGGGTAAGAGCGGCAATGCCTTGCTCTGGATGTTCGTAGTGCGGCACGCAACTCACCACGGCGTCGACCTTGCCACTGTCAAGTAGCTCAAGGTAGTTGTCAAAAATTTCCACACCCGGGTGCTGGGCCGCAACGAGGTCCCCCTTGCCTGGGCGGGTGGCAACCACCGCAGCGAGATGCATGCTTGGCACCATGCCGTCCGCGATCAGGCGCGCATAGGTCGCGCCTTGGGTTCCATATCCGAGAATTCCGAGCCTGATTTTTTTGCCCGGCGGCATCCCGGTCGACTTCTCCCCGATCACCGCGAAGCCATGTCCCGGCAAAGCCACGTCACGGCGTCCATACACACGTCGCTGACTGCCTTGTTCACGCTGATCCGGACACCTCGTTCATCGGGATCAAGGGGTTCGAGGGTTCGCAACTGCGAGGCGAGAAGTGCGGGGGGCATGAAGTGGCCGCTCCTGGCCGCTGCTCGTTCTGCAAGCAACTCCTCGGAGCCCGTCAAGTGTACGAATCGGACTGTTGGGGCGCCCTCACGCAGTCGGTCCCGGTAACGATGTCGCAGCGCTGAACATGCAATCACAACGCCACCGTCGCTACCGACACGCGCCAGATTGAGAGCGACCCTTGCTAACCACGGCGCCCTATCCTCGTCAGTAAGTTCGCCCCCTCTTGTCATCTTGGCGATGTTCGCTTGAGGATGCATGTCATCGCCGTCGAGAAAGGGCACTCCTAGCGTTTGAGCGAGCGCTTTACCGACCGAAGACTTGCCCACAGTTGAAACGCCCATCACCACGACAATCGGAAATCGAGCGGTATCGGTCGCGGCTGCGGCTGCGGCTGCGGCTGCGGCTGCGGCTGCGGCTGCGCAACCTTCATCACCAGTCATGCACGGTACCGTCCGCGAGCCGGTTGTAGGGAAGGTATGCACGCTCATACGGATACTTGCCCGCCTCGTCGACGTTGAGCGTGACTCCGAGTCCGGGCTCATGTCCAGGGTGAAGGTATCCAGCCTGCCACGTAAACGACTGCTCAAATACGGAGTTAGTCTTTGCCCCATGGGGCATGTACTCCTGAATACCGAAATTGTGAATAGCGAGCCCCAGATGCATCGCTGCGGCCATACCCACCGGTGAAATATCTGTGGGTCCATGCATCCCCGATTTTATTTGATACTGAGCTGCGTACTCTAAAGTCTTCTTGAGCGGGGTGATTCCCCCCATGTGAGTGACCGCACCGCGCACATAGTCGATGAGTTGATCGCGAATGAGATCTTTGAAATCCCAAACGGTATTGAAGACTTCACCAATCGCCAACGGTGTTGTCGTGTGATGACGTACGAGCCGGAGCGCTTCCTGGTTCTCCGCCGGTGTGCAATCTTCGAGCCAGAACAGATCGTACGGCTCTAGACTTTTGCCTAGCTTTGCTGCTTGAATCGGCGTCATCCGATGGTGTCCATCGTGCAACAACGGAATATCAGGGCCAAACTCATTGCGTACGGCCTCAAAAACCTTGGGCAAGTGGTGCATATAGGCGCGAGTATCCCAGTCTTCCTCGGTGGGCTTTGTTCCGCGGCGCGCCGGCTCGTGGTCATAGCGCGCGTCACCTCCACCTGCGTCTGCTGATTGCGAGGCGATTCCGTAAATCGCTTTCAAACCGGGGACTCCAGTTTGGATTCTGATCGAGCGGTATCCCTCTTCGAGATGCGCACGGACCGAATCGAATAGTTCCTCGGTTGTCTTGCCTGATGCGTGCCCATACGCCATTAGCCCACTCCGACTGGCGCCTCCAAGCAGTTGATACACCGGCATTCCAGCAGCTTTCCCTTTGATATCCCACAGCGCCATATCCACAGCACCGCTTGCCGCCATAGTTACTGGCCCACGCCGCCAATAAGCGCTGCGGTAGAGAAACTGCCAGGTATCTTCAATACGGCTTGCGTCGATTCCAATCAACAAGGGCACAACGTGTTCTTCTAGGTAGGCGACGACGGCCAGTTCGCGACCATTGAGGGTCGCGTCGCCAAGCCCAACATGACCTTCGTTTGTCGTCAGCCGCAGAGTTACGAAATTCCGGTCAGGGCTGGTGACGATAACTTCGGCCTTATCGATGATCATGGTTTATCCTTCGGTTTTTTGGTGAGGGCGGAGTGCGCCGCCGCTCGGACTTGCTCGAGGGTGCTGACATCGGCAGCGAGTGTAGGCGAAATTAGCCGCAACAACTCCCCGATAGGATCTGAGGATTTCAGCGCCTCATCGAGTTCAGCCTGGCGAGAGTCAGGGCTCTCGAAGCCCGCTAGAACCCAGGCGATCCAGGTTGCGATCGCATTGAGGCTTGCGGATGCATCCCCACCTGATTCCTTCGTGCGCTCGGCGACCGCACCAAACCTCACGCGCGCTTTGACGGTTGACTCACTGGATATCTGATCGAGTCTGTGAACGATGCGATCGTTCTTAAAGCGTTCGAGCAGAGCCTTACGGTACTCAACGGTGTCAACGCTCGTGGGTAACAGCGCACAAGCCTCCGCCCAGAAGGACTCCACAA
>Ga0307487_1001801_pt1 | contig 14572 bp, 12 predicted proteins | sample CBIW12metaG_FD_203665 | JGI IMG/M metagenome (GOLD analysis project Ga0307487, IMG submission 203665) | Sea-ice brine microbial communities from Beaufort Sea near Barrow, Alaska, United States - CBIW 1.2 | ecosystem: Environmental > Aquatic > Marine > Coastal | place: USA: Alaska | collected... | reverse complement strand
AAGCCCGGCTTCGCGCGCCAACCCGACCAATTTACGCCGTGCCGTCTCATAAAGCCGGGCGTCCGTCGGATGGGCGATGTTCTTCTCCATCACCGTGGTATCAACCGTGACCCGCTTGAGATCGTTGCCCTTTACCACCCCAGCACGCTGTCCGGCCTTGATCGACTCGGTTAGCAGCCACTCCACGCCTTCCTCGCCGATCCGGTTGCGCCAACGTGTCATCGACGAGGGGTCGATCGGCAGGCGATGCTGAAAAAACGTCTCGCCGCAGAAGTGCTGCCAGTAAGGATTTTCCGCCCACCGCGCCACGACCGCCTCATCGGAAAGGGCAAAGACGTGCTGGAGATACAGCAGCCCCGCGACGAGCCGCGGCGGTGTCGCCGGGCGACCGGTATGGGATGGAAAGAAACCAACCCATTCTCGCTCGAAGACATACCAGTCAATCAGGGTGGCGAGCTTCACCAACTCGTGGCGCATGTCGATCATCTCAACCAACCGGGCGCGCAGGAGATCGTCCTGTTCCGTAGGGGGTGATTTAGGCTTCATATCACGGCTTGAATTTGCAGGGTTTCTATTGCCAGAATACAAAACCCTGCAACTCATGCCCAGTAAAATCGCCGCTTTCTACATATAAATCAAATGGATGTGAGTTGTTCAGGACGGACTAAACAGGCCTGACAGAAGACCGCACTCGATCACCAAGCCCAGGAGTCAGAGGTCCTTGCACAATCGGCGGCAACCACAGAAGTTGCTAGCGATGAATATGTACCGCATCTGCGATGTAACGCTGTAAACTGTGCGACCAGCTTGCTGGAAACCAGACCGCAAAACTGTCCGCAGCGGTTCGGTGAATCAACGCGTGGATACCGTGAATTCCGGTTTGTCGAAAAGCGCCAATCATAAAACCGGACGAGCTGAAATCAATCGGAGCAAGACTCGACATCGCGTTTTCCGAGCTGGCGCCCGAAATATCCAGCCGTGCACGGGCATGGCTCAGATCGCAAAACGCACCGTCCTCGAGATTGACCCGGCTTTCCAGCGACATGATCGCAGTCGGGTCTGCATGGTGAAACTGAACCCGATCCGGCGCGATGCGAAACAGAATGAATCCATCGATGCTGACGGCAAGGTCATAGCCGGGCAAGGGCAGTGTCTTGTCAAAGATGAGCGATAACTGCCTTTGCAGATCGCCCCAGACGATCATCTGGGCGACCCCACCAGCCGCGGATTTCTTCAATGTGACTCCGTATTCCTCAGGCATTCTGGCGCTCTCCTTCGGGGTCGAAAAATTGCGCAGACACGACGCGCGCCATTACGGTGCTTTCCCCCAGGAAATCAATGGCGCGGACCGTACTGCCGATCCGTTCGGGGGCACCGCCGAGATAGCCAAGAGCGATAAACCGCTCCAGCGCGGGTGACCATGTTGTCGAGGTAACCCAGCCAAGGCCGTTTCCTTCGGTCTTACCGTCGGCGGCGAACAGGATCGCACCGGCTTTCGCGCCGATGGGGCCATCGATCTCCAATCCGACCAGCGTGGGGCGATCCGGGTCTTGCAGGTCGGGCCGCTGGGCAAGCACCGAGCCGACGAATGGTTTGCGTGACGATGCCATGCGCCCCATCCCCATATCGCGCAGGGTTGCGCGACCGTCCAGTTCGGGTCCCGCGACATGGCCTTTTTCAATGCGCAGGGTGCCCATCGCCTCGGTGCCATATGGGGCGATGTCATGTGGGCCGCCTGCCGTTATCAGTGCCGCCCAGACATCTTCAGCGTCTTCGGAGCGAACGTATATTTCATACGCCAACTCGCCGGAAAAGCTCATTCTGTGAACCCGCACGGCAACCCCTTCAACCTGTGCGTCGGTCAATGAGTTGGGCGACAGCGCAGCGGCAAAATCGCCGGAAATCGCGCGCAAAACATCGCGTGAGGCAGGGCCGGCCAGCGCCATAGCCGCCCATTGATCGCTGACCGAAGTAACGCGCACCCGCAGGTCATACAACGACGTCGCCAGCAGGTGTTCGATATGCGACATTACGCGGCCCGCACCGCTGGTGGTTGTCGACATCAGATAATCGTATTCGCTCAGCCGGGCAGTTGCTCCGTCATCCAGCACGATTCCATCCTCGCGCAGCATGACGCCATAGCGCAACTTTCCGGGCTTCAGGGTGCTCCAGCCATTGACGTATAGCAGGTTCAGCAAATTTGCGGCGTCAGGTCCCTGCACCATAATCTTGCCCAGCGTCGACACATCGACTAGGCCGACGGCACGACGCACATGGGCGGCCTCGCGCCGGTAGGCCTGGTCAAGTGTTTCGTCGCCTATTGGATAGTACCAAGGGCGCAGCCAAGGCCCGGCCTGTGTCATGACCGCACCATTCCTCAGGTGCCAATCTTGCAGTGGCGTCAGGCGGGTCGCGTGGAAATGTTCACCGGAATCATGCCCGACAAGCGCACCGATCGTTACCGGCGTAACCGGGGGACGAAACGTGGTGGTGCCAGTTTCGGGCAGAGATTTCTCCGAAAGCTGGGCCATACGCGCCAGTGCATTGACGTTCGACAGCTTGCCTTGATCGGTGGCCATCCCGGTCGTGGTATAGCGTTTGAGATGTTCGACCGAGACATATCCCTCGGCATGGGCCTGATCCAGATCGCGCACTGTAACGTCGTGCTGCATATCAACAAAGGCCTTGCCGAACGGTTTGTCCTGCGCATTCATCACACACCAGAGCGGATGCAGGTCACGCGCCCAGTGCGGGGCTGTGTCGGCAAGGTGGGGCGTCTGTGAGGTGGATGCGCCTCCGGCCAGCGCGCCTTGAATGATGGCGTCCGAAAGGCCCGGCGCCGCGATGACACTGCCTGCAAAGCACATGTCCGGCAAAAGATCGGGCACAGGCAGAAAACAACCATTTTCGGTGTCATAAACCGGTTTCATCTGGCGTTGGCTCCACAATTGAAGAGCCGGCGCCCAGCCGCCGGAAACAGCGATCAGATCGCACCTGAGTCTGACGGTTACACCGGTTGCGCGGCCGTTCCGATCAACGGGAACCACAGAGGCTGCGGTGATATGCCTGTGCCCATGCGCGGAGGCGATGCCGTGTCCGGAAAGGCAGACACCGCCAGCTGAAGTCAGTTCGTTGGCAAGAGGTTGGGGCACACTGGCGCGCGCATCGCAAAGCGTGACTTGGGCACCAGCCCGTACCAGATCAAGCGCCGTGGCATAGGCGCTGTCGTTATTGGTGGCGATCAGCACGTTCTGTCCTGCCAACACCCCGTATCGGTTGAGATATGTTCGCACTGCCGAGGCAAGCATGACACCGGGCCGGTCGTTATTGCCAAAGACGAGTGGACGTTCAAAGGCGCCGGTGGCCAGCACGGTACGCTTGGCGCGGATTTTCAAATAGCATTGCCGTGCCTCGTCGGAGGGGGGCTGCGCGACATGGTCCCACTGACGCTGCACCGCGCCAAAAACATTGCCGTCATAGGCGCCGAAAACTGTTGTCCGGGCAAGAATGGTGACGTTTGGCAAAGAGTGCAATTCGTCCGCAGTTGTGCTCAGCCAAGCATTGGTCGCCGCATCCGGTGGGGCTGACAACAACGCACCACCAAGGGCAAAATCTTGCTCGGCAAGTATGACACGCAGGCCTTGTCGCCCGGCTGTCAGTGCCGCGCTCAGCCCTGCTGGACCCGCGCCAATGACCAGAACGTCGCAAAAGGCGTTGGTCTTGTCATAGGTGTCAGGATCAGAAAGCGTGATAGCGCGTCCCATGCCGGCGGCTTTGCGGATGTATCGTTCGCAGAACATCCAAAAGGCCGTTCCGCGAAACGGACCGATGAATGTCTTGTAATAAAAGCCCGCACCGATGAATGGTGACAATGCTCCGTTGATCGCGCTGAGGTCATGCCGGACATTGGGCCAGCCGTTTTGGCCCCGCGCGACGAGACCGTCGAACGCCTCGAGAGTTGTGGCGCGCGTGTTCGGCTCAGACCGGGCACCTTCACCGAGGGTGATCAATGCGTTCGGCTCTTCGGTTCCCGCAGAAAAAACCCCGCGTGGACGGTGATACTTGAAACTGCGCGCGACGATCGTTTCCCCGGCGGCCATCAGTGCCGAGGCAAGTGTGTCGCCCGGATGCGCCGCGATCCTACGCCCGTCAAACTGCATTGAAATCATGCGGCTGCGATCGATTCGCCCGCCCTTTGCAAGGCGACGCGCCGTCATGATGACGCCGCCATAGTTCCTTCGCCTGCGAAAACCGAGCGGGCCAACTGGCAACTGTCGATCTGGTGAGTGGCCGTGTTGCGATTGACTATCAACCATTCCCGGCAGCCCATTACATGCTGCCAATATTCACAGTGCGCACCGCGCGGGTTGTCACGCAGGAACACAAAATCTGCCCAGGTGCCCGGATCGGTAATCGACGGGTCCGGTCGGCGCACCGTCGCGTCGCCCAGATAGGCAAACTCTGTCTCGTCGCGGTGCCCGCAAACGGGGCAATCCAGCCGTATCATCTGGCGATCCTCACTGCATGTTCGGCTGCGGCCCGGCAGCCTTCTCGTCGATCTGGGTGCCGCGCTCGAACCGGGATAAGGTAAAGTGGGCGTTGTCGTCGTGCGGGGTGTCTGTTGCGATGGTGTGGGCGAAACACCAGCCACTGGCCGGGGTCGCCTTGAACCCGCCGTAACACCAGCCCCCGTTCAGATAGAGACCCTCGATCGGGGTTTTTGCGATGATCGGGCTTCCGTCCATGGTCATGTCCATGACGCCCGCCCAATGGCGCAGCAGGCGCAGACGTGACAGGCACGGAATCAGGGCCATCGCACTTGCCAGCGTGTGTTCAACCTCGGGAAGGCCACCGCGTTGGGCATAGCTGTTATACCCGTCCAGATCGCCACCCAGCACCAATCCGCCCTTGTCGGACTGGCTGATATAAAAATGCGCCGCCCCAGAAGATATGACGTGATCGATGAACGGCTTGATCGGTTCGGTGACAAACGCCTGGAGCGCGTGGGTTTCGATCGGCAGCCGCAACCCCGCCTTGGCTGCAAGCAGACTGGTATGCCCGGCAACGGCCAGTCCGACCTTGCCGGCCCGGATCGGGCCGCGCGTGGTCTCGACGCCGCAGATCCGTTCGCCGTCGCGCAGATAACCGGTCACTTCGCATTGCTGGATGATATCGACGCCCAACCTGTCTGCGGCGCGGGCATATCCCCAAGCCACGGCATCATGGCGGGCGGTGCCGGCGCGGCCCTGAAACATCGCGCCAAAGATCGGGTATCGCGCCTTTTCCGAATAATCGAGATAGGGCAAACGGCGCATCACCTCGGCGCGGTCCATCAGTTCTGAGTCGATGCCATGGGCGCGCATGACGTTTCCGCGCCGCCGCAAGCCGTCCATCTGCGCCGGGGAATGACCAAGGTGAAACTGTCCGCGCTGCGACATCATCACGTTGAAGTTCAGTTCCTGGCTCAGATTTTCCCACATCCGCATCGAGCGTTCGTAGAACATCGTGTTGCCGGGAATCATGTAATTGGATCGCACGATGGTGGTGTTGCGCCCGGTATTGCCGCCCCCCAGCCAGCCTTTCTCGATCACTGCGATGTTACGCAGCGAGTGTTCCTTGGCGAGGTAATACGCGGTGGCCAGGCCATGACCGCCGCCGCCAACGATCACGACATCATAGGCAGGTTTCGGTGCAGGATCGCGCCAGGCGCGCGTCCAGCCTCGGTTGCCTGAAAGGCCATTCCGAACGATCGACCATGCGGAATAATGTGTCACACCAATGAGCCTCTGCTGTTTCATACGCTATATGAAGCATACGCTACGACATTTCAAATGAAAATATCAATCGCTATTAATGTTGTGCGCCCTACTTTCGACCGGATGTTGGGATGTTGGACAGCATGAGGGGAAACAAGTAACGAATGGTACATCCGTTACTGCGAGGTATCATGTCACACAGCATTCTCGATCGGCTGACTGCCGAGCTTGCCGAACTTCCGACAAAACTGAAGGTGGCAGCAAAATACGCTCTGGATAACCCGGACAGGATTGCCTTTGGATCAATGCGTGGGGTTGCAGTCGAATGTGGTGTGTCGTCGCCAACCATGTTGAGGCTGGCACGACATCTGGAGTTCGACAGTTACGAAGATTTCAAAGCCTGCTTTCAGAATGAAATCGCTGGCAACAGTTTTTCGTCAAGGGCAGGGGCTTTGATGGGCAGCGGGACGGGCGTGGGAAGCCCGCTGATCGACCGTCTGAAGGTGGCGGCGTTGGACAACGTGACAAGCGCGATGACCCAGAACGCCCCCGAGACATTCAAGGAAATGGCTGCGATTCTGCGCACCGCCGAGACGACGCATCTTGTTGCTGCCGGTTCGATGTACTGGATTGCAGCACATATGGAAAACACCGGCGGAATCGCGTTCCGGGGATTGCGCACTGCTCGGCCTGGCACTGCGACGGTGCTGGAAACCCTCAGTCTGATCGGACCAAAGGATGCGGTGTTGATCATTGCCGTTTCGCCCTACGCAAAGGTGGCGGTGAACGCGCTGACCTATGCCAACGAGGCGGGCGCGCAGACGATGGCGATTACCGACAGGCGCAGTTCTCCGTTTGCCACGCTGGTCAACCACTGTTTGTTCGCCCCGACGGCGAGCCCGCATTATTATCCGTCCGTTGTCGGGATCGCTGCGGTGGCCGAGGCGCTTTTGGCTTGCGCCGTGGCGGGGAGCCAGGGCGCCGCGATCAAGCGGATCGAGACAGTCGAAAAGTTGCGCCTTCAAAGCGGAGCCTATTTCGAATGACGCCAGACGGATTTCACGCCCATTTATCGGTCGTCAACCTCGAAGGTCTTGGTTAATGTTATATTACAATTGACACGGTTGTAGATAAGAATGTAGCGTTTGGTTCAGGGGTGGGGCAATACCTGCGTAGCCGTTGTTCGGCCATGCGCAAGTCAAGATCCATAACCGGCCTTATCAATTGGCAAGGGCCCCAGAGATCGTGACGGAACTCTGAACTATCCGCACGAAACCCGAACAGCGAGGTGAACACCGTGTTACGTCTTCTGTCACTTATTACTGCATTCGCGTTGACAAGCGTCGTGGTGCCAGGGGGGACAGCCAGCGCCGCGCCTTCCCAAGGGGGCACATTCATCATCGGGCTGGAAGGAGAGCCAGCCACAGCAACTGGTCATTTGGCGACCGATACGGTCGCGCTCATGGTCGCGTCGAACATTTTCAACGGTCTGGTATCACTGGATTTCGATTTCAACCCGCAACCCGATCTGGCGACAAGCTGGGATATTTCGGATGACGGACGGACCTATACCTTCCATCTGGCCGAAGATGCCAAATGGCATGACGGGGTGCCGGTTACCGCCGAGGATATCGAATATACCTTCAACGATATCATCGCCGTTGCGCACCCCCGCGCCGGGTCATGGTGGCCAAACGTTGAAAGCGCCGTCGCAACGGACAAGCACACCTTTGTGATCACACTAAAGGCGGCCTATGCGCCCTTCATGACGATCATCGGCAATACGCTGGGTTCTGGCACTCTGATGATGCCCAAGCATATCTATGAAGGCACGGACCCCAAGACAAACCCCGCCAACTTCGCGCCGATCGGGAGCGGGCCATTCAAGTTCGTCGCATGGAACCGCGGCAGCCACATCGAACTGGAGAGGAACCCTGATTATTTCAAGGAAGGGTTACCATATCTTGACCGGATCATCTTGCAGTTCCTGCCCGATGCCGCGTCCCGACTGCTTGCGTTCGAGCAAGGCGAAGTGGACTTCCTCCATATGTATATCGTGCCATTCGATCAGGTGGCGCGCTTCAGAAAAGACGACAAATTCCGGGTGATCGAACGGGGCGGCGAAGGGGCTGCAACCAACGAGTTTCTGCTGATGAACATGCGTAGTGGCCCGCTTGCCAACAAGGATGTCCGTCATGCACTGGCTTGGGCCATTGATCGCGAGCAAATCGTCGAGAAAGCAGTGTTCGGCGAGGGCAAGGTCGCTCACAGTTTCATCAACAGCGGCCTTTCATGGGTCTCTGACGGGAGCAACGATGTCTATCGGTCGGTCGATCTGGACAAGGCCAACGAACTGCTCGACAACGCTGGCTTCCCGCGCGATGCCGATGGCAAACGATTTGATCTGCGCATCGCTCTTGCCTCGGGGCGGGATTACGAAGGCCGTGCCGATGAGATCATCAAGGATAACCTGGCTCAGGTGGGGATTGGTGTCACTGTCGAAATGTCCGACCGCACTTCTTTCATCGAGAAGGTGATGCGCCAGTGGGATTTTGATCTGGCGAATCAACTTTTCACCACCGGCCCGGATCCCGCGATCAGCGTTCGCCCGCGGTATCATTCCGAACAGATCAAGAAGATCCCGTTCGTCAATTCGATGGGCTATTCCAACCCCGAGTTGGACAATATCTTTGACACGGAGTCCGGTGAGATTGATCGCGAAAAGCGGGCCGGAATGTGGAGAGATGCGCAGACAATCCTGTTCGAAGACATGCCTGCCCTGCCGCTTTTCGAGATACCGGTGGTCAATCTGGTCTCCGACCGGTTCAAAGACGTGATCACGACACCCTTTGGCTATATCCAGAGCCGCGAAGGCACCTACTTCGAAGAGTGATACCTGGCGGTCCGGCGTCGTTGCCGGACCGCAATTCATTTGCCCTTGCCTCGAATATCGGGAACCGAACAAATGACGGGAACGCGTCTGCTCCTCTACGCTTTGCGCCGCCTGCTTCAGGCTGTCCCGATGATCGTCATTATCCTCATCGTCAATTTCTTCCTCATACACTCCGCGCCCGGAGATCCGGTGGATGTGTTGACCGGTTCGATGGAGACGAGCGAAGAATACATTGCCGAGCTGCGCGCCGAATTCGGGCTGGATAAGCCATTGATTCAACAGCTCGGAATCTATCTCTGGAAGGCGGCGCATTTCGATCTGGGGTATTCAATGCGCTATCGTCAGGATGTGACCGGGCTGATCCTCAGCCGATTGCCGGCGACCTTGCTGTTGATGGGCACAGCGCTCGTCTTTTCCAGCTTTCTTGGAATCATGCTGGGTGTGTTCGCCGCGCGGCGGCCCTATTCCCTAAGCGACAATGCCGTGACTTTTATCGCGCTTGCCGGGTACTCCATGCCGGTGTTCTGGCTCGGGCAAATCCTGCTGCTGATCTTTGCGGTTCAACTGCAATGGTTTCCGGTGCAGGGGATGTTCTCGCTTCGGGTGCCCAGCCACGGATGGGCGCGGTTTGCCGATCTGATGCATCACCTGGCGCTTCCGGCAATTACATACTCGGTTTATCACCTGACGCTGATCTATCGCCTGACACGCGTAAAGATGCAGGAGACACTGACACTGGACTTCTGCACCACAGCCCGCGCAAAGGGGCTGAGCGAAGCAAGTGTCGTTCGCCGTCACGCGCTGCCCAACGCAATGCTGCCGGTGGTGACGGTGATCGGCCTGAACTTTGGGTTCATGCTGGCCGGATCGGTCTTGACCGAGACGGTGTTCGCATGGCCGGGCACCGGGCGGCTGCTGTACGAGGCGATCAATGCCCGCGACTATCCGGTGCTGCTGGGGCTTTTCACATTCCTGTCGCTGATGGTGATCCTGGCCAATGTGCTGACGGATATCATTTATGCGCTGATTGACCCACGGGTGACTTACTCATGAGCGTTGTCGAACCACTTGCCGCGACTGAAGTTGCCGAAATGCCAAGCGCATGGCGCATTTTCCGGCGCAATCGCATGTCGGTGTTCGGGCTTGTTCTGATCGTGATTCTGGCGGTTCTGGCGCTGCTGGGGCCATGGATCGCACCGTTTTCGCCCTATTCCACTACGGCGGGGCCGGTCATGGCGCCGCCGGGTGCGCCTCATTGGCTGGGCACTGACGAATTGGGCCGCGACATCTTCAGTCGGGTTCTGTTGGGCACGCGAACATCGTTGTTGGTGGGACTTGCCGCCGCGTTCATCGCCACATTTGTCGGCATCACGGTGGGTGCGCTTTCGGGATATTTCACTGGCTGGATCGATGACGTAATAATGCGCGTCACCGAAGTGTTTCAGGTCATTCCACGGTTCTTTCTCGCGATCGTACTGGTGTCGTTCTTTGGGGCGAACCTGGTGAACATCATCCTTGCCATATCGCTTTTGTCCTGGCCCGAACTGGCCCGGATCGTGCGCGCCGAATTTCTGACCCTGCGCAGCAGGCAGTTTGTCGATGCAGCGCGGGTGTGCGGGGCAGGTGCGATGTGGCTGGTGTTTGTAGAAATTCTGCCAAATGCGCTGGCGCCGGTAATTGTGAACGCCACGCTGCAGGTGGGGCAGGCGATGCTGCTTGAGGCGGGCCTCAGCTATCTGGGCGTCGGCGATCCCAGCCAGATATCGCTGGGCATGATGTTGCAACAGGCGCAGCAGATTATGCGCGCCGCTTGGTGGGCAACCCTGTTTCCGGGTGTTGCGCTTGCCATCGCGGTTCTTGCTATCAACATTGTCGGGGATGGTCTGAACGATGTGTTCAGCCCCCGCTCGCGGGAGCGGTGAAATGACAGACCATGCTACGGCACCATTGCTGTGCGTTCGCGGGCTGACCACAACCCTGCGTACGGATACGTCAGAGTTTGACGCGGTGAGCGATGTATCAATCACCATTGGCCGGGGCGAGGCGGTCGCGCTGGTCGGTGAATCCGGATGCGGCAAGAGCCTGACCGCACTGTCGCTGATGCGATTGCTGCCGTCCGTCGCACGGCTTTCACCGCCGACATCCGTGACGTTCGACGGCGTTGATCTTGCAACACAGGACGATGCCGAGATGCGCAAGGCGCGCGGTCGCAAGATGGCGATGATCTTTCAGGATCCGCTGACGTTCCTTAATCCGGTGATGCGTATAGGCGATCAACTGACCGAGGCAATCCGGGTTCACAATGTCCTGACCAAGGCAGAGGCCAGCCAACTGGCGCTGGAATCGTTGGAGCGCGTGCGCATCACTGCCCCGGCGCAGGTGATGCGTTACTATCCGCACCAACTGTCCGGAGGAATGCGCCAACGGATACTGATCGCCATGGCCATCAGTTGCAAACCCGAACTGTTGATTGCGGACGAACCGACAACAGCGCTGGACGTCACGATTCAAGCCCAGATCATGGATCTTCTGGCGGATCTGCGTCGCGAACTGGGCAGTTCGATGCTGTTGATCACCCATGACATGGGTCTGGTCGCGGAATATGTCGACAGGGTGTATGTTATGTACGCCGGCGAGATCGTCGAAGAGGCCAGCGTCTTTGACCTTTTTGCGGCGCCAAAGCACCCCTATACGCAGGCGCTGCTGAAATCGTCGCTATCGGTTGATCGCCGCACCGAGGTGTTCGAGACGATTGCTGGGGTGCCGCCCAACCTGGCCAATGCGCCCAAGGGGTGTCGTTTTCACCCGCGCTGCCCCGTCGCTATCGAGCGTTGCGCGCGAGAACATCCCGGCTTTACCGATATGGGAAATGCGCAGCGCGCCCGTTGTCTGCTGCTGGAGGAGGGGGCATGAGCGAACTATTGCGGGTTGAAGGCTTGAAGGTTCATTTTCCAGTCAATTCCGGCGCGTTCCGCAGATCTCCCGGGTCGGTCAAGGCTGTCGACAATATCAGTTTTGCCATTCCCAATGGCAAGGTCGTGGCGTTGGTCGGTGAATCCGGTTGTGGCAAGACCACCGTGGCCCGCACCATTCTTGGTCTGAACCACATCAGCGACGGGCGCATCACCCTGAACGGCAAGGATGTGACCGAACACGGAAAAGGGCGAACGCCCGAGTTCCGAAGCAGGGTTCAGATGGTGTTTCAGGACCCTTACGAGTCGCTGAACCCGCGTCGCACGGTGCTGCAATCGCTTTCGGTGCCGTTGCGGGCGAACGCGGTTGTGCCCAAGGCCGAGTATCAGGCCGAATGCATTCGCCTGCTGGATATGGTGGGGTTAAGTCCTGGTGCGGCGTTCCTTAACCGTTATCCGCACCAGTTTTCGGGCGGCCAACGGCAACGTATCGGCATCGCCCGCGCCATCGCCGTGCGCCCCGATCTGATCGTCGCGGACGAGGCGGTATCGGCGCTGGATATTTCGATCCGGGCTCAGGTGCTGACGCTGATGCGCCGGTTGCAGCAAGATCTTGGGCTGGCCTATCTGTTTATCTCCCATGATCTGGGTGTGGTACGCTCTTTGGCCGATCATGTGCTGGTCATGTATCTGGGCCGGGTCGTCGAAGAGGCATCGACCCAGGATCTTTTCGAGCGCCCAACGCACCCTTATACACAGTCGCTTCTGGCGGCCAGCCCGATCCCGGATCCGGTGGCCGCCCGGGCGCGTAAGCGTATTCCGCTGACAGGCGAGGTTCCATCGCCGATCAATCCGCCGAAAGGGTGCCATTTTCATCCGCGCTGTCCGCTGGCCATTGACCGCTGCCGCAACGAAACACCGGCGCTGCGCCTTGTCGGCGCCTTTAAGACGGCCTGTCACCGGGCCGAAGAAATGCCGGAACTGACGGCGACCTGACCTTGCAAGATCATACCCAATATGGAGATTCAGATGTCACCAGCCCCCATAACCGCCAGCGCCGAGGCAATTGCATTTACCAAGAACACGATGGTGTTCGACTGCCTGTCGCTGTTCTATGTTCTTGACGACAAATACGCGCAGCAGTGCATCGAGGGCGGGGTCAACGCCTGCAACGTGACCTTTGGTTCGGAAAACGATTGGGGCGCGATGGTCGCCAATATCGAAGCCGGGCTGGAAAAGGTCGAGAAAAGCGAGTTTCTGCACCTTGTCACCTGCGCCGCCGATATCGAAAAGGCCAAATCCGAGGGCAAGCTGGGCGTCATTCTTGGCACCCAAGGATCATCCATGATCGAGGACCGGCTTGAACGGATCACGCTGATGCACCGCCTTGGCATGCGCTATTTCGGGCTGGCCTATACCGGCCCGACGCTGCTTGCCGATGGTTGCGGTGAACCTCGCGATGCCGGGCTGACGTTTCTTGGTAAAGAGGCGATCGAGGTCATCAACGGTTTGCCGCTGATCCTTGACCTCTCGCACAGCGGCCACAGTGCCCGCGCAGAGGCGACCGAATTGGCGCATGTGCCGGTCTGCACCCATTCCAACGCCTATACCCTGAACGCCAACGACCGCAACACCAAGGATGAGACAGCTAAGGCAATCGCAACCAAGGGCGGTGTCGTCGGTCTGTGTGGTCTGCCCAAATCGGTTCACCCCACGGCGCCGACGCTTGAACATATGCTGAACCACTGCGATCATTACCGCGACGTGATCGGCACCGATCATATCGGTATCGGGCTGGACTTCACCACCGGCTACAAGGCCAGCGGAGAGATATTGCCGATGTCGCGGCGCTGGCGCACCTATCGCCCCGACATTTTCGGAACGGTCGATGAATTCATGACCCAGACCTATCCCGACGGCCTGACTCGGATCGAGCAGCTTCCCAATCTTACTCAGGGACTGATCGACCGTGGTTATAGCGAAGATCAGGTCGCCGCCATTCTGGGCGGAAACTGGTTCAATCATTTCAAGCGTTTCGTCGGGTGAGCCGCCGATCGTGTTACGAAAGTTACTCTGATGGCTGACATTTTTCCCGTTGTTCTTGGTATCTGCCTTGATGCCGAAGCAATCTGGCTCAGCAAGAGCCCTGCCAACAAGGACCGTCCGGTTCTGCTGTCCACCGGCAGTTACGCGATCCGCGAAGGGCTGAATCCTCTGCTTGATCTATTGGATGCCAATGATGCAAAGGCGTCCTTCTTTGTACCGGGCATCACCGCTGACCGCTACCCGGCCGCGGTCAAGCTGCTGCATGACCGCGGCCACGAACTGTGCAGCCACACCTATAATCACTTGCCGGTCATGGGCCTGACGCCCGCGCAGGAACGCGACGAACTGGTGCGCGGAATTGAAGCTGTCGAACGGCACAGCGGCGTTCGCCCGACAAGCTGGCGTTCGGCGTCTTGGGAGTGGTCGGCGCACACGCTGGATTACCTGGTCGATGAGGGTGTCGAGGTATCCTGCAATTTTCAGGATAGCCTGCGCCCTTACCGCCATCTGAAGAACGGTGCGCCAACGCCAGTGATTGAACTGCCGGTTCACTGGCATCTCGCGGACGCGCCGTATTTCCTTTATGGTGGCGACATACAGCGCCGGGTGCGCCCGGTGACAGAAGTTGAGACGATCTGGATGGATGAATTCGACGCAACCTATGATTGGCCCGGCACCTATTTTCAATTGACGCTGCATGTTCAATTAATGGCACATCCCAGTCGCCTCAAGATGCTGGACCGCATTCTGAAACACATGAAATCGCGGAGCAGAGTCCGCATCATGACCTGCTGCGAAGTAGCGAAAGCGGTTAGCTGATCTCAGTGCGAAGCTGTTAGGGTTGTGTCGCAAATATATCCGCAGGCTAAACGTAATCGTTTTGCTGGACACAGTTATCCTGCCAGCGCCGCGAACTGCTGAAAGGCGGTGCCACCGTTGCCGGCAAGCTGACCCTTTCGGATCAT
>Ga0307487_1001800_pt1 | contig 14573 bp, 15 predicted proteins | sample CBIW12metaG_FD_203665 | JGI IMG/M metagenome (GOLD analysis project Ga0307487, IMG submission 203665) | Sea-ice brine microbial communities from Beaufort Sea near Barrow, Alaska, United States - CBIW 1.2 | ecosystem: Environmental > Aquatic > Marine > Coastal | place: USA: Alaska | collected... | reverse complement strand
AAACGGCCGCGTGAGCCGGATGCCGCTCCGACGCATCCGGACGGGCTAGCTCCCGAGGCCCTCGGCCAGCTCGCGGCTGAGCGCTGCGACGACAGCCGGGAGGCTGCCGCCCTCGGCGGCAGCGACAGCCAGCTGGCGCTGGTAGCTGCCGCCCTCGTCGATGATGCGGTGGAGCCCGAGCAGCTCGGGCAGGCAGCCGAGACGTTCGGCAACGGGGGAGAGAAGCTCGACCAGACGACGCACATCGTTCTTCACGGGAGCTTCGGCGCCGGCCGCGTCGAGAATGATCTCGGCATCCAGACCGTACCGGGCGGCGCGCCACTTGTTTTCGCGCACGTACCAGGGCTGCATCCGTGGCACGTCTTCGCCCTCGTCGAGGCGGGTGGACATCCATTCGACGAGACACTGGATGAACGCCGCGATCGCCGCGAGCTCCGCGGCGGTCGAGACGCCGTCGCAGACGCGCACCTCGATCGTGCCCCAGCGCGGCGACGGCCGAATATCCCAGCGCACCTCGGTGACATCGTCGATGATTCCCGTCGTGGCCATGTCGTCGACGTAACGTTCCCACGCCTCCCAGTCGGGCAGATCCCACGGCAGGCCGGCGGTCGGCAGCTGCTGGAACATGAGCGAGCGGTTGCTCGCATAGCCGGTGTCGACGCCGGCCCAAAACGGACTCGACGCGCTCAGCGCCTGCAAATGGGGAACGTAGGTCAACAGTCCGTTCATGATCGGAATGACCTTGGCCACGTCGTCGATGCCCACGTGCACGTGGATTCCCCAAATCATCATGTTGCGCCCCCACCACCGCGTTCGGTCGATGAGTTTGTCATAGCGCGGCTTGTCGGTGACGGTCTGATCGAACCACTGCGCGAACGGATGCGAGCCGCTGCAGATCAGATCGACCTCGCGGTCTGCGAGCACGTGACGCACCTCGTTGAGCTGGCCGACGACATCCGTTACCGCATGCTCGACCGTGGTGTGCACGCCGGAGACGAGCTCGATCGTATTGAGCAGCAGCTCACCGGTGATGGTGGGATGCGCCGAACCGTCGGGGCCGCGCAGGGCGTCGAGAACCTGGTCGGCGATGGAGACCAGATCGCCCGTGTGGCGGTCGACGAGGGCAAGCTCCCACTCGATGCCCACGGTTGATCGGGCGGATCGGGCGAATTCGAGTGGCACGGGAGCTCCTGTTGGGCTGCTGAAAAGCCGTTGTCGGTGGAATATCATGTTTCGATTAGCACCAGGTGCGCAATCTCTGACACAATGATTAGTCGCGATCCGTTGTGCCCGACCCTCTATCTCGGTGCAGCGTGATCCTATAGAGCTTATGCCGAGTGTGCCCCCACGCTCACGGCCCAAGGTTCGCCAAACACCGAATCAACACTGGAGAATTGTGGCTGTCAAAATCCGTCTGAAGCGCATGGGTAAGATCCGTGCACCGTACTACCGCATTGTCGTTGCCGACGCGCGCACCAAGCGCGATGGTCGTGTCATCGAAGAAATCGGCCTCTACCACCCCACGGAGGAGCCCTCTGTTATCGAGGTCAAGTCCGAGCGTGCGCAGTACTGGCTCAGCGTCGGCGCTCAGCCGACCGAGCAGGTTGCTGCCCTCCTCAAGCTCACGGGCGACTGGGGCATCTTCAAGGGCGACAAGAACGCGAAGAGCACCGTCAAGGTGAAGGAGCCGAAGGTTGCTTTCGTCGCTGACGAGAAGAAGAAGCCGGTTCTCAAGCCCAAGGCCGACAAGCCGCTCGTCAAGGCCCCCGAGGCTGCTGCCGAAGCAACCGAAGAGGCGTAACTGTTGCTTGCTCCCGCGCTTGAGCACCTCGTCAAGGGGATCGTTGATCACCCGGACGATGTGCACGTTGCAGAAAAGAACTCTGCACGAGGCGAGGTGCTTGAGGTTCGTGTGAACCCCGAGGATCTCGGCCGGGTCATTGGTCGTGCCGGTCGCACAGCCAAAGCCCTGCGCACCCTCGTCGCAGCTCTGGCCGATGGTCGACGCGTTCGCGTCGACGTCGTCGACACCGATTTCTAGATCAGTGGACGATAGCGAAAAGGACCGCACCCAGCAATTACGGGTGGGGCGCCTGACCAAGGCTCACGGCCTCAAGGGAGCAATCAAGCTCGAACTGTTCACGGATGACCCGGGACGACGTTTCGTCCCGGGTGCCGTGTTCACCCTGCAGGTTCCGACCGGTTCGGCCTGGCACGGCAAGACGATCGAACTCGTCGAACTGCGCTGGTACAACCAGCACGCGGTCGGTTTTTTCAAGGATGTTCCCGACCGTTCCACGGCGGAAACGCTCGCCAAAGCGATCCTCTGGATCGACGCGGACGTCGCCGAGCAGTCGGATGAAGAAGACGCCTGGTACGATCACCAGCTGGTCGGACTTGCCGTCGTGCGTGACGGTGTGCGCATCGGCACCATCGGTCGCCTCGAGCACCTGCCAGCCCAAGATTTATTGATCGTGAAGACGCCCACCGGCGACGTTATGATCCCGTTCGTGAAGGCCATTGTGCCCAGCGTCGATGTCAAGAACGGCGTGGTCACGATCACGCCGCCGCCCGGCCTGCTCGAAGAACTGCCCGATGACCCGGCCGACGCCGCATCGGCTGACACTGACACTGCTGATGCTGATGCTGATGCTGATGCTGATGCTGACGCTGCTGGCGAAACCGACACTGTCGAGACCAACCAGCCCTAACGCGTCACCGTACCGGTGCCGGTGCTCACTCGTCTGACCGATCCGTCGGCTGCACGAGTGCGCACCGGCATTGTGCTGTATTCGTGTGCCCTGCGTTAGGTTGTCTGCGGCGGATTAGACGTTGAGGCGGTAGCCGCGCTTGACCACTGTCGCGACCAGCCCCGGAATGCTGAGCGTCTGCCGCAGTCGGCTGAGCGAGACCTCCATGGCATGGTCGTCGGAGTCGCCGGCCAGCGCGAGCGTGAGATCTTCGCGGGAGACGACCGCTCCGCGCGCTCGCACGAGCGCGCGGAGAATCGCGAGCGCCGTCGGCGGTAGTTGCACGCGTTCTTCCCCGACCTGCACGATTGAGCCGCGCAACTGCACGAGCCCGTTCCGGGTATCGACCCGCTCGATCATGTTCTGTTCCAGGTGCTCGCAGACCAGCCGGATCAGCGCCCCCATGCGAAACCGGGTCGGCTGAATCGGAGTGATCCCGGCGGCGATGAGTGGCGCACTCGTTACCGGGCCGACCGCGGCGGCGCAGACCTCCGTCTGCAGGGCCGCCACGAGCGCTGGATAGACATCCATGCCCTCCGCGGCGCTGAACAGGGCATGCACGGCGGGTGCGCTCGTGAACGTGACGCAATCAAGCTGCCGGGCGCAGACCGCCTCGACGAGCTTGTAAACACGCTCGTTGGTGTCATCGACGGCGATCCACCGATATGGCGCGACGACGAGAACGCGCTTGTGTACGGCGCGCAACCGATCGAGCTGCACCTCGTCGGTGGCGCCGTGTACCTGGATGCCCACGGTGAGCCCCGGCGGGTACTCGGCCAGAACCTTGTCAACGAGCGAGGCTGTCGTCTCAGATTCGCTCATGCCCGAGTCGTTGAGCCCGGTCGCCCGAATGCCGCCGCGCGCTTTCGGCCCGCGCACCAAAATCGTTGTTTCGGCCAGGGCGTCGGTGAGGTCGGACCCGATGCCGTCAGCCTCGGCCACCTCGAACCAGCGGCGAATACCGTAGCCTGTTGTCGCGAGCAGAATATCCGGACGCGCCGCCATCATGATGCGGGTGTCCTCGAGCAGCGGGCCGTCCTGGTGCGCGTGCGCGATGCGCAGGGTGGGCGCGTGCATGACCCGGGCGCCGCGTCGTTCGAAGGCGTCGATCAGATCGCTGGAGCGTCGATCGCTCGTCACGCCGATGCGAAAGCCCTCGAGCTGGTTCGGCTGCAGAAATGGTGCCGCGACCTCGATCGGCTCGGTGGCGCCCGGCACGCGCACGTGGGTCGCGTTCAGATCTGGCGCGTCGTTCGATCCGGTCATGATCCGGCCAGCGCTTCAGCGGCCGCCCGGGCCATGAGGTCGTCTGCGGCGGCGTCACCGCTGAAAGCGAGACGCACGACGTTTCCGACGACCAGAACGGCTGGGCTGCGCACTTCGGCCGCTGCGGCGTCGGCTAGGACCCCCGACAGCGTGCTCACTGTGGTGCGTTGGGTGGCGCTGAACCCACGTTCGATGATGGCCACCGGAAGATCGGCTGGCATGCCGTGCCGCAACAGGCCCTGGGTCAGGGTCGGCAAAGTGCCAACGCCCATCAGCACGACAATCGTGCTGCCGAGCAGGGTGAGGCCTTTGAGCTCGTCGTCGGTCAACGGCGCGTGGCCGCTAATAACGGTGAAGGCGTGGCTGATTCCGCGATGGGTCAGCGGAATTCCGGCCGCGGCCGGCACCGCAATGGCACTGGTGACGCCGGAGATGACTGTCACCGCAATGCCATTCCGGTGACAGGCGAGCACCTCTTCGCTGCCGCGGCCGAACACGTAGGGATCGCCGCCTTTCAGTCGCACCACGCACTTGCCCGCGAGGGCCTGCTCGACGATGAGCTCTTCGATCTCGGTCTGTGAGACCGGGTGACTGCCGGAGCGTTTGCCGACGTCGATGAGGGTCGCGTTCGGTGCTAGCGAGTAGAGGTCTTCGTTGGGCGCGAGGCGGTCGAACAATACGACATCCGATTGCTGGAGCGCGGTCACTGCCGCCACTGTCAACAACTCGCTCGCTCCGGGCCCGCCGCCGACGAGGGTGACTGACCCGACGACGGGGGAACTCGGGGCTGTCATCTCATTACTCTTTTCGAACGGGAATGCGGCTTCCACTTAGTAGAACAGTACTCGACGAGGCCCGTTCGGCCGGGGTCGCGGGCCGGATTTGGTCACGTTCCGTAACGAGCGCGATGCTCGGGTCTGGTTCGATCGGCGCGTTCACGAACGATCGAAACCTGCGCAGACGCTCCGGGTCGGCGAGAGTGGCAGCCCACTCGTCTTCATAGTTGTCGACGTGGGCGAGCATGGCCTGTTCAAGCTCCCCGGCCAGGCCGAGCGAGTCAGCGATGATGACCTCGCGCACATGCTCGAGTCCGCCCTCGAGGTCTTCCATCCAGCGGGCGGTGCGCTGCATTCGATCGGCCGTGCGGATGTAATACATCAGATAGCGATCGATGTAAGTGATCAGGGTTTCTTCGTCGAGATCAGTGGCGAGCAGCTGACCGTGCGCGGGCTGGAAACCGCCGTTTCCGCCGACGTACAGGTTCCAGCCGTTGTCGCTCGCGATGATGCCCACGTCTTTGGCGCGAGCTTCGGCGCACTCTCGGGCGCAGCCCGATACCCCGAACTTGAATTTGTGCGGCGCGCGCAGTCCGCGATAGCGCAGTTCGAGCCGAATCGCGAGGCCAACGGCATCCTGGACGCCGAACCGGCACCAGGTCGACCCGACGCAGGACTTCACGTTGCGCAATGCCTTGCCGTAGGCCTGACCCGATTCAAATCCGGCGTCGACGAGAATACGCCAAATGTCGGGCAGTTGCTCCAGACGGGCGCCGAACAGGTCGATCCGCTGCCCGCCGGTGATCTTGGTGTACAGGTCGAAGTCGAGCGCGACCTGCGCGATCACGGCGAGTTTGGTCGGCGTGATCTCACCCCCGGGGATGCGCGGAACGACCGAGTAAGTGCCGTCCTTCTGCATGTTGGCCATGGCGCGGTCGTTGGTGTCCTGCAGGGTGCCACGGCCGGCATCGAGGATGTAGGAGGTGTTCTGACTGGCCAGAATCGAGCCGATGGCCGGCTTGCAGACATCACAGCCGCGGCCGCTGCCGAATCGGGAGAAGATCTCGTCGCTCGAGGTCAGCCCGAGCACCCGCACCGATTCGAACAGCTCCTGCCGGCTCAGTTCGAAGTGCTCGCAGATGGCGTGCGAAACAGTTTGACCGGATGCCGTCAGCTCGGCCTCGAGGATCTTCTTGACCAGCGGCACGCACGAACCGCACTGGGTGCCGGCCCGTGTGCAGGTTTTCAGGGCGCCGAGCTCGGTGCAGGCATCGGTACTGTGCTCCGTGTTCGTGTTGTCACCGCGCACGGCCTGACGCACGGTACCGGCTGAGACCATGTTGCAGGAGCAGATCAGGGCATCGTCTGGCAGTTCGTCGCCGGCCGGTGCTTCCGCCCCGGCCGCCGAGAGATATGCGGCGGGCTCGCTGCCAAGCTCCCGGCCGACCATCGGGCGCAGCGCAGAGTAGGGGGTGGCGTCGCCGACGAAAATGCCGCCGAGCAGGGTTTTGGCATCGTCGGTCATGACGAGCTTCTGGAACAATCCGCGGGCCGGGTCGGCGTAGACGATTTCGAGCGAGCCCGGTGTGGTGGCAAGAGCGTCACCGAAACTGGCCACGTCGACGCCCGAGAGCTTGAGTTTGGTAGCGTCGTCGACAGTCGTGAACTCTGCGGTGCCGCCGAGCAGGCGGTCGGCGACGACCTCGGCCATGGCATTGGCCGGAGCGACCAGACCGACGCATCGGTCATTCCAGCTGGCGACCTCGCCTATCGCCCAGATGCTCGGGTCGCTCGTGCGGCAGTCGTTGCCGATCGTGACGCCGCCACGCGTGCCCACGGTCAGTCCGGCCGCACGGGCCAGCTCGTCGCGCGGCGAGATGCCGATGGCGTAGACGACCAGGTCGGCCGGAATTTCGCGGCCGTTGCCGAGCTGCAGACCGGTCACTCGTGTGTTGTCGCTCGTGGCCAGGATGGTGCGGGCTCGGGTGCCGAGGTGCAACTCGATGCCCTGGGCCGCGATCAGCCGCCCGAGGGCCTGTCCGCCGCCCTCGTCGAGCTGTGCCGACATGAGCCAGCCGCCGGAGTGCACAATGGCCGACTCCCCGCCGAGCTTGTGCAGCCCGCCGGCAGCTTCGAGCCCCAGCAATCCGCCGCCGGCCACGACGACCCGTGGGGTTCGACCCAGGGAGAGGGTGAGGGCAGCGAGCTCCTCGACGAGGGCGTCGACGTCGTCGAGGGTTCGGTAGACCCGAATGTGTTCGCTACCCGGCATCTCCGGGACGGGAGCGCTTGACCCGGTGGCGAGCACGAGGTCGTCGTACTCGAGCACGGCGCCGGTCGAGGTCGTCACAGTGTGGTTGATCGGGTCGATGGCGCTCGCCCGCTCGTTGATGCGCAGCGCAACGCGCTCGCTGTCCCACGGCGCGGTCGGCTCCAGAGTGAGGTCGATCATGCCGGCGAGTCGCTGGCTCAGCGCGACCCGGTCATAGGGCCGGTGGTTCTCCTCGGCCAGTACGACGATTGAGAGGGACTGTTCGCTGTCGCGGGAATGCAGGGCATCGGTGAGTCGGTGTGCCGCGGGGCCGCCCCCGATCACGATGACGCGACGAGGCTGCGCCTCAGAGTCGGTGGCGGCATGCGCCGGGCTCGCTGATGTGACGGCGTGTGTCGCAGCCACCGCGAGAGTTGCGGGGCGTGGGGCAGAATACGCGGAAGCGGTTTCTCGAGAAGCTGGCATCAGCATCCTTTCAGAGCGGGGCAATTATGAGCGTAGTTCGGGGCAGTTTCCCCCTCGTGTCGCTCGTGTGTCCCGTGCTGGTCGAAAGCCCCACAGCGGAGCACCCCTGCTGTGAGGCGGGTTTCACCACGGCGAAACATAGAGGGCGGTTGGCCGAAACCTCACTCGCCTACCGTGGAACAACGCAGCTACGCGAACACCCTGGGAGGGCGACATGACAGACATGACGATGACACTGACTGAACCCCGCCACGACGCCGCAACGCAGCGCAGCGTGGTCTGGGAGCGCGCTTGCGCCGTCACCGATCTGGAACCGAGCTGGGGCGAAGCCGCCCTCATTCACATGAAGCAAATCGCCCTGTTTCTGCTGTCACCGACCGAGATTTACGCTGTCGACCACCGCGACCCGCACACCGAGGCCAACGTCATGGCCCGGGGCATCGTCGGTTCCAAGGGCGACCGCCCCACCATCGCCTCACCCCTGCACAAGGAGGTGTACGACCTCGGAACCGGGGAGTGCTTCACCGACCCGACGCTCGTGCTGCACACCTACGAAACCCGTGTCGTCGGCGGCTACATCGAGGTTGCGGTTGAGACCGGACAGGTCGAGGCGGGATGACCCTGCTCAGCGAACGACCCAGCGTGGAACGGAGCAGTACTGCTCAGCGCAGCACGACCCAGCGCAGTACTGTGCCGGAAACGCGGCTGTCCGCCGCGCTCGTCGCCATCTCGCACGGTACCAACTCCGCTGACGGCCAGGCAGCCATCGCAGCGCTCGTCGCGGCCGTCGCGCTCGCCCGCCCTGAGCTGGGGGTGACGAGCGGCTTCGTCGATGTGCAACAACCGGATGTCGCGACCAGCCTCGGCGCACTCCGCCCCGACTGTGCCGGGGTCGTTGTCCCCCTCTTGCTCTCGGCCGGATATCACGTGCACGTCGACCTACACCGCGAGACTCGCGCACACGACCGTGTGACGACAGTGTCCAGGGCGCTCGGCCCCGACGATCGGCTCATCGACGTGCTCGAACATCGGCTGCATGCCGCCGGTTTCGCTGCCGGGCCCGACCAGGAGATCGTGCTTGCGGCCGCCGGCTCCAGCGACAAACGTGCCGTGGAAGACTGCCGCCGGGTCGGCGCCCTGCTCGAACAACGACTCGGTGTTCGCGTTACCGTCGGCTTTCTCTCCGCTGCCGCGCCGCGCCTGGCTTGCGCCGTCACCGGTGCCCGACTGCGCAGCGGCCGGGTGACCGTGAGTACCTATCTCATGGCGCCAGGATTCTTCTTCGACCTGGCACGAACCCAGAGCGCAGGCGCCGAACTGGTCACCCCACCATTGCTGTTACCGGAAGAAACGGCCCCCGTTCCACTGGTCGATTTGGTCATCGACCGCTACCTCGAGGCGAAAGAGCAGGCCGGACTCTTCTAGAATTTGACCATGCGCATCGATATTGTCACCATTTTTCCCGAATTCTTCGATGTGCTCGACCTGTCGCTGCTCGGCAAGGCCCGCCAGAGCGGATTGATCGAGTTGGGCGTGCACAACCTGCGCGACCACACCCATGACCGACACCACTCCGTCGACGACACCCCCTACGGCGGCGGCGCCGGCATGGTGATGAAGCCCGAGCCGTGGGGCGACGCCCTCGACGCCATTCTCGGTGACGCTGCGGCGAACGACGACGCTGCGCCGGACGGTGACGCTGTGCCGGACGGTGGCTCTGCGCCCGACGACGGCCCCATCCTCATCTTTCCCTCGCCAGCCGGCGACCAGTTCACCCAGGCAATGGCGCGCGAGCTGTCTCTCGAGCAGCACCTCGTCTTCGGCTGTGGCCGCTACGAGGGCATCGATCAACGCGTCGTCGACCACTACGAGTCGCGCGGCCGGGTGCGTCTGGTCAGCCTCGGCGATTACGTGCTCAACGGGGGAGAGGTCGCCGTCATGGCCATGATCGAAGCGATCGGCCGGCTCATTCCCGGCGTCGTCGGCAACCCCGAGAGCCTCGTCGAGGAGTCTCACGAAGACGGATTGCTCGAATATCCCAGTTACACGAAACCGGCCAGCTGGCGCGGCCACGACGTGCCTCCGGTGTTGCTGAGCGGTAACCATGGCGCCATCAATGCCTGGCGCCACCAGCAGCAGGTTGATCGCACCGCGCGGGTGCGCCCAGATCTGCTGGCCTGAGCTTCTGCCTCCAGCGAACGCCAAGGCTAGTATCAGCCCGCGTCGATAAACTGCAGGTGTGATCATCCGCCGCGCCTTCTACCACTGGCAATTCATTGCCGCCGGAGCCTTGCCGCTCTGGCTCCTCGTCGGGTCTTCGATCTTCGGATCGGGCGCCTGGGCTGTACTGGGCATCTTCTTCGGCGCCGTACTCATCGGCATCGGGCTGTTCCTCATTGCACTCATCATCTTTGCGCGCAAAGAAGTGCGCGAAACTCGGACGGTCTCCTACGCCGACGTCGGTGTGCTCGCTCTCTGGCACACGCTCATCATCGCAATCCCATTTTCAACGGATGCCGCCGGCTGGCTGAGCGTGCTCGTCATCATCGGCGGTCTCGCCGTATTCTGGTTCGTAGTCTGGGAGCTCTTCGACGCAGCGCGTCGTCGAGTGCGCGCGATGGTCGACCTTGTGGAGCAGACGGCGCGCGGGCAGTCCGCACCGGCCGGGCCGCAGCGTCCGTTGCCCAACCAGACGCTTCCGGACCAGACGCGGTCGACGTCGACTGGTGGCCGCACGCATGACCCCGAGGTTATTGTCATAGAAGAAAAGCGCGACCAACCCTGATCACGAGTTGTCCTGGCCGGTATGGATTTTGCGGCCGGGGCGAGTTCGTGGCAGAATAGGCGTTTGTGCCGCTGCAGGACTCTGCCACAGGGGAACCTGCACTGTGCGGCGCACATCCTCATACTGATTGCTTCCAAGCGAAGCACCTAGCGTAGCCGACCTGTGGCGGGTGCAGAGAGCGAAACAACATGCATATTCTCGACGCGGTAGACGCCCCATCGCTGAAGAACAACATTCCTGACTTCCGTGCCGGCGACACCGTCAAGGTTCACGTCAACATCATTGAGGGAAGCCGCTCTCGTGTCCAGGTCTTCCAGGGAGCCGTCATCGGCCGCTCCGGCGAAGGCGTACGCGAAACGTTCTGCGTTCGCAAGGTCAGCTTTCAGCGCGGCGTAGAGCGCACCTTCCCGGTGCACTCGCCGGTTATCGACCACATCGAGATCGTGGCCCGCGGCGATGTTCGTCGCGCGAAGCTGTACTACCTGCGCGACCTGCGTGGCAAGAAGGCCAAGATCAAGGAAAAGCGCTAACTTTCGCGCCAACCTAAATCCGGTCGGATTCTTTCCTGAGCTCCCCATCACCTAAACTGATGGGGAGCTCAGGCGGTTAAATGACAGATGAAGTGCTCGCCTCAAGGTCCGATCGTCGGGTGTCAGAGTCGAAAAAATCCCGCAGCAAGAAGGCGCCCAGCAAAAAGCGCAGTGTCTTGCTGTTCATTCGTGACCTCCTCATCATTTTTGTAGTCGCACTGCTCATCTCCTTCCTGATCAAGACATTCCTGATCAGATCGTTCTACATTCCTTCCGGGTCGATGGAGAACACACTGCAGGTTGACGACCGCATCATCGTGAACCAGTTGGAACCCGGGCTGTTCCCCATCGCACACGGCGACGTCATCGTGTTCAAAGATCCCGGCGGATGGTTGCTGCCCCAGCCCGAAATCGTTCAAAACCCGATCGTTGCCGGGGCGGACTGGCTGCTCTCGGTTGTCGGCCTGTCGGCTCCCGACAGCAACGACCACCTCATCAAACGGGTCATCGGGTTGCCCGGCGACCACGTCGTCTGCTGCAACGCACTCGGGCAGATGAGCGTCAACGATATTCCGCTCGACGAATCGGAATACGTGCTGCTGCCCGTCGGCGAAACCAAGATTTCCAAGGATGACTTCGACGTCACCATCCCGGCGGACTCGCTCTGGATGATGGGCGACAATCGTTACAACTCCAAGGATTCTCGCTACAACGGAAACGCCGTCGGCAAGGGGTTCGTGCCCATCGATAACGTCGTCGGGCGTGCGTTGGTCGTGAGCTGGCCGTTGGATCACTGGGCCTGGCTCGATGACTACCCCGACGTCTTCCTTGAGGTGGAGCAGGCCGCCAAGGATACCGAATAGTGGTTGTGTCCGACCCTACCCTCGAGGTGGAGCTTGATTTGCTTCGCTCCGGCGCGAGCTTCGTGATCGGTTGCGACGAGGTGGGACGCGGCGCCCTCGCCGGCCCGGTGGCGGTGGGTTTCGCGGCGGTGAACGCATCCGTTGTGACCATGCCGTCTGGCTTGCGTGACTCGAAGATGCTCAGCGAGCCTCGCCGGGAACTGCTGGCACCGCTCGCCGTGGCCTGGGCTACGTACTCGGCCGTCGGGCTCGCCTCGGCCGCCGAGGTCGACGAACTGGGGATCATCGCGTGCCTCGGACTCGCCGGAAAGCGTGCCCTGGCGGAGCTGTACACGCAAGGCGTCGACGTTGCGGGCAGCATCGTGCTCTTGGACGGCAGCGACGACTGGCTGAACAAGGCGCTGGCGACCCCGCTGAACGTCGTAACGCGCGTCAAAGCCGATCGCGACTGCGGGTCTGTGGCAGCGGCATCCGTCATTGCCAAGGTGCACCGCGACCGGCTTATGATCGCCGCACACGACGAAACGCCCGGTTACGGTTGGGCGTCGAACAAGGGCTATGGCAGCGCCGCACACATGAATGCCATCGACCTGCTCGGGCCGAGCCCGCTGCACCGCAAATCGTGGCTCAAGATCTCAGCGTAAGATGGGGTCACCATGGAAGAAGATGAATTCGAGGACTACGACCGCGAGGTCGAGTTGGCCCTGTACCGAGAATATCGAGACGTGGTTGGTCAATTCCAGTATGTAGTCGAAACCGAACGACGCTTCTATCTCGCGAACGAGGTCGAATTGGTGCGCCGCGACACGGAAAACGACTTCTACTTCGAAGTGACCATGAAAGATGTCTGGGTCTGGGATGTCTACCGTTCCGACAGGTTCGTGAAATCGGTGCGTGTACTGACCTTCAAAGACGTCAACGTGGAAGAGCTCGCGTCGAAAGACTTCGAGCTTCCCAAGGAACTCGCGCTCGACGAATAGGGAATGACTCCGGGACCGCGGGTGGCCGGACGTGTATGGCCACACCGAATGATGAAGGTTTAGGAAGGCAGGCCTGTGATTCAGGACGTTGATCGTGCCCGTGCTACGTGGAGCAACCGGGAGGACCTCGCTGAGGCGATGATTCCCCTGATTGGACGCCTGTACCGCAACAACGCCGTCGTGACGAGCATCTACGGGCGCGGCCTGGTCAACAAGTCGGTCGTCGGCCTGCTCAAGGCTCACCGATTTGCACGCCACATCGCGGATGTCGAGCTTCCCCTCGGTGAGACCCTGCCGATTCTGCAGGCCATCGACGGGCTCGATCTCGGTGCCGCATCGATCGACCTTGCGCGCCTCGCCATCGGCTTTCGCGAGGAAGACGACCGCGTCACCCTCGAAGAGTACCTGCGCGTCGTGCTCGCCGACGTCGTCGGCCAGCACGGGCTTGACAGTCGCACGAGCACCGATGTCGTGCTGTACGGCTTCGGTCGCATCGGTCGCCTGCTCGCGCGCATCCTGATTGAACACGCCGGCGGCGGCCAGGGCCTGCGCCTGCGCGCAATTGTCGTGCGTCGCGGTTCGGCCAACGACCTCGTCAAGCGTGCGAGCCTGTTGCGCCGCGACTCGGTGCATGGTCCGTTCGAGGGCACGATCACCATCGATGAGGAGAACAACACCATCCTCGCCAACGGCACTCTGATCCAGGTGATCTACTCGGGTGACCCGGCCGGGGTCGACTACACGCAGTACGGTATCCACGATGCCATCGTCGTTGACAACACCGGAAAGTGGCGCGACGAAGAAGGCCTGTCTCAGCACCTGAAATGCCCCGGCGTGTCCCGGGTACTGCTGACGGCACCGGGCAAGGGTGCGCTGAAGAATATCGTGCACGGCATCAACCACAGCGACATTCTGGCGAGCGACCGCATCATCACTGCGGCGTCCTGCACGACGAATGCGATCACCCCGGTGCTCAAGGCCGTCAACGACCGTTACGGCATCATCGACGGCCACGTCGAAACTGTGCACTCCTTCACCAACGACCAGAACCTCATCGACAACTTTCACTCCGGCGACCGCAGAGGGCGTTCAGCCGCACTCAACATGGTCATCGCGGAGACCGGTGCGGCCAAGGCCGTGGCCAAAGCCCTGCCCGAACTGGCCGGTAAACTCACCGGCAACGCGATCCGCGTTCCGACCCCTGACGTGTCCATGGCCATTCTCAACCTCAACCTCGCCAGTGCGACGGACAAGGACGAGATCAACACCTATCTGCGCACCATGTCGCTGCACTCCTCGCTGCACCGTCAGATCGATTTCATCGACTCGCCCGAGGTCGTCTCAAGCGACTTCCTCGGCTCGCGTCGCGCCGGAATCGTCGACGGACTGGCCACCATCGCCACCGACCAGAAGGCCGTGCTCTACGTCTGGTACGACAATGAATACGGCTACAGCTGCCAGGTCATCCGCGTGCTCGAGGAGATGGCCGGGGTGCATGCGCCAATCTTCCCCGCCATTCTCGCCGAAAGGCTCGAGCCGGTCGGGTAGCGCTTAGGCGCGGGGAACGCCCGCCACGAGCGTCACAGATGGGAGCGCCACGCTGCGGGCCGCGTCTTTGTCGCTGGTCTGGCCCGCTGGTCTGGCCCGTTGGTCGAGCCCGTTGTTCGAGCCTGCTGTTCGGGCCTGCGAGGGGCTGTCGTGCTAGGTCACCCCGCCCATCTCGCGGGCCTCGCTGGTCGAACCTGCTGAGTCCACTTGGCGCATGGTTGGCGGTTGATTTTGGTGTGGGTGGCGGTACGGGTTGTGGGCGCGGCGGTGGCTTTATTTTTCCCAGGTGGGTTTTTCGGTGGGGGTGGCGGCGCGGTTTTGTCGGGCGGGGCGCCAGG
>Ga0307487_1001799_pt1 | contig 14578 bp, 10 predicted proteins | sample CBIW12metaG_FD_203665 | JGI IMG/M metagenome (GOLD analysis project Ga0307487, IMG submission 203665) | Sea-ice brine microbial communities from Beaufort Sea near Barrow, Alaska, United States - CBIW 1.2 | ecosystem: Environmental > Aquatic > Marine > Coastal | place: USA: Alaska | collected... | reverse complement strand
CCACAGTTGTACGTGCTCCAGTACTCCCCGTCGGCCAGCGTCACGCCGCCGCGCCCGCCGGAGAAGGCGTAGCTGTACGAGAAACCGTCGTCGCCCACCACTGGCTCATCTGTCAGGACGAACGAGCATGTCTCCCCTTGATCCGCCCCTAAGAGAGGCTGGGCTAGGCGATACGTGCCTGCGGCCAGGTCTGCGCCGATCACATAGTCATGCTGCGGCGCGCCCACCTGCCCATTGCCGGACTCGGCGGGCAGCTCGGGCATAGCTTTCGAGGAGGTGTCCGCCCGGTCCGACCCGGACAGATCAGGGATTTCGATGCGGCTCAGCAGCGGCCCACCGAGCTTGACTGCCGTAAAGATCAATGCCGCAAGCACCACGACGAGGACCACAACAATAAGTCCACCAGCCCTACTCTGGGACCTCGACGTGGCCGATGCTGGCTCGCTAATCCACGCGTGCGCCACCGAGGGGGGAGATGCCTGGGGCGTACCAGGTGCAGAGGATTCGGGCGGAACGGGCGGTTCGAAAGGGGGTAGGTCGGGGGGCAGGCTCATGGTGATCTCCGTCTCGCGGGCGCACGATTCGCCTGTGGCTCAGACTCTAGACCCTTCTACCGGACGCCCAGGTTCGCGCCCCGCACGCAGGTCGAGTAACCGGGATGCCGTCACCACGAGCCCGAGCGTCACCAATCCCAGGCAAGCCCCAGCGAGCACGTCGCTCAAGAAGTGATATCCCAGGTATAGCCGGCTACCACCCACCACCACTATGACCACCACGGAACCCGCAATCCAAGCCGCGAACCAACTCTTACCGCCGCGCCTGCGCCACAGCAAATACCCGGTGACGAGCACGAGCGTCGATGCCCCGGTGCTGTGCCCCGAGGGGAAGGAGAACGAAGTCTCGAACCCCGGGATTATCTGCAGATCCTCCTCGGGTCGCGGTCGGTGCACCAGCACCTTGACAATCGCGGACAGCACGGTCGACATCACCATCGCACCGGCGAGCAGGATCGGGTCCCGCCAGCGATGCGACAGGGCGCCCCAAATCACGCACGCGATCACCACGATGATCGGCAGAATTACTGGGCCGAACATATTGGTGACAAACGTCATGACGTCCGTGAGCCAGGGGGTGCGAACCGACACGATCCAGTCCAGCAACGGTTGATCCCAGCTGGAAATGTTGTCCTTCTCTAGCACCGCATCCAGGAGCCAGGCAAACGCCAGCGACCCGAGCACCACGAGGACCGCGCCAGGCAGGATCGCCTTCCATACGGGGGGCGTGCTGTCACGAATAGTCATTGGACTATTGTGCCTGCTGACCTTAAGAAAACTTTAAGAGACATCACTTTGGGGTGAAGGGGTGCCCGTGTCAGCCAGGGTCTGCATTGCCGCGTGTTGCTCGGGGTCACCCTCGAGGTGAATCTCAGGCACGATCTTCTGCAGCCACTTGGGCAGCCACCACGCCGCCTTGCCCATGAGTGCCATGGCCGCGGGGACTAGCGCCATGCGGACCACGAATGCGTCGATCAGCACGGCGAACGCGAGCGCGAAGCCAATCGACTTGATGATTACGTCGTCATCGAGCATGAACCCAAAGAACACTGACCCCATGATCAACGCGGCCGCTATCACCACCCGTGACGTGTGCGAATAGCCCACGATGATCGCTGACTTGGGGTCGCGTCCATCTAGGTGCTCCTCGCGCATGCGGCTGACCAGGAATACCTCGTAGTCCATCGACAAGCCAAAAGTGATGCCGATGCCGATGATGGGCAGGAACGCCACGATGGGCCCAGTGTATTCGACGCCAAAGACGTTGGAGAGCCAGCCCCACTGGAACACTGCCACGAGCGCGCCGGTCGTCGCGGCGAGGGTGAGCAGGAACCCCAGTAGCGCCTTGATGGGGATAAGAATCGAGCGGAAAACCACCAGCAAAAGGATGAGCGCGAGGCCAATCACGACAGCGAGATATCCCGGCAGCGCGGCAGAGATTCCTTCCGAGACGTCGATCTGAATGGCGGTCTCGCCCGTGACGCCCAGAGTGACGTCTCCGACGGGCTTCACCGCACGAATATCGTGAACGACTCGCTCGGTTTCCGCGCTGTCGGGCGCAGTGGTGGGGATGACCTGAAACAGGTAGGCGGTGCCGTCAGCGTTGGGGATCGGCGGCGACACGAACGCGACGTTGTCAATAGTGGCGAAGTCTGCCGCAGTGGCAGCTACGTTAGCCGCCCCGTCCGCAGCATCGTTCGTTTCCGCGAGCACCAAAATGGGGCCGTTGAAGCCCGCGCCGAACCCTTCGCCCAACAGGTCGTACGCCTGACGGGCAGTGCTGCCCTCCGGCTGCGATGCCGCCGAGGGGAGACCGAGTCGAAGATCGAGGGCGGGCAAGGCGATGACGCCCAACCCAACGACGCCTGCCACCAGGACCATGGTGGGGCGGTGAGTGACGAACCGTGCCCAGCGATTGACACGTGGGGCGGTCGCGACTACCGGCGCGTTGCCCTGCTGGTTGGACTCAACTTGGGCGCGCATCTTCTTGGGGAGAATGCGCGTGCCGGCGAGCGACATCACCGCGGGTAGCAAAGTGAGAGCCGCAATGACCGCCAAAGCGACCGTCGCCGCTGCGGCGTTACCCATGGCGGTGAGGAACGGGATGTTCGCCATGAACAGCGCGACGAGCGCCACCACGACCGTTGCACCCGCGAAGACCACGGCGGCGCCGGACGTGCCGATTGCCTTGGCGATCGAGTCGCGCGTGGGCATGCCCTCCAGAAGTTGGCTGCGATGCCTCGCGAGAATGAAGAGTGAGTAGTCGATCCCCACCGCTAGTCCCAGCATGAGCGCCAGGACGGTCGCGGTTGACGGCACGTCGACGAAGCCGGTCAAGACCATCACTCCCCCCACGCCAACGCCGACCGCAGCGATGCCCGTCACGAACGGGAGTGCCGCGGCAATGACTGCTCGCAGCGTGACGTAAAGAACCACGATCGCGACCAGGATGCCGATGGCTTCACCCGATCCCCCACCTGGACCTTGCTGCGCGAATGCGCTGCCCGCGAACTCCACCTGCAGTCCCGCGTCGAGCATCGGCGCGGCGGCCTCGGTCGCGTTATCCAGCGCACCGGCGGGCAACTGTCCGGCTGCCTCGTCGTAATTCAGGGAGATGTATGCCACACCCGCATCAGGCGATACCGCCATTGCCTCGAACGGATTCGTCGCGGCGGCGACGTCGGCGGCGGCGTTCAGTTGCCTCACCGTTTCGCCGATTGCCTCCTTCGATGCAGGATCGATAAGTGCCGCGCCGTCCGGTGCCGCGATCACGATCTGTGCGGAGGCTCCCCCCGCCGCCGGGAACTCCTCCCCGAGCTTCTCAAATGTCTGAATGGACTGCGTGCCCGGGATGCTGAACGAATCGTCCGCCGCCTCCTGAAATACGACGGCAGCCGCGCCGACTCCGACCAGGAGGACGAGCCAGGCGGTGATGACGGCCCACGCTCGGCGTGCACTGAACGCGCCGATGGCATGCAAAATACGACCCATGCGGGTGACTCCTTGAAGCAATAGGGTGGTGGCGCTGAGGATGCGCGATGTCTTCACGCTAACCCGTATTTTCCATAATTGCAACCACTGCATATTTGCAGTTAGTGAAATAGTGCCTAGGATGGGGTCATGACCGAGACGGAAGTGGACGGCGGCCTGCGTGAGCGCAAGAAGGCCAAGCGTCGCCTCGCGCTGCACGAAGCGGCGGTTGGGCTGTTCGAGAAGCACGGGTACGACGCCACCACGGTGGCGCAGATCGCGGCCGCGGCGGGCGTGTCGCCCCGCACCTTCTTCAGCTACTTCCCCACCAAGGAGGCAGCGCTATTCGCCCCTCTCGACGACGCGATCACCGGGCTCGAGGCGGCCTTCGCAACACTTCCCGCCGAGGGCGACGTACTGAGTTTCCTGCGTGACCGCGTGATGGAGATGTCCGCAAACGGTGGACCGCTCGGGCCACACGCGTCGCGCGTGCTCGACACGCTAGCCGCGGACCACGACCACATCGTCGGCCATGCGCTGCGCTACCTGGACCGCATCGGCCAGGCGCTGTCGCGCGCTCTGCGCGCGGAACTAGGGAGCGCAGACGACGATGCCCTACCGGACATCGCAGCGGCCGCGGCCATCGCGGCGCTCTCCGCATCCATGCCGACGGGCCACGACTTCCCGCACAAGGGAACCCGCACCTCCCGTCCAGGCCCCGCGGCGGTAGAGGCGATCCAGCGCGACCTGGACCGCGCCATCGCGTTCGCGCGCGCCGGCCTAGCCGCGACGCAGTAGCCCTGGCACCGCGACGCACCACCTCGTAGCGGTCCTTCGACGTACGTTTTTGGCATTGTGATTTTTCTAGCGGTCCCGCACTGTACGTTCCCCCCGTTGCACTACGCACCCCGCCGAATGCGTGCACGCGGGTACGTTTCGACACAAAAACGTACCCGCGTGCACGTGCAGGGGGCTGCGGCGACGCGGCATGGCGCGAAGCGGTGTGTGACGGGCACGTAAATACTTCGCCAAACGCTAGTCAGCACTCGTCAGCGCATGTCACGATGGGGACATGTCCGACAGCCTCGACTCAGCATCGTCCGTCCGCGCCCCCGGCCCCTCGACCGATGCACCGCCTCACATGGTCTCCGACGAGACCTATCCGGTGCCCACCGTCGCCGTGGCAGAAGACGACGATGAGGTGCGCGACCCAGCGCTGCCAGAGGACCGTTTCCTGGACCGTGAGCTCTCGTGGCTCGCATTCAATGAGCGCGTCCTTGAGCTGGCCGAGGACTCTGAGACGCCGCTATTGGAACGTGCGCGCTTCCTGGCGATCTTTGCCTCCAACCTGGACGAGTTCTTCATGGTGCGGGTGGCGGGCCTGAAGCGCCGCATCGCTGCGGGCTTCGCGGTGCCATCCGCGACCGGGATGAGCCCTAGCCGGCTCGTCGAGGCGCTCACCGAGCGCGCGCACGTGCTCATGGATCGCCACGCCGCGGTGTTCGAGGAGCAAGTTGTGCCCGCACTATTCGACGAGGGCATCCACATTGTGCGCTACGACGAACTCGAGGATTCGGAGCAGGAGCGCCTGCGCAAACTGTTCCGCTCGGACATCTTCCCAGTGCTGACTCCGCTCGCGGTGGATCCCGCGCACCCGTTCCCGTACATTTCGGGGCTGTCGCTTAACCTCGCCGTCGAGCTGCGCGACCCCGAGTCGGGAAAGGAGCACTTCGCGCGCGTCAAGGTGCCAGAGACTCTTCCCCGCTTCATCTCGGTGGATGCCCGCGGCCGCGCATCTCAGGTGACCGACGCATCGTCGCTGTCGGACGAGCCCCGCAGCTTTGTGCCGCTCGAAGACGTCATCGCCGCACACCTTGATTACTTGTTCCCCGGCATGGAACTTACCGACCACTACACGTTCCGCGTCACGCGCAACGAGGATGTCGAGGTGGAAGAGGACGATGCTGAAAACCTGCTGAAGGCGATGGAGAAGGAGCTCCTGCGCAGGCGCTTCGGGCCTGCGGTGCGCCTTGAGGTTGCCGAGGACCTGCCCCCTCGCATACGCGAGCTACTGGTGCGCGAGCTGGGGATCACGGAGGCGGACGTCTTCCACCTCCCGGCGCCGCTCGACCTGACCGGCTTGCACGTGATCGCTGACCTGGACCGACCGCGGCTACAGTTCCCCGCCTTCCGCCCCACCACTCACCACCAACTCGCGCCCGTCGAGACCGCAGACGAGCAGAACATCTTCGCCGCGATCAGCCGTTCGGACGTGCTGCTGCACCACCCGTACGACTCGTTCTCCACCTCCGTCCAGGCGTTCCTAGCGCAGGCCGCCGCGGACCCCAAGGTACTTGCCATCAAGCAGACGTTGTACCGCACGTCAGGGGATTCGCCCCTGGTTGACTCATTGATCGAGGCGGCTCGCAACGGCAAGCAGGTGCTCGTACTAGTGGAGATCAAGGCGCGCTTCGACGAGCAGCGCAACATCTCCTGGGCACGCAAGCTCGAGCAGGCGGGGGTGCACGTGGTCTATGGGCTAGTGGGCCTCAAGACTCACTGCAAACTCTTGCTTGTCGTGCGTCAAGAAGACGATGGCCTGGCTCGCTATTGCCACATCGGCACCGGAAACTATCACCCCAAGACCGCACGCCTCTACGAGGACTACGGACTACTGACTCGCGACCCGGAGGTGGGAGCGGACCTCACAAAGCTCTTTAACCAGCTCTCCGGATACGCACCCAAGGCGAAGTTCCGGCGACTAATCGTCGCTCCGGTGGGAATGCGCACGGGGCTCATCGAACGCATCGACGGCGAGGCCAAGCGCGCAGCCAAGGGCGAGCCGGCCTGGGTCAAGATCAAGACCAACTCGATAGTCGACGAGCGCACCATCGATGCCCTCTATCGGGCATCACAGGCTGGCGTTCGGGTGGACTTGGTGGTGCGCGGCACGTGTGCCCTGCGCCCTGGCGTCCCGGGTCTGAGCGAGAACATCAGAGTCCGCTCGATTCTGGGCAGATTCCTGGAACACTCGCGCATCTTCGCCTTTGCTGGCGGCGGAAGTCCCGAGGTATTCATCGGCTCGGCGGACATGATGCACCGTAACCTCGACCGCCGCATCGAGGCGCTGATCTCTATCATCGATCACCAACAACGCGCGAGCATCTTGGAAAACATTGACATGGCGATGAGCGACAAGTTCATTAATTGGGAACTGCGCGAGGACGGCTCGTGGGACCGCACATTCGAGGACGGCGAAGGCAACCGCCTCAAGGACGCGCAGTCCACGTATATTAAGCGGCAGCCCAAGCGTCGGGCCAAAGGGAAGTGACTAAGTATCCTCCCGGGATCGTGATCTCGGCGGGCGCGCTGGTGTGGCGCGTTCGTGAAGGAGAACTTCAAGTATTAGCGGTACACCGTCCTCGCTACAGCGACTGGTCATGGCCCAAGGGCAAACTGGACGATGGCGAGACCTTGCCCCAGTGCGCTATTCGCGAGGTGGCCGAGGAGACCGGCAAGCAGGTGACCCTGGGTCAGCCGCTTCCGGCGCTCCGCTATCCCATAGCATCGGGAAAGCAGAAGGTGGTGCGGTACTGGGCGGCCCAAGTGTCCTCCGAGGGCTCTTGTGCCGTTGTCGCCCGGCCCCCCGTCAAGGCGGCGTCCAAGAACGAAATCGACAAGACGCGCTGGTTGACAGTGGCCGAGGCGCGAAGAACGATCACTTTCTCTGACGACCTACGGCCCCTCGAGGCGCTGGTTAAGGCCTACGAGCACGACCGCCTGGACACGCGTGCGTTCGTGCTCGTGCGTCACGCGCGAGCCAAGCGTCGCAAGGCGTGGGGCGGGACGGATGATGAGCGTCCTATCACCAAGGCCGGTGCACAGCGTGCGGTGCAATTGGTTCCCCTCATCGCCGCGTTTGGCGTGAAGCACGTGGGCTCCTCGCCGGCCGAACGATGCATGGCGACGGTGCGCCCGTACGCTGAGGCCGCCGGGATCCCCATCAAAACCTACGACGAACTGACGGAGCCCGGTCACGCGAGTACGCCACTCAGGACCGCGTCCACGCTGACCAACCTGTTAGGAAAGCAAGTAGGCCGCGTGGTGGCCGTCCACCGCCCCACGCTGCCCACGGTCGTCGAGATGGTGCGCGCGGCCACTCGTAAGTACACCCGCGGGGCACTCCCCCGCAAGAACCCGTACCTGCCGGCCGGGGGCGTGCTCGTGGCGCACATTCTGGACACGGACTCCGGCCCGCGGGTTACGGCCGTGGAGACTCACCTGTTGCACGTCCACCCGTAGCGGGCGCCGATGCCGTGGCTGGCCCCCGTGTATAGCCGCAAGTCACCCCGAAGCCGAGCGAAGATGTCGGGCCGGGGGTGACGTCCTCAAGTTTGGGATAACGACGCCGGACTGGGAGCGCCAGTCGGCGCAAAGGCCGCTCGAGGCGGCTGGTATTGGAGCCCGGGGCTGCCGCAGTCCGACGTCAACCTCAAGCGTACGCCCGCCTTGTCTGGCGCGCATCCATCCTGGGGAAGACTTCGCGTAGCGCGAACTTAGCACCAGCTCAGCGCTGCTCCCAACAGCACTCACCGTGCTCTGCTCACCCACAGCAACCTGCGGGTCGCATTTGGCACGGAAACTCCGACCCAATTGCGCTGTGGGTCACCTTTGACACGCCTTAGCGTTGGTCCCCGATGCTTCTGCCCACCAAAAGCAGCATATTTCAGGACGGCTACTCGTGGGTCGCGCGGATCTCGACCCACCACTCGAGCGGCTCGCGGGGTGCGAGGTACGCGACGCGATCCAGTGCCACGGCACGGTCGAGTGAGTCGTAATAACCTATACTCGGTTCGATTGCAATCACCGGTTCCCGCGAGTGCAGGGCGTGGTCGAACCACACCCCAACGTAGGGACAACTTGCCGACCAGGAAAGGTCAAGCGAACGCCCATCCGCCTTGACCAGGCTGGCCGCGAACACCGGCTCCGCTGGCGAGACGTACCACTTGCGGCACTGGCCATCGGAAAGCGTGTCGATGGTCGCATCGGCCGCTTGGGGAGGCCGTGGTTCGCTCACCGGCTCCCAGATGTCGACGATGAGGCACTCGCCAAGTTCCACCCGCGTGCCAGGCGGAGCGCTGAACTGTGGGTGTGCGGCCCAGAGGAAGGGTACCCGCTCGCGTAACGCAGTCGCGCGATAGCTGAGGTGAATCCCCTCCGCCACCTCGGTGATCGATCGCTCGAACGTGAAACCCAACTCGTCGCGTTTAATGTGTGCGTGAGCGGCCGATCCGGTGAACTCTTGATCCCAAACGTCCCCGTGATCGGGAATTTGCACACCGTCGACCAAGCACTCCTCGATGGTCGGCGCGCACTCGTCCCACCCCGACATCTCCGCGTCCGTAAATTTCGTGCCGGCAACGGGTACCGCACCCGGCACCGCTTGCGCGAGCCATTCGTACCCGGTGCTGTCCTTCAGCGACGTGATCTTGGCACCGCGTTCTAGGTCGACGGCCAGCTCAAAGTGCGCGGTGCTCAGCGTGGTCATGGCGTGCATGCCTCGCGGGTGGTCGCCACGAGCCCCTCAACTTTTGCGCCGCGGCTCACGTTGGCCGCAGTCAACGCGCTGCCCACTCCGGCCTCGATGCACTCCTCGGCTAATTTCATCATGTGTTGCCGCCCAATTCCGCTCGCTCGAGAATACCTTTGATATCGCCGAGAGTTCCGATCACGGCGCGCATTTCGGGACCGCCAGAAATCTGCGGGCTAGAAATTCGTACATTTTTGGACCGCTACTGGGATGGGCGGGGCTTCAGGAACGGAACTCGAGTAGCAGCGCGGCGCCCGGATTGAGCAGAGGCAGTGGCAGACCAACCTCCGCGAGGAAGCGCCCAGAAGCCCTCAGAGGCGGCGATGCCACTGCCCAAGACGGATCGGATACCGCTTGCCGGCTAGCTTTCCCTAGATCTTCGCGGAGGCTGATCGCGTACTGGCGAGATGGGTCGAGCCCCGGTACACGCACGCGAGGGGTCGAAGCCGCGCCTGACGTCGCGACCCTTGCCCACGAGAACAACGCGTGGTCAAGTTCGATAGACACTACTCCATGCAAAAGTGCGCCCGGATCCGCGACGTCCGCTCGCACGGTGCGGCCCGAGTGGAGCAACGGTCGGAACTCCTTGTACAGCCGCGCCCACCGCGCGATAGCTACGAGCTCCTCGTCGGAGCAACTCGCGAGATCCCACTCGATGCCCGCATGCCCAAACAGCGCCGTGACGAATCTAAAGTCGAGCGAGGATGTCCGGTGGGTGGTGTGCGCCCGGGCAGGGCCGACGTGTGAGCCCACCACCTCTGGAGGCAGCAGCAACCCCGTCCAGCGCTGGATCATCTGCCGCTCGATCGGATCATTTGTGTCGGAGGGCCATACGCGCTGGGTGCGCGACAGGATGCCGAGGTCTACTCGCGCTCCCCCGGAGGCGCACGATTCGATCTCGAGCGCCGGGTGACGTTGGTGCAACGTGTCAATCAGTTCGTACGCGGCAAGCGTCTGGCGGTGGACGGCATGCGCGCCATCGACGTGAGCAACCGCTCCGTGAAGGTCGCGGTTGTGATCCCACTTGATGTAGTCGAGGCCTAGAGTGCGCACCGCGTGATCAATACGTTCAAGTAGATGTTCGCGCACCTCGCGGCGCGTCAGGTCGAGCACAAGTTGATGACGCCACGTGGTCGGACCGATCCGGGTCCCCAGAACCCAATCCGCGTGTGCTCGCGCGAGCTCGGAACCAGGGTTGACCATCTCTGGCTCGAACCACAGCCCAAACCCCATCCCGTGCCCGTGAACGGCATCGGCCAACTGTTGGACACCATCGGGCCATTTGCTAGCGTCGACCACCCAGTCGCCCAGGCCGGAACGGTCGTCTGGGCGACCCGCGAACCAGCCATCGTCGAGCACGAAGCGTTCCACGCCTACCTGAGCAGCGAGCGCGGCCAACCGCGTCAGCGTGCCCGGATCTTGGTCGAAGTACACGGCCTCCCAGGTGTTGAGCGTGAGCGGGCGCGGCGAGTTGGGATGCGCGTCGAGGCCGCGCGCGTAGCCATGGAAGGCCTCGCTTAACCCGTCCAGCCCAGCGTTGCTCCAGGCCAGCAGGACGTCCGGCGAGCAGTATTGGTCGCCCGGACCCAGCCTAATCTCACCAGGAGCGAGCAGCTCGCCCGCTGCGACCACGGCGCTGTGAACACCCGCGCCCTCCGGCAGCCGCTCTACCGACACTTCGCTATCTCCCGACCACGCCACGTGCACCGCCCAGACCTCCCGTGAGCGAAACTGGAAGCCCTCCTCGCCCACGACGGTGAGGTAGGGAGCATCGTGCCCTGGCCTGCCACGGCGGGCCGCGCGCCGGTGTGAACCGTCGCTCACGGGCATGCGTTGAGGCGCGCGTTCGCGGGTCCACCTCCCGGTGAAGTCCATGATCTCGTTGGCCCTGGCAGGTAGCGGCATGATTATCCGGAGAGCCGCCAGATCGAGCGGACGCTCGCCATCCGAGTGACTGGTGACGCAATAGCGGGCACGAAGAATCCCGTGCACGTCAAGACGTAGTGTCAGCAGCACGGTGACCTCGGCTTCCGCATCCGCCAGGGAAATATCCACCGCATCGCACGCGCCGTGATCCTTGCGAGCTCCGCGCTCGACGCTCGTGATCGCGAGGCGCGGGTCGGCGTATGCGCCCGCCCGGTGCCATTCGATACCCGGCGTGCTAGACCACCCCTCCCCGGAGACGGGGAGCAGCCCAAGGGCGCGCGGCACGTCAAAAGAGCTAAAGACCACCGCGGGTTCCGTGGTTGCCGCGAGCGCATCGAGTTCCTCCCGCGCAAGACGCGCGCCCCAGTGCAGCACGCGTGGGCCACCGGTTGACACGTCGATAACGCAGGTCACGGCGCCACCCGCCAAGTGAATAAGTCTTTCGTCGAGTGTCATAGTCTCCACCCTAGGGTTGAGGGCGCTGCCGCCCCGTGCACCGATGCTCAGATCTCGTGAGAGTACTGTGGGCGCCGGCTATTGTCGGCGCCCACAGCGAGTTAATCGAGGTTGTCGCGAACTACTTGCCCGCCACCGGAATGGACTGCGCTTCGAGTGCAGCGATAGTCGAAGCGGTACCGTCGGTGAGCGCGCTGGACAGCGTGCCTGATCCGCTGATGGCGTTCTTGAAGCTGTCAGAGACATCTCCGTAGACCTGCGTCATCGTCGGGCCCCACGTGAAGTCGGGGACTACCTGGCCGGAAGCCTCGGCGAACACGTCGTAGATGGGCTGGCCACCGTAGAAGTCAACACCCTCCTTGAGGACGGGCAGGTTGAGCCCATCCTTAGTTGCCGGGTAGATGTTGGCAGCCTCGTTGAGCGCAGTAAGCGACTCGTCAGAGGTGTTCAGCCACAGAGCGAACTTCGCAGCCTCATAAAGGTGGTCGCTGCCCTTCAGAACTGCGATGGACGAGCCACCCCAGTTTCCGGCATCGGTTCCACCCTCGGTCCACTGCGGCGCGGGAGCCACTGCCCAGTTGCCAGCGGTGTCAGGTGCGCCGCTCGCGATTGAATTGGCGCCCCACACTGCGGAGACCCAGGTCCAAGCTGCACCTGAGTTGTAGGCGTTATTCCACTCGTCGGTCCACGGCGGCACGGTGGACACGAGGTCTTTATCCAGCAGACCCTGCCAGTAGTCGGCAACCGTAATCGACTCAGGAGAGTCGAGCGTGATGTCCCACGAGTCGCCCTCGTTGGAGAACCAGCTACCGCCGGCCTGCCACACAAAACCAGCGAACTGGTTGATGTCCGACTGCGAGAAGTTGGTGATGTAGCCACCCGCGTCCTTCACCTTCTGTGCAGCATCTGCGTACTCGGCCCACGTGGTCGGTACGGGGATGTTGTTCTTCTCGAACAGGTCCTTGCGGTAGAACATAGCCATGGGGCCGGAGTCCTGCGGGATACCGAAGACAGACGTGTCGCTTCCGAGCGTCACCTGGCTCCAGGTCCAGTCCACGAACTTGTCCTTAGCGGCCATGACATCGGCACACGGACCGAGGTCTTCAAGCCCGCCCTGGACGCGGAAGTTGGGGAGCGCATCGTACTCAATCTGACCCAGGTCGGGCGCGTTGCCGGCCTCGATCTGGTTGAAGAAGTTCTTGTACGTTCCACCGTTACCGTTCGGGCCGGTCTGGACCTTGACTTGAATGTCGGGGTTATCCGCATTCCACATGTCGACGACGCCCTCGATACCGGGAATCCAGCTGGTGAACTCGAGCGTGACGTCCTCGCCGGCGGGCTGGCAAGCGCCAGAATCCATCGGAGCATCAGAAGTCGCACCCGGATCGGTGCCCGTCGTATTATCCGGCGTAGTACCCGTGTCCGACGAACACGCTACCAGCGCGACGGACGAGAGTAGGGCAACGGCGGCCGCCGCTGCAGGCTTAGTAAGTTTCATTGCATCCTCTACTTTCTTTAGATTCCGCGCGCTTTTGCGCGTGGAAGTTTTATTTGACCGACCCAGCGGCCAACCCGCTGCGCCAGAAACGTTGGAGCGATAGGAAGGCGATGATGAGCGGCACGATCGAAACGAGTGCGCCAATCAGCACCAGGCTGCGTAGCTCCGGCAGTTGGTTGAGTTGCGTGTTCCAGCTATAGAGACCAAAGGTCACGGGGAACAACGACTCGTCGCGCAACATGATGAGCGGCAAGAAGAAGTTGTTCCAAATCGTCACAAACTGGAACAGGAACACCGTGATGAGCGCGGGCGCCATGAGTCTGATGCTGACCGTGAAGAATGTCCTCACCTCTGATGCCCCGTCGAGTCGTGCGGCTTCGAGGAGTTCATCCGAGACCGACGATGCGGCGAAGATTCGGGTGAGATACACACCGAATGGACTCACGATCGACGGCAGGAACACTGCCCAAAAGGTGTTGGTCAGCTCGACCTTGCTGAAAAGCAAAAACAGCGGCAGCGCAAGGGCAGTGGCCGGTACCAGCACCCCGCCGAGCACGAGGTTGAAGATAGCTTCACGCCCGCGGAACGTGTACTTGGCCAACGCGTAGCCACACATGCCCGCCAACAGTGTGGCGACGGCGCCACCGACACCCGCGTACAAGATCGAGTTGCGCAGCCACTCCAGGTAGACCCCGTCGCGGTACGAGAACAGATCACCGAGGTTTTGGAGCATGTGGAAGTCGGCGAACCACAGCGGGTTCGTCGTGAGAATTGATCGCTGGTCCTTGCTTCCGGCAACGATCAGCCACCAAATCGGCACCAGGAAGTAGAGCGTGAAGGCGCCCATGATGACCATCGCGACGGTCCTCGACATCACCCGCTCGCGAGGTCCCGCCGGTCCTTGGCCGCGGTCGCTCGGAGTCTTGACCGAGACATTTTTCTCGACGTCGGTACTCATGATTAGGCCCCCTTTCGCTGGGTGAACTTGAGGAATGAGAACGACAACACGAATGTCACAAGCGCGAGCACTACTGACATGGCCGCCGCGAGGTTGGAGTTGGGGATGGACGCCGTCGCGTACACGGACATGTTCGGTGTGAACGTGCTGGTGACCGCGGAACTAAAGGACTGGAACACTTGCGGCTCGGCCAGGAGTTGTAGCGTGCCGATGATCGAGAACACTGCTGTCAAGACGAGCGCTGAACGCACCAGCGGAATTTTGATCGACCACGCCATACGGAACTGCCCCGCGCCGTCCATGCGCGCGGCCTCGTAGATCTCAGGCGAAATCGACAGTAACGCGGAGTAGATGATGAGCATGTTGTAGCCCACGAATACCCAGGTCACCACGTTCGCGATTGACCACAACACCAAGTCGGAGCCCAGGAAGTCGACGTTGCTGGTGACCCCGGTGAACGGCGAGAGCCTGGGGGAGAACAGATTTCCCCACATGATGGCGGCAATCACGCCAGGCACCGCGTACGGCACGAAGAATGCGAGCCGGAAGAAGCGCTTGCCCCGCAAAAGTGGCGAGTCCAGTAGCAGCGCGAAGAGCAGTGCAAGGCCGAGCATGACGGGCACCTG
>Ga0307487_1001795_pt1 | contig 14612 bp, 8 predicted proteins | sample CBIW12metaG_FD_203665 | JGI IMG/M metagenome (GOLD analysis project Ga0307487, IMG submission 203665) | Sea-ice brine microbial communities from Beaufort Sea near Barrow, Alaska, United States - CBIW 1.2 | ecosystem: Environmental > Aquatic > Marine > Coastal | place: USA: Alaska | collected... | reverse complement strand
ACTGTGCCCTAAATGCTTTTATTTTTGCATTGAATGATTCTGCCGAAGCGTTTGTGCTCCGGTTATCAAAGTAGTTTAGGATATTCATATAATGTATTGACATTGTTCTCGCTATTGTATTGAAGCTGCTAAATGGTCCTAAATATTTTTATAAATGAGAAAGCGTTACTTCGTGAAGAATATCCTTCCGATGTCCTTTAAAACGTCAGTTTCGTGGAACGAGCTCAATTAGTATCTGCCCTAAATGTCTACAGCTCTAATTGTAGTCCCTTTTAGTAGTACCTGTAATTAACCTTTTAGGAACTAAATATTTTAGTAGGATATGCGAAGGTTCACTCCCCGGATCAAATTATTAATTATTGGTCTCAAATGTAGCGGTAGTTGACCAGTCGCTCCAATTCAAATTTTGATCCCGATAACGTACTCTCCAATAATAAGTGGAGTTTGGTTTTAATCGATTTGTTTTTTCATCGGTAAGATCATCATCCTTTTGCCTGTTTTCCTTGTAGTACCAATTTTCATATTGTTTCCAGCTGTCGAAAACTGGATTTTCAAAATTACCGTTTTCAGCAATCTGCCATTGTGAAGCGGCATGAAAAGCATCCTTATAAGTACTACTGAACTCCCCAGCTTTTAGGGTAGTTCCAATATAATCAACGGTTTCATTATGGGGGGAGATAACCCTGGGCAAACTAGGTTTTCTTTCATTTTTATATATTACTATACTATCCCTGAGTTCGTTTTTCCGTTCCAACTCCTGATTTCCCTGACTAATTCTTTTAATGGTGAATTTGGGGTCTTTTTCGTTGCCATCTATCTCTACCATTACAAAACCATATTCATCTTGTGTCACCGTAAATTCATCATAGTCTTTACCTTCAAATTCACCCCAATTGTCAATGGCACCGCCTGCAGAGGCCACGTTGATCCACAAATGTTTATGATCTTTTGATTGGCCTCTGGAATAACCATGGGTATGCCCAAAAAAGTGAATACTTGGCTTCCCCGTCTTGGTCGTGAACGCCTCCAAAAGAGCTACTACCTTACCGGTAAAATCTTCTTCTCCAGGAATCCAAAGTTCCGATTTATAAGGATGGTGCAATTGTGCAAACACAAAATCGACCTCCTTATTTTTGGCCGTTTCCTCTAATAAATTTTGCAACCATTCGTATTGATCCCTACTGTTATTATAGCCGTCATTTGAATTAAGCCCTATAATTCGGGTATTTCCATAATCCTTATACCACCAATGCTCTGCATAGGCCGGGGTGCCATTTTCTGGAAGACTAAAGTATTTAAAATAGAAAATCGAATTTTTTTCATGGTTGCCCGGTACAGGGTAGACCGGTACTTCAGAAAACAATTTTTCTGCCGGGTTAAAAAAGTCGTCCTTCCATTGGTAATATTTTGTTCCGTTTTCCACCAAATCGCCAGGAATCATTACCATAGCCAAATTATTAGGAAGTTTCCCCCCAAACTCCTTTTCCAAATATTGCAATATTCCATCATTCACCACCTCGGAAAACTTATTGGGATTATTATGGTCAATTTGCATATCGCTCATGGCAACAATTTTGAAAGACTCATTATCACTGGCAAAGGGAGGGGTTTTAAATTGAAATATGTCAGAAACTATTTTTCCTGTTTTCACCCTATAATAATATTCCGTAAACCGTTTTAGCCCTAGAATTTTAACCTCGTGAATCCGGGATTCACTAAAATTAATATCAAAGGCAATACCCTTGGTTTTTTTGCCAAGTTTAGGTGTTAATCCCCATTCCACAATGCTTTCATCGCCCACAGAGGTTTCCCACATAATTTTAATGGAATTGGGCTCTGCATCCTGAAGATAGGGTAGAATCAATAATTCACTAGGTACATTTTGGGCAAATCCTATACATTGAAAGGCCATGGCCAAAAACAAAACTGCTATACTCTTAATTTTCATTTGTTTATTTTATATTTTTATAGACGATTTTATCTAATTGATAATATTTAATTGATTAGGCGTCATTAAGGTCTCGACTGCGCCTTTCTGCCAACAGGCAGAGTCTTGAGGTCATGTTAATTATAAATCACCATTGCCAAGCTTTCATCCAGAATATTTTGCGCACTATCCAGTTCTTTCCTGCTAATTGTAAGTGCTGGTGACAATTGCCGTACATTGCCAGCAGACACCTTGAAGCTAAGGCCCCATTTTAAACATTCTTACATTACTTTTTCTGCTTCTTCGATAGCCTTTTCCTTGGTTTTTTTTATCCCTAACCAGTTCTATGCCCCACAACAATCCCATGCCCCTAACATCACCAATAAGGACAAGGCTATAGTGGATAGTCCACTATGGATTTAGATTACCAATTATTATCGGCAATATTCCTCCAAGGACTTGTAATTATTTCATGAAATTATGGGCTCTTGATTGTTTCGGAATCCCAAATTCTACAATAAACTATTCCAACCACCATGGAATTTCACGAATCTTATCGTTTCCTGTTCCAAACTGTCTTTCAATTGCTGCGGCCACATTTGCAGTATTATTATTATATTCTGAATAAGGGTAGATCCAACGCGTTGGAGGTGTAGCTCCTGGTAACTGCGCAAAGCTGGGATATCCTGTGCGTAAGTGATCAAAATAAGCTCTCCACCCTGACTGCAAAAAGGAGGTAAAATATTTCTGCGTCAAGATAAGCTCCATCTTTTCCTCTGTGGAAAGTCCATTGTCAAAGGCCACCTCAGTTCCCAATAGATACTCTTCAGCATCCGAAGGTTCTACATAGCTTTCAAAATTCTTAGCAAAATCGTGATAAAAACTAAAAGAAGATTTAACGCCATTTTCATAGTGTTCCTTGGCGTCGTCCGTAATCCATCCACGTATGGAGGCTTCTGCCAATATAAACTCCAGTTCCCAATATCCCATAAGGTTGTGGGGCTCTGTAGTGGGATCGGTAGTATATCTCAAATTAACCTTGGAGACATCACCTGCTGCAGCATTATCATTTACCTCGGCATAAGGTGCCAAAGGATCTCCACCCTCATAGGCCGAGAAATCATCAATGGCCAATCCGGCCTCCTTGCCATTTTTAGTCTGTCCGGTATAAATAAACAATCTTGGATCTTGCTTATCCTGTAAACTCTCAATAAAGGTAGAGGCCATGTACATTCCCGATCCATAACCGCTTGAATTGAATTCTGTATATCTACTTCCTTCCTCATCAAAAAAGACCAATTGGCCATTGTCCTCGTTAGAAACCATTATCGATTCACTATTGTATATACTGGCAAAGGAATTTTTCAAATTTAAATCCGCATCGCCTTCCTTTTTGGAAAGGGTCATTAGGACCTTAAGTCTAAAGGAATTGACCAATTTTTGCCATTTGAATGTATTACCGCCATAAATAATATCGCCAGCAATAATATTAGTGTTGTCCTCTAAAAGATCGTTGGCCTCAGATAATTCTTTTAAGATTCCTACAAATACTTCTTTTTGGGTATCATACTTGGGCAAATACTTCTCCCCGGTTTCCCCTTGAAGTGCTTCGCTATATGGAATATCTCCAAATGTAAGGGTCAGGTTATAAAAGTAATATGCCCTAAAAAATTTCGCTATGGCAATATATTCTTCGCTTTCAATACGCTCTGCCTCCTGCATCATTTTGGTGACCTCACCCAACATATTATAGTCATCGAAACTAGCACGGCCCCAGCTGTAATTTTGACCACTGTTTTCCCCATCGGTCTGGACCAAGATACGTGAGGCATATAAAGACCCTGTACCATTCACCTTAAAGGCACTACTTGCAATATTGGTCAATAACAGTTGTGGATGCGTTTCACTAACGTTATTGGGATTGTTGTTTAATTCTGTGAGATCTTGACATCCCAAAACGGATATCAATACTATTAGGCTGAATAAAATTTCTATTTTTTTCATTTTGTGTCTTTTACTAAAATTTAACATTAACGCCTATTCCTACGAACCTAGTGGAAGGATCCTGTAAATTATTGTCGTTTCCAAAATCTGGATCAATGATATCTGCTTTCTTCCATTCCAATAAGTTATATCCGCTAAGCGTTAAATCAAGGTTCTTTACTCCATTAATATTGGCCAGATCAGTAAAATCATATTTAAAGGACAGGGTTCTCAACTTAAAAAAGCTACGGTCAAAAATATTGGCAAACTTTTTATTTTCCTTGTAGGTTACTGCAGCTCGGTAAGGATAGTTCTGAGACCAGGATTGCCAGCTAACAGCAGTAGTATTTTTGCCATATGTCCTAGTATCGGAAATTATATCTCCATTTACATCCTGAACCAATTCCCCACTGGTTATTTGCACCCCTTCAGGTACATACACCGGAACGCCCGCAGCGTATTCCGCATCCCTGTATTCCGTAGAATTGGGGTGCTTTCCTCCCCACCACATTTTTTCGACTGTCAAGGAGCGGATCATACCTCCCCAAACGCCATCTATACCAACGTTAACGGTTAGGTTCTTATACTTAAAACTATTCTGAAGACCCAAGGTCCAGCTAGGATCTTTATGACCCAAAAGCTGTGGATAATTATCTTTAATGGGCATTCCATTAGTTCCCAAGATTAAATCACCATCGGCCGATTTCTGCCATACTGTAGCGTAATAACTATCGGCCCTTTCATTTAGCTTAAGGTTATTATAAGTGCTGTTTCCACCGAATATTTCTGTGATTTTCTGCACTCTTCTACTCCAGTTAGCGGTAAGGTTCCAGGAGAAATTTTCGGTAAGTATGGGTTTGGTATTAAGTACTACCTCTAATCCATTGGTGGTGTATTCATTTCCATTCACCTTCCTATTTTCAAATCCTGAGGTATTGGAGATTGGCAAATCTATAATCTGATTGGTATCTACCACATTGTAATAGGTAAGGTCCAAGCCAATCCTATTCTTTAGAAAAGCCGAACTAAGACCAAATTCATAGGAACTTGAACTTTCAGGTTCAATATTGTAATTTACCAATCCGTTAGGATATTGCAATTTTACATTGCCTCTAAAAACCCCATTGTTGGTATAGTACGATTCTGTGCTATAGGGATTTAAATCACTGGAAACCTTGGCCCATGAGCCATAAAGCTTTAAATAGTCCAATGCTTCCGGCATGGTTACAAAATTGGAAACCACAGTACTTATGGAAACCGATGGGTAGAAATAAGAACGGTTTTCCTCGGTTAAGGTAGAGGACCAATCGTTTCTTGCAGCAGCCGTTAAAAACACCGCATTAAATAGGTCCAGACCTAAAGTGGCATAGACACTATTGGTAGCCCTTTCTTCTAAATAGGTGCTCGCGGCTAAATTACCCCTTGTATTGTTAAGACTGTAAACAAAGGGTACCACCAAACCATCTGTAGAATTGTATTCCTGCTGGTATTTTCTATAGAATGTAGAAGCACCAGCATTGATGTCGAAAGAAATATCTTCGGTCAACGTTTTGTTGTAGGAGGCTAAAACATCATAGTCCACGGTTAACTTTTTGGAATTCCAGGTTTTATAATCCCCTTCCCTAGCGTCACCATAATTTAAATAGGTCTTGGGACTTTGTCTGTCCTCAAAAATATCTTGGATTACGGCCGAACCCCTACCTTGTAAATTTAAACCTTCGGCTATATTGTATTTCAACACCATCTGTGCATTGATCAAATCTGCGTCGTACTTCTGATTTAATTCGTTGGCTGCGAAATATGAGTTGTTATACCAGGCGTAATTAAAGTTGGCCTGTCTGTATCCTTCCTGTCCAGGAACATACATATGGTCCTTTAAATCTTGACCATTAACATCGTCTCCCATCCAGATCAACATGGTATACATATGATTCTTTGGTCCGTAACCGTGCCTTGGATAGTTGGGTGAATACACCTTATTATATGACAACTTACTATCCAAGGTGAGTGATTTAGACAGGTTGGTAGTCGATTTAAAAGTCAAACCTCCTGTCTTTAGGCTTGAATTGGGAACCCTATCCTTTTGGTCCGAATAATTTCCGGACAAACGGAACGAACCGTTTTCAGACTTACTTGCCACTGAAAAATCAGTGCTGGAAATATATCCGGTACCCATAAAATCATTCAAGTTATTATGATATTTCCATGGAGTAGGCACTCTAGAATACCGAGATTTATCATCGTATTGGGTTCCATAAACATCACCCCACCATGGAATAGATTCCCCTGTAACATCATCCAATATGGGACTGTTCCATTGTGAAACCATAACCCCAGGTTCAAACTTAGGACCCCAGATCATATCCCCATCGGAAATACCGCCATCCTTACCATCCCAAAACTCATATTTCCCATTGGAACCATTACCGTACTCATCCTGTGTTTCCGGAAAAACGGTAAAGCCGGCAGATACCATAGTATTGTGGGATACTGAAATTTCCAAGCCATCAACACTGGCGTTCTTGGTAGTGATCAAAATAGCCCCATTTCTACCTCTAGACCCGTAAAGTGCAGAAGCGGTTGTTCCTTTTAATACGTTTATACTCGCTATATTATTAGCGGAAACATCATAAAAATCGGTTTCCACAGCTATTCCATCTATTACTACCAAAGGCGATTTCCCCCTTAGGGAAAAGGTGGGCTTTTGGAATAGTCCAGTGGGATTGGATACAGTAAGGCCAGCTATTTGCCCTGTAAATAAATTGCCAACGTTTGGAGCATTGATTTCCTCTATAATTTCAACATCCATTTTTTGGATAGCATATCCTATCTTCTTTTCTGCTCTAGTGATTCCCAAGGCAGTAACCACAACTTCATTCAATTTTTGTGAATCGGGAAAAAGAATTATTTCTGCGGTGGTTTGACCTGCTGTAGCAATCTCCGTTGGTACATATCCTATATAAGATACTATTAGGATATCATTTTCAGAATTTAAGTCAATTTTAAAATTTCCGTCAAAATCGGTAGCTACCCCATTTGCGCTACCCTTAATGACAATTGAAGCACCGGGTAAGGGTATTTTGTTTTCATCCAACACCTTTCCAGTGAAAACTCCCTGGGAATGGCCCATGATAAATGAAAAAAACGCAACTATCATAACAATACTTGTTCTGCTCATTCTTTTTTTAGTTTGTGATTTTTTATTCTTTAGTGAGAGCAAATATCCCATAATCAGGTTTTAAAAACCCTCAATCAATATTAATAGATTGCAATGATATTAGCTGAATTGTTAAAACAATGTTAACAAAAAGAATGACCCTAAGACCTAGGTAAATAGACGAAAGTTGGAGTTTTTTAAATTAAAGACATGATCTATAGGTATTTATCCGTAAATTCATGGTTTCAAAAGCACTGATAGAAATATGAATAAACCGATATATAAATCCACAGGAAAGAAATCATTGTTTGACGATCAATTTTCTGCTGAAAAATTATCAGAAATTGGTAATTTAAAAGATAAAATTAGCAAAGCTATTGATTTTTAAATGTTTAGAGATTCATTAGAGGGAAAACTTCTAAATGCTATGATTAATGAGCATAAATTGCCATTGGTGAGTGTTTACAAAGAAGATGAGAATAAAGTTATTCATATCATTACAAATAACCTGGACTGGACGGCCGGAACCATTGCGGATTTGTATAAAAAAGATGAGATATCGAGTTTTTTTTTATGTAAAAGAACGTATTATCCAAAGCTTTACATAAAGCCTTCAAAGCAATAAAACAGAACCTTCAAATAAAAACATTCGTTGGAACGAGCTAAAACGCGGTAAAATCACAAATTTACATAGCATGGATCAGACATCTGTTACTAGAATTAATCAACAGAACAATTGCCAAGCAAACAAAATCATTTTCATACTTTGTCGAAAAAATAAGAATCTGTTTGGTTTTCTATTTGAGTATTGAATATGTTTGTAATCAAGTAGGTGAAGGAGCAAAAAAAGTCAATAAACAAAATAAATTTGTGTTTGAAACAGACTTATTTTCTCAATAAAAAAGAATCGAATCAATAAAACCTGCACCTAATAAAGGAAATTTAGATTTTTGCTAAAACTTCCGGATAGCTGTGTTACTGTTATAAACAGAAGTACAAATGCATCCGCAAAATCCTTTAACGCGAAAATTAGAGCCTTTAGAACACAGTTCAGATGAGTGAAAAATATAGAATTATTTCTGTTCAGATTGACTAATATATTTGCTTAATCCACAACAATTGTTCTTGATCCCAGAAAATCAGATAAATCTTCTTAAAAAAAAATTATTTTCTATACTTCATTTCAATAAGTTCCACAATAGGAATAGCAAAATTCACTACACCTTTTCCAAAATTCCTGTTTCCATTAATCTTTTTAGCAAGACATTTATTTTTTTATGGTACTTTTCTCTGTTAATTTTTTTTTTGTAAGGAAGGGAAGAATAGGAATTAATTAATTCTTTTATCTTTGGATTGTTTACAAGTAGAATAAATTCCGCAAAAGCGTAAAATTTCTGGTTTTTTCAGATTAATAAAATATTTCTTTTAATCCAAACTAACCATCCTGAAATGGTGTCCTACAATTAAATTGCAGAAGCTTAAATTTTTCGATCAAATGCCTATATACTCGACCAAAAAAAATTGAACTATTTTCTTTTTTTTATACTTTAGATAAAATTACTTATCTCCCCTCAATCCAAAGTAATTTAGGTTCCCCACCAATCCATAATTTTTAGCGTTCAAAAAAAATCATTAAGGGACAGTAGTGTTCAATGTGATTTTTAAATCGAATAAGATTTGAATTTAAAAATTATTTTGTTCGCAGTTTTACTTTGAATATAGTTGTATAACTCCCCGGTTAAAGAGCTCATATTCCCCAGATAAAAGAATTAAACTTTAGTTGAATTAGTTATAATCTATATGTTTCGAACTGCTGCTGAATTTCCGGGTTACCGTCAATTGGATCAAATGGACTGTGGTCCCACTTGCCTTAAAATCATTTCAGAGTTTTTTGGAAAAGATTTTCATCTGGATTATCTCAGGGAGATTTCTTTTTTACAGAAAGGAGGAGTTTCCCTGGCGGGACTTTCCCAGGCATTGGAAAAAATCGGTATTGAATCTATAGGGATAAAAGCGAATCTCCAGGAACTTGTTATGGATGTTCCGCTTCCAGCTATTGCACATTGGGAGGGAAATCATTTTTTAGTGGTTTACAGGACAAATCCCAGGTTTATTTTTGTTTCAGATCCCGCAATTGGCAGGGTGAGATATTCCCATTCCGAATTTCTTGAAAAATGGGGAGAAACTGATACACCAGAAGGCGTTCTACTTCTTGTGGAACCTACTGAAAAATTCTTTGGGGAAGAATTGCACGAGCAACCGGTTAAAAGTGGTATCGGGTTTTTGTATGACTACCTATTGCCGCATAAGAAATATTTGAACCAGGTCCTTCTGGGATTATTTATAGCAACCATCGTACAATTAATGCTTCCTTTTTTGACCCAAAGTTTGGTGGACTACGGGATCAATTATGAAAATATTGGATTCATTCACCTGATAGTGATTGCCCAGCTTTTTTTATTTCTTACCCGCTCCGCGGCACAGGTAATAAGGGATTGGATCTTACTGTATATCAGTACCAGGGTAAATATTGCAATGATCAGCGATTTTCTTGATAAATTATTAAGGCTTCCAATTACTTATTTTGAATCGAAGACCACAGGGGATTTTATGCAAAGGATTTATGATCATCAGAGGATTGATGAGTTTTTAGGTGGCCGTGCTTTGACTATGCCTTTTGATATTTTTAATATCCTGGTTTTTGGTATAGTTTTAAGTTTTTTCGACACTACAATTACAATGATTTTCTTTCTTGGGACTTCATTATTCCTGGGATGGTCCCTGCTGTTTATGAAAAACAAGGAATTTTTGGATCACCAACTTTTCGATTTAAACAGGAAAGAACACTCACTATTTCTACAAATAATTTTAGCCGTTCAGGAAATTAAACTCAACAGCTCTGAGCATAGGAGAAAAACCGAATGGAAGAACAACCAGGTTAAACTTTTTGGATTGCAATCAAACATTTTAAAGGTAGATCAGGCACAAATTAACGGGGGGAGGTTCATTAATGAACTAACCAATATTGTCATTGTTTTCTGGTCGGCCAAAGCGGTTATTACAGGGGAGATTACGTTGGGCACTATGTTGGCCATTCAATTTATTATAGGCAATCTTTCATTGCCCATCTCCAATACAATAGATTTTCTTGTAGGTTACCAGCGGGCGACCCTTTCCCTGAATAGGTTGTCTGAAATTCACAATCAGCAGTCAGAAGAAAATTTATGGATGGATTCCCTGCCAATTGAGCCTGGAGAAATTCATATCAAAAACCTCAGTTTCGGTTATGGAGGATTAACTCCAGTTCCCACCATTCAGAATATTACTATTTCTATTCCTTTGGGTAAAACCACTGCAATTGTCGGTCCCAGTGGTTCTGGGAAAACCACCTTGCTTAAATTATTATCGAAGCTTTACCAACCGGGAACAGGCAGCATCAAAATAGGTAATGAAAACCTCAAAGATTTAAATCCGGATATCTGGAGAAAAATGTGCGGAATAGTGATGCAGGACGGAATTCTATTCAACGATACTATCGAGAGAAATATCACAGAATCCAAATCCCATTTGCCAACAAACAAAAAATTGCTCAATAAGGCCATAGAAATGGTAAACCTGACAAATTTAATAGAGAAGTTGCCTTTTGGAGTTCAAACAAAAATTGGGGAACAGGGACAACTTCTAAGTGGCGGTGAGAAGCAGCGGTTATTAATTGCCAGGGCAATTTACAAAGATCCTGATTATTTGTTTTTTGATGAAGCGACCAGTTCCCTGGATGCGGAAAATGAAAAAGTTATTACAGAAAACCTGGTAGCTTTCTATAAGAATAAAACGGTAGTAATAATTGCCCACAGGCTTTCTACCGTTAAGAATGCCGATCAAATTTTAGTGATGAATGAAGGGAAAATTGTGGAAATGGGAAATCATCTGGATTTGATATCGAAAAATGGGATTTATCATAATTTGATCAGGAACCAACTTAAAACATAGAAATCATTAAAAACAGCCATAAATATCAACCTGAAAATAACCTTAACCGCGAGCCTGTTGGGATCTTGCGGTGGGGAACGGTATTGGTGTTTTTATTTTTCATGTTTTCCATTATTCTGGCATCCATCTTTTCATTTAATGAAGTAATTGAGGGAAGTGTAATTATTACTTCCAGGAATCCTCCGGTACAAATTATGTCCAAAAAAACCGGTAAGATTACCTCGATAAATTATCAATCGGGTGATTCTATTTCAGAAGGGGCTATTCTGGCTATTATTGAAAATTCAGCAAGTGAAAAGGATGTTGCTTATTTGAGAGAAAAGCTTTCGGCAACAATGTCAATGCAGACATCTATTGATGCTTTGAATATCGAATTTCCTCGGCAACTTAATCTGGGGAATTCCATTCAACCATTTTACAATGTCTTTTTAAGCAAGTATCAAAAATTAATTTTCGAGAGTTCCCTTCGCGAAGGAATTATTCTCCAGATGCAGTTAAAAGATCAGCTTTCTAATAAAAACTTGTCGTTAAAAAATAAAAGGGAAGAGCTTCTACTGGCTAAACAAAGTCTCAATATTCTTGAGATTAATTTTCAAAGACATCAAAAATTACTGTCAAAAGGTGTGATATCCCAACTTGATCTGGAAAAAGTAGAAAATGAATTACTAAACGAAATGCGCCAATTCCATTTTCAGGAACAGCAGTTGAATCAAATAATCCTGGACAAGAACAGTATAGAAAAAAATCAGCAATTGGTCAAGAATTCAGATTTTAAAAACGTGAGCATTCAGGAGGCGGAACTAATTTTGGCCCGGCAGGATTTATTAAATGAAATTTCGGAATGGGAAGAAAATTTTCTGCTCAAAAGCCCTATTGAAGGAAAGCTTTCTTACAATGATGTTTGGGGAAAATTTCAGAATGTAAAATCAGGGGAGGCTGTTTTTACGGTAGTCCCACATGAGAGACAAGACCTAATTGGAAAGTGTGATGTTCCAATAAGAAATTCCGGCAAAATCCGTGAGGATCAAAAGGTATTCTTAAAACTGGAAAATTTTCCTTACCGGGAATGGGGAACGGTGGAAGCCAGTGTTGAATCCATTTCACAAGTTCCCAGAACAGGTGAGAATCCAGGCTATATCGTATACTTAAACATTGATGATTTAAATACATCTTATGGTAAAAAACTGGAATTTAATCAGGAATTATTAGGCACGGCTGAAATTCTTTTAGATGAAGTAACGGTTTTGGAACGCCTTTTTTATCAATTTCGAAACTTATGGTCAAACTGAAAATTTTAAATGATTTCAAATGAATTTATCTCTAACATATTATAAAAAAAATTTGGGAATATGTCTTATAGGGTTCGTCATTTCCATAGGTGGATTCTCCCAAAATAATTCAGGGCATATCAATGCAAATGAGTTAATAAATTTGTCTTTTAATGAGATCAAGGATCTGGAAAATGAGGCATTGGATAAAGACAATATGAATCAGCTTAGAAATTTCACTCAGGTGCATGAGCAGAAAGCAAGAGCTGAAAATAATGAAATTGAACTTGCCAGGGCATTTTACTACAGGACTATTTTCGAAAAATCTAAAATAGCTTTGTTGTATTCGGACTCTATAATTCAGGTAACAAAAAACAGCAACCATTTGAGTTATCCAACCTTGGGATATCTTCTTAAAGGCCATATTTATTACAATTTGAGTAAATTTCAGCTTGCTCTTGATAATTACCTGGCAGCTTATCAATTGTCTTTAGAAAAGGAAAATACTGAACAACAGCGGGAAATATCAATAGCCATTGCCGCAATTAGGAATATTAATGGGCAACATTATGCAGCTGCCGGACTTTACAGCCGATCCTTAAATCTTTTAATGCGTCAGAATAATTTTGATAGGATTCATTATGAAGAATTTATAGCATTGCTGTTTAATCTCTCTACCACTCATTTAAGATTGCAAGAGATAGATTCAGCCAAATATTATGCTAAAAAGGGGATAGATCAAAGTCTTATTTTTAAAGATAATTCGAATTTCAGGGATTTTGTCTTGCTTGATGCCCAAATCAATTATTATTACAAAGACTATATAAAGGCGAAGGATACGCTGGTTAAATACGTGGATTCATTGGAAGGTACCGGTAAGGCTATTAAGCTGTATTATCTCGGAAAAATTGAAGAAAAGTTGGGGAACAGTGCACTTTCCTTAAAATATTTTGAAGCTATTGATTCTATCGTTACAGAAACTGGAGATCCTTTTGTTGAGATAAAAGATGTGTACCAGCAACTCATACATCGGGCTTTTTTAAATGATGATAAGCATCAACAAATTGAATATATGGAGAAATTGATTTTTTATGATAGTATATTATCATCACGACAAGGAATTATTTTCAATAAAGCCGTAATTTCTTATGATATTCCTTTTTTTAAGCATCAGAAAAAGAAAACAGAAGAACAACTCAAAGCAAAGAGCAGATATATATCCTATACCGGAATATTAGCTGGATTTTCTGTTTTATCCGGAATTGTTTTTTATGTTAGAACAAGGAGAATGCGAACCAGACTGAACCTCCTTCTAGAAAAAGGTCCAATAATACAAAGTATCGTTCCATTGAAAAATTTAAAGCCACCCTCTACTGTACCGGAAGCAATTAGGATAGATATATTAAAAAAGTTGGAAGCATTTGAAAACTCGGATAGGTTCATGAATGCAGATTTAGATTTGCATTCATTGGCTCTGGAATTAGAGACAAATACCACATACCTTTCAACTGTCATCAATTTTTACAAGCAATTGAGTTTCCCAAACTATATTAAAGATTTAAAAATCACAATGGCTATTAATCTGATTAATGAAACTTCAGAATTGTTGAAATTTAGTCAACAGGGACTAGCGGATCATTTTGGTTTTAAAACTGCAGAATCATTTTCAAATACCTTTTACGAAAAAACAGGAGTATCTCTTTCCAAATTTTTAAAAGAGTTAAAATTAAGGAAAAAAAACCCGCCATTTATAAATGACGATATGTAATTGTTGTTTTTTGCTATTGAATGGGCTTATTTAGTATAATAAATTTTATTAATTAATTTTAAATTATTTCAATTATGAAAAAAGAACTTAAAGATTTTAAGGGAAGAGTTTTGCCGAATTTAAACAAAATTAAGGGTGGAGGCGAAGGTCCAATTGATAGGGACAAGATACCACGTCCAAAACAAGGCCGTTAATTAAAATTGAAATTCAGAAATCCTGGAACAAAATATTTTGTCCAGGATTTCTTTTAAATTTAGAATATGAAAAATAGAAAAAGTTTTGTGCTTTTTTATCTGGGCTGTTTGTTTTTTTCGATTTCCTATGCTCAGAATGGAACAATAAAAAATATGGTATATCCTGAAATAACCATTCAAAGCCATTGTGAGACCCACTATGGATATGATGTTATTGATGAATATCAAAATTTAAATGATTTGGAGGAACCCCAAATCAGGGATTGGTTTAAAGCTCAGGATTCTTTGGCAGCGACTTATTTCTCTTCTAACGATCTTATGAATA
>Ga0307487_1001794_pt1 | contig 14612 bp, 15 predicted proteins | sample CBIW12metaG_FD_203665 | JGI IMG/M metagenome (GOLD analysis project Ga0307487, IMG submission 203665) | Sea-ice brine microbial communities from Beaufort Sea near Barrow, Alaska, United States - CBIW 1.2 | ecosystem: Environmental > Aquatic > Marine > Coastal | place: USA: Alaska | collected... | reverse complement strand
TTTTTTAGGAACGCCCGATCCATCTTCAACTCCGCAACTTCCCGACGCAGCCGGGTCAGTTCGACGCGTTCTGACTCGCTCAAAGCCGCGTCACCGTCCTCGTGACGAGCCCGCCAGGCTTTGACCCAGTTGCCCAACGTTTGCTCCACGATCCCCAGCTCACGAGCGACAACAGCAGTAGGCCGGCCCGTATTGACGACCAGCTTCACCGCCTCGTCCTTGAACTCAGGCGTGAACACCCTCCGTTGATTTCCCATAATGAACATCCTCCCTTACGAAGTGTCCACCGAACGGGGTCAAGGCCAGGGGTGCGTCCGGGCGGGTGGGGGCGGCGACCACGTGGTGCGCTGATAAGGGGGCGACCACTCAGACGGCAGTCGCCCCGCCGTCGACCGTGAACATGCCGCCCGTTGCGAAGGACGACTCGTCGGAAGCAAGATAGATCATGATGCCGCCGACGTCCGAGGGAGAGCCGGCGCGACCTAGAGGGATTGAGTCCACAAGTGCAGATCGTTTCGCCCGGTTGCCGGAGATCGGCGTCACTAGGGGCGTCTCGACGTAGCCTGGCACGACCGTATTGACGCGGATCCCCCGTCCTGCGTAGTCGGCTGCGACGACCCGAACGAGGCCATGGACGCCGGCCTTGGACGCGCTGTACGCCGTGAATCCGCGACCGCCCCCAACCACGCCGGTGGGGCTGCCGGTCGCGATGATCGAGCCGCCCTCGGTCATTGCCCGCACTGCATGCTTGATGGTGAGGAAGGTCCCGGTGAGATTGACGCGGAGCGTCCGCTCCCATGTCGCGAGTTCCAGGTCGCCGGCGGCCGCTTCGGTTGCGAAGAGTTGGATACCCGCGTTCGCGACGACGACGTCCGGAGTCCATCCGCGTTCAGCGAGCTCGGCAAACCCAGCGACGACGCTGTCCTCGTTGCTGATGTCAATCGCCAAAGCCGTCGCGCGAGCCTCGTTACTCGTTTCAGTGATTGAGGCGACGGCGGTGCGTGCTCCTTCGGCGTCGATGTCCGCGACAATTACTCGGGCGCCCTCGCCAATGAAGCTCCGTGCCACGGAGCGTCCGATGCCAGATGCGGCGCCCGTGATCAGCGCGGTCTTTCCTGCGAGCCGGTTCATGCATCCCTGCCGACGGTGTAGAAAGATTCGGATGTGGACAGGTGGTCCTCCATCGCGCTGTGGGCGGCTGCGACGTCGCGCCTGGTCACCGCCTCCAGGACCTGCCCGTGCTCCGTGATCGCCTGCTCCTTGCGTCCGGGGACCTGGAGCGATCGCTGCCGGATCTCCATGAGAATCTCGCCCACGGAGTCGAGCAGGACGACGAACATGATGTTGTGCGTCGAGGCGGCGAGGACCTGATGGAAAGCAACGTCTTGGGCGGCGATTTCTGCCAGGTCGGACGCGGCAGACATTGCCTCGTGCGCCGCGCGGAGCTGGGCGATGTCGTCGTCCGTCGCTCGCTTGCACGCGATCTCGACCATCCGCAACTCAAGCGCGCGGCGGACCTCGCTGATCTTCTCGGCGTTCAACGAGTTCTGGTCCGTGGCGCCCTGGGCGAAGAGCCGCACGGCCTCCGTGATGTGCGACGCGGGAAATGCGACGATCTCCACCCCGCGACCGTGGCGTACCTGGACCACACCTTTGGCCTGGAGGCCACGGACCGCCTCGCGGATCACCGTGCGCGAGACACCGAACTGCTCGCACAGCGCGCGCTCGGACGGGAGCCGGTCACCGATCGCAAGAGCACCGGACGCGATCGACTTCATCAAGGCGGAGTTCACGCGTTCTGCAAGCGAAGGCTCGCGGGTCAGTTGGGCGAATTCGGACATCAGGACTCCCTCAGTGGTTCCCGCACAGCGGGTCGGCACCGTGAGTCTATCCGAGGTGGTATCAGATGTACTAGTCTGTTGGCATGCCGAAGACGGATACGAGCCTGCAGAACGAGGCCGCCTGGCCCGACGTCCGTCGTATGCGGGTCGGAGATGTGGGACTCGACCTTGCACCCGAGGGGCTTCGGAACGTCACGTTTCGAGGGCAGCGTCTGGTGGCCGAGATCTACCCCGCGCTTCGTCGGCCGGACTGGTCGACGCAGCGCCCGGCGGTAGTCTCCGAGCATGTCGAGCTAGGGGAGACCTCGGCCGAGTTGGTCCGCGTCGTTGAGGACGTCGATGTCCGCAGTGTCCTTCGAGTCTCGATCTCCGACGGCGTGCTCCATCTCGATAGCACTGTACAGGCTCTCCGGAGGGTCGCGCTCAACCGCTGGGGACTCAACGTGTGCCTCGACGCATCAGACTGGGCGGAGTCGGTCGTGGACGTCGACGGCGTGCCGAGCCGCCTTCCGAAGGACGTCGCGCCGCAGCAGGAGATCGGGGGTGTCCTCCAGGGTCTCTTCCCGCCGGGTGAGCGACTGTCCTTCACCCGTGACGATGGGGCAGCCGTCGTCCTGCGTTCCACTGGCTTGAGGCTCGAGGCCGAGGACCAGCGCAACTGGACGGACCCGACATTCAAGATCTACTCCGGTTCGCTGGCTGACCCGCGGCCCGTCACGATCGCTGCGGGAGCCAGGCGGACCCAGTCGTTGTCCGTCCAGCTTGAGGCCGGCACACCCGCCAGGGCTCGCATGTCTGCGCCGGCCTGGCAACGGGTCGCGCTCCCAGAGCTCGGGGTCCAGGCCAACGATGTCGAGCTCCAGGAGGGTGACTCCCGGCTGCTCGACATCCTCGGCGTCGATCGGGTCCGGCTCGACGTGGAGAGCCATGTGCGAGTCGCGCCGCCGCTGGGGCAGGCGGAAGTTCCAGAACTGGAGGTCGCCGTGCTTCTGGGCGAACTGGACGAAGAGGGCGGCGCCGCCGTTGACTGCTCGGGCCGACGACTCCCGGGCCCGCTCCCCGTGGGTTCCCGTGTCCTCGTCCACGGGGAGGGCCGTCGATCGACGGGCGCGGCAGAGGCTGACGCATGCGCCGCCGCGCTAGCCCCCGGATCCGTGGGTCTCGAGGTGGTCCCTGGCACCGACGCGTACTTCACGGATGTCAACCGAGATCGACCGCTGATAGGGGGCAGGGTGTCGTTCAGCATCGTGCCGACGGTTCACACCGCGGACTCGGAGACGCTATTCCGGTCCTTGCGCGAGCAGGCGCGCGTCGTCCGGCAGGCACGGAGTACCCTCGCGGCGCGCGTCCACGTCTCGCCGATCACGCTCCGACTCCGTGGGGACCCCGAGGGGCAACACACGGCGTCACACCGGCGCCGCGTCGACCAGGTTCATCTCGACCGCCGGATCCACGAGTTGGAGGGCGCCGCGTGGACGGTCGGTTCCATCCATGCAGTGGCCGACGGGGGCGCGGAGTCCGGCACGTGGCACGAACTCCTGGGGGAGCGTGGTTTGGTGCGCCGAGACGGCGATGGGAGCCTGCGCTTCTCTCCGGCGTTCCACGCCATAGGTGCGGTCGCGAAGTTGGTCGGTCGCGCAAGTCCCGCGCGCCGTGCCGGAGTCCGGGACGTCTGGCTGCTCGGCGTGCCGGGCAGCCCGTGGATCGGATTGGCGTCCGCGGACCGTGGGCGGGCGGTCGTGGCGTCGTTGAGACCTTGGGCGCAGGTCGTCAACCTTCCCGAGTTCGCTGGCGGCAGCGTGGCGCGGCTCGGTGAGGCGGACGTGGAGACCGCTCGGGCGACGGCGGAATGGTGGGAGGTCGTCGAACGTGAGCCCCTCGGTCCGTCCGTCGCGGTCTCCGTCGGGGCCTTCGAGGTGGCTGTGCTGCACCGTCGAACAACGCGGGAAGTGCTCTAATGAGGCGGCTAGTCCTGCACGGCGTGGGGGACCTTCGTGTCGAAGAGGCCCCGCTCCCGGTTCCCGGGCCGGGAGAGGTGCGACTCTCGGTCTCTGCGGTCGGTGTCTGCGGGAGTGATGTGCACGGCTATCGCGGTGCCAACACCCGTCGACGGCCCGGGACGGTGATGGGGCACGAGGTGAGCGGAATCGTCGACGCGGTCGGCCCGGGTACGGATGCCGGGCTGGTCGGCGCGGCCGTGGCCGTCAACCCTGTCGTGGGCTGCGAACACTGCGCGGACTGTGCCGCTGGGCGCCCGCAACGTTGCGCGACCAAGGAGCTGATCGGGTGTGTTCCGTCCCGACCGGGCGGGTTTGCCGATGCCGTGGTTGTGCCCGCCGGATCGGTCTATCGGCTTCGTGGCGGCGTGGACGTGCGGTTCGGCGCCTTCGCCGAGCCGCTTGCTACCGGCGTCCATGCTGTCGCCGGGCGTGTCGGAAGTGGGTTGCGGGTTCTGGTGATCGGGAGTGGTGCGGTCGGCCTCTCCGCATCCTGGGCGGCGGCCGCCGATGGTGCGGACGTCTGCGTGCTAGACCGTGACGGCCATCGGGCGCCGCTCGCGGAGGAACTCGGAGTGCGGCCGGTGGCTCGGGCGGAGGCGATGGCGGTCGCCGCCGACTTGGTCGTCGACTGCGTCGCGAGCGATGAGTCGTTGGACCTGGCGGTCGCCGCCGGACGGGTCGGCGGGACGATCGTCGTCGTCGGGCTGGGTGCCCCGTGGGCCCAGGTCTGTGTCGAGCGCCTAGTCCAGGACGAGCGGTCTCTGGTCGGCAGCGCTCAGTACACCCCTAGGGACTTCGCCGCGGCAGTGGACGCCATCTCGACCGGTCGGTTCAGTGCGGCGGCCGTCCTGCGGGAGCCAGAGGAGCTGTGGTCAGCGCCGGCGATATTCCGCCGGTGGGGCGACGTCGACGACCCACCTCTGCGGGTCCTGCTCGCTCCCTGAGCTAGTCGGCCCACAGTCGAACTTGCAGCTCGGGGACTCCTGTTCGCGGAATGGTTGACATGTTGCCTGTTTGTACGCTAACTTCTGGTATGCCACCTGACAGTATGGTCAGGTGCGCGAGGCGGCCCGACGTGGTGCCGCCCATGGACAAGGACGGAGTCAACGATGGTGACACGACGGATCAAAGTGAAAGCGGTTGGCGTAATCGCCGCGCTGGGAATTCTCACCGCCTGCGGTACCTCGCCCGATGGCGTTCCGGAGGGCAAGGGGACGACGCAGCTCGTCGTTTGGATGCCGGCGTCTGACAGCGAGGCTCAGGAGGCGGCCGTGGACACGATGGTGAACGGGTTCGAAAAGGCGAACCCTGACGTCACCGTCACCGTCGAGGAACGGCAGACTGACCCACACAAGCAGGCGCTCCGCCAGATCGTCGGCACGGACTCCGGACCGGACATCTACTGGTATTGGGAGGGTCTCGGGCTCGGTGGCGAGCTCGTCGACGTGGGTCTCAGCCAGGACCTCACCGAATACTACGACGAGTACGGCTGGGCCGACCGCTTCACCAACCCCGCCCTCGCCGGAGTCACCCAGTACGGCGGCTACCACGGCGTTCCCTTCGGCCAGCAGGCCATGGCCCTGTACTACAACAAGGACCTATTCGCGCAGGCAGGCATCTCCGCAGAGCCGACGACCTACGACGAACTGATCGCTGCCAACGACAAGCTCGTCGCGGCGGGCATCACGCCCATCGAGTTCGGCGGCACCGTCAACTGGCACATCATGCGCCTGCTCGACTCCCTACTCGAAACCGAGTGCGGGGCCGAGACTAACACGGCTCTCGCGACCGGTAAGGCGTCCTGGGCCGAAGAGCCTTGCGTCGATGCCGCGTACACAGAGTTGGCGACGTGGGGCGAGAAGTACCTGAATGACGGGTACTTCGGCATGAGCAACAGCGACTCGTCGCAGCTCTTCTTCTCGGGGGACGCGGCGATGGCCTTCGAGGGCACCTGGTTCGACGCCGAGGTCACTGACAGTGGTCTCGACCCCGAGAACGTCGGAATCTTCGCGTTCCCGACCGGGAGCGACCGGCTCTCCGCATTCGGTGAGGCGCTGTACATCAACGCCGCGAGCGAGAAGAAGGACGTCGCGGCGAAGTTCCTCGACTTCGTGACGTCGGACGACATCCAGGCCGAGACGGTCGGGTCCAGCGGTGCGATCTCGGTCAACAAGAACGTCGAACCCGGCACCGAGAACCCCCTCAACCAGCTATGGTCACCGATCTTCGGCGGGGCTAGCGGCGTCTACGGGCCGAGTGACCAGAACCTCCCGCTCGACCTGACCACCGAGTACTGGCGTGTTCAGAACTCTGTCCTGACCGGCGATATCGCACCGGACAAGGCTGGGGACGCCATGCAAGAGTTCGTCGACAACCAGTGACCGATCGCCGGGTGGGCGCCTGTGGCGCCCACCCGGTCTCGACCGAAGGAGATGCCGTCGTGGCACCTATCCAGAGTCTTGCGCGAACGGCACCCGGGGCTGCTCGTGGCCCTCGTCGGCGACGGTTCGTCCGGGCCCTGCCGTACCTCGCGCCGGCAGCGCTGCTCTACGCGTACTTCCTCGCCTACCCGATGATCGACGCGGTGCGGCTGTCCTTCTTTGAGTGGTCCGGCTTCCGTACTGAGTCCCCGGCCTTCGTGGGGCTCGAGAACTACGTGAGGATCCTCACCAAGGACCCGGTGTTCTGGACGGCCCTAACGAACTCCGTCATCTGGGTCGTGCTCTCCCTGGTGGTTCCGATGATGATCAGCCTCCTGCTCGCGCTCGCTCTCAACCGGCGGATGATCGGGCGGAACCTGTTCCGCTCCGTCTTCTACATGCCGGCGGTGTTCGCGTCGATCACCGTCGCGTCGATCTGGCGCTGGATCTACAACCCGACCCTCGGGCTCCTCAACGAGACCTTGCGGACCGTGGGCCTCGAGGACTGGGCGCAGCAGTGGCTGGGCAACCCCGACATCGCGCTCTACTCGATCTTCGCCGCATCGGTGTGGCAGGGGGTCGGCTTCGGCATGATCCTGTTCCTTGCCGGGCTCCAGCAGGTGCCACCGGAGCAGGTCGACGCCGCGCGAGTCGACGGTGCGGGCGGTTGGCAGGTCTTCCGGCACGTGAGCATGCCGGCGCTCAAGCCCACGACCGTCGTCGTGATTATCCTGACAATGATCAATTCCCTGAAGGTCTTCGACCTCGTCGTCGGCATGACCGGCGGCGGCCCCGCCCAGTCGACCCAGGTGCTGGCGCTGTGGACGTACACCCAGAGCTTCTCGAACCACAACTTCGGGCAGGGGAGCGCGGTGGCGACAGTGCTGCTGGTCATCTCCCTGTTCCTGGTCGTGCCCTATCTGATGTGGTCCATGAGGAGTGACAAAGAATGACACAGATCGCCATCACCCCCCCGGGCCGCGCAGGCTCGACGTCTGGATTCCCACGCCGACGCAAGAAGCCTCGTGACTACGTCGGCATCGGCCTGTGGGTCGCGCTCCTCATCAGCGCGGTCGCCTGGTTCGTGCCGTTCGCGTTCATGTTCCTCACTTCGGTCAAGTCAAAGGCCGACATCAATCAGCTCCCCGTGTGGTCGCTCCCGACCACCTGGGAGTGGAGCAACTTCGTCGGCGCAGTCGAGACGGGGAACCTCTGGGTCACGGCTGGGAACAGCCTCGTCGTCTCCCTAATCAAGGTCCCGCTGGGGCTGCTCATCGCCGCTGCCGCGGCATTCGCGCTCGCGCGGTTTAGGTTCCGCAGGCACAGGCTCCTGCTCGGGCTCTTCGCCGTAGGTTCCATGGTTCCGGTCCAGATCGCGCTGGGCCCGCTGTTCAATACGATGCTCTCGCTGAACCTGCTCGACTCGAAGTTCGGCCTGATCCTGCCGTACCTGGCCTTCGGGGTGCCTTACCAGATCTTCATGATGTACGGGTTCTTCCGGGCGATCCCCGACGAGCTCGAGGAGTCGTCGGCGATTGACGGCGCCAGCACATTCCGCTTCTTCTGGCAGATCTGCTTACCGCTGGCGAAGCCGGCACTTGCCGCGCTCTTCATCCTCGACTTCGTCGCGACCTGGAACGAGTACGCGATCGCCGCGACGCTTCTGCAGAACCAGTCGAACTGGACGATCCCGGTCGCGGTCCAGGGGTTCAACACGCAGTACACCACCGACTACGGCGGGCTCAACGCCTTCATCATCATGTCGGCGGTCCCAGTGCTGATTGTCTACCTCATGTTCCAGCGCTACTTCGCGCAGGGCGCGTTCTCCGGTGCCGTCAAGGGCTGACCCGCGACCTGTCCCAGACCCACCCACCTGACGAAAGGACCACCATGGCCCGGAAATCCACCATCGCCCCACGACTGACCGTCTCGGGCGACGCGACCCACGTGCTGGCGAACGGCGTCCCCTCCTTCCTCCTCTCCGACACCCTCTGGGCGGCGTTCAGCCGTATGACGGACGACGAGTGGGTCGACGCGATGCGTCTGCGTCGCCGACAGGGGTTCAACGCCGTCAACATCTCCGTCCTGCCCATCGCGCACGACCGGTCATTCTCTGAGGACGAACGGGCGCCGTTCGCGGTCCGCGAGGACGGCTCCTGGGACCTCGACCGACTCGATCCTGAGTACTTCGCGCAGGCGCGACGCATGGTCCAGGTCGCCCACGAGCACGGCCTCGTCGCCGTCCTCGTCGGTCTCTGGGTGAACTACGTTCCGAACACCTGGGGCGCGAAGTTGACACCTGAACTCGTCATGAACGACGACCAGACGGACCGGTACATCGACCTCCTGGTGGAGTCCTTCGCCGACCTGCGCCCGGTGTTCTGCGTGAGCGGCGACGACTCGCTCGACGACGAGACGTCCCTCGGCCGCTATCGCCGCGCGCTGCACCGCTTCAGGGCTGCAGCACCCGAATGCCTCACCACCCTGCACAGTCAGCCTGAAGCGTTCATCCCTCAGGACTGGGTCGAGGACGACGCACTCGACCTCCTGTCCTACCAAGCGGGCCACGACCTCGGGTGGGAGAGCCGTTCTGTCGACCTCGCAGAGCGCCATGCTCTGCTAACACCGCGTAAGCCGGTGAACAGTATGGAGCCCTGCTACGAAGGTCACGGCTTTGGCGCCGGAAGCGCCCGGCACGATGCCCGGAACGTTCGACGCGCCTCCTGGTCAGGTCTCATCTGCGGCGCGGGCGCCGGCCTAGGTTACGCTGCGCACGGCGCGTGGTCGTGGCACCGAGCCGGGGATCCGTTCAACGGGGAGCACTTCTCTGGCATCCCGCTACCCGCGACGCTGGCCATGGCGCTGCCGGGCGCTTGGGACGTCGGTTTGCTGCGCAGACTCGTCGAGGCTCACGGACTCTACGACCTGGTAGCCCGCCAGGACCTGCTCTTGGACGACCGCAGCGGTGCACGGATCGCCGTCGCGGCATCCGGCGACACGGTCGTCGCATTCCTCCCGCACGCCTTTCGGCTGCGGCTCGATCTCGATCTCACGGGGTGGGAGACCGAGGTGTGGGACCTCGCCCGCTCCCGCAGAGACCACGTCGCCTTCACCGTCGAGGACGGCCGCTCGGTGTTCGAGCAGCCTGACGTCGTGGAGGACCTCATCTACATTGCGCGGCGATGACGCCGCACTCTCACCAACGACGCAAGGAGCAGAACCATGATCAACGTGACAATCCTCGGGGCTGGCGGCAACATGGGTCGGCGGATCGCCGGACCGCTGCGGGACAGCGACAAGTACTCGGTCCGCTACGTCGAGCCCGGTGATGCCGGCCAAGCACTTCTCGCCGAGCTCGGAGTGCAGGTCGACGAGCTCGACGACGCGGTGGCTGGAGCGGACGTCGTCGTCTTCGCGGTCCCCGACAAGATCGTCAAGCACGTCGCGGCCGACGTGATCCCTCGCCTGGACGTCGGCACGCGTGTTCTCTTCCTCGACCCCGCAGCGATCGCAGCAGACCGGATCGCTCGCCGTGACGACATCAGCTGCTTCGTGTGCCATCCGACCCACCCGCCGCTCTACAGCATCATGGACGAGGTGACCCCGGAAGCCCGTCGGGACTACTGGGGCGGTGGCCTCGCGCACCAGGCGCTCGTCTTCGCCACGGCCTGGGGCGCCGATGAGGACGCCGACATCGTCGAGCAGGTCGCGATCGACATGTTCGCTCCGATCAGCCGGAGCCACCGCATCGGCGTGTTCCAGATGGCCATGCTCGAGCCCGCCCTCAGCGAGACGCTCACGAACGGCTGCATCGCGCTGATCCGGGAGGGCATGCAGAAGGTCATCGAGGCGGGGGTTCCCGAGGCCGCGACGCGCGACTTCTGCATGGGCCACCTGCAGATCGGGATCGCGCTAATCTTCGAGCAGTTCGACTGGAAGCTCTCCGACGGCGCGCTGATGGCCCTCAGCAAGGCCAAGGGGCAGCTGTTCAAGGACGACTGGGACTCGATCTTCGAGCCGGAGGCGATTCTTGAGAGCGTCCGCACCATCACTGGTGGGGACGAGTAGTCCCGTGCGGATAGGACTCTCGACGTACACGTACACGTGGGCTGTCGGCGTCTCCGGACACGACCCCGAGCACCCGATGCGTGCGACCGATCTGGTCGACCGCGCGCATCAGCTCGATGTCCCGGTCGTGCAGATCGCGGACAACCTGCCGCTCGAGGACCTGTCGGAGGACGAACTCGAGCGACTAGCGGACCACGCCCGCGGTCTGGGGGTCGACCTAGAAGTGGGGACCCGGGGAATCGCGGCAGATCGTGTCGCCCGACTTCTGTCTATCGCGCGGGTCGTAGGCTCGCCGATCGTGCGTGTCGTTGTCGATCGCGACGGACACGAGCCTGATCCCGACGAGGTCGTGGCTCGTCTCGCACCGCATGCCGACGCTTTCCGGCGTGCTGGTGTCGTCCTTGCAATCGAGAATCACGACCGGTTCACGGCCTCGAAACTCGCCGGCGTCGTAATGCGACTCGGCGTCGACTGGACCGGGATCTGTCTCGACACCGTCAACTCCTTGGGTGCGCTCGAAGGTCCCGGCGTGGTCGTCGAGACGCTCGCGCCGCTGGCTGTGAACCTCCACGTCAAGGACTTCACGATCGTACGGGTGAACGAGCAGATGGGCTTCAACGTGCGGGGCTGTGCCGTCGGGGACGGCCGTCTCAACGTGCCGAAACTGGTGGCACACGTCGCCAGCGGGAGTGGCCGTGTCGACGAGATGACGGCGGTTATCGAGCTGTGGACGCAGGTCCAGAACACGCTTGAGGCGACGATCGAGCTCGAGGCAGCCTGGGCGGAGCGTAGCGTCCGGAACCTGCGCGAGGTTCTGGAGTCGGCAGCATGAGTCCAGGGCGCTGGCGTCTCGGCGAACTGCCCTGGACGGTTGGGAAGGCGCGTGCTCTCGCCTTCAGTGCAGATTCGAGGCGTCGTGTGCTCGCACCTGGCTCCCGCTGACCCGTTCGACCCCGGGCCGCACAGCGCCCGCAACGGCGAGATCGCCGTCAGGTCGCTCTTCGAGCGGCTCGGGCTGGACGACGGCGGGTGCATCGTCCGTGGTGCGGCGACCACCCTCCGTAGTGACGGTGCCCCGAACGAGTCCGACGCGTCTCGGCTGATCGTGGCCGAGGCCTTGCGCGACGACACCGAGCTCCCGCTCTTCGTCGCGTGCGGCGGCGGGCTCACCGATGTCGCGTCGGCGCTCCTGGAGGCACCGGAGATCGCTGACCGCTTCACGCTCGTGTGGATCGGCGGTCCCGAGCGGGGCAATGCGCTTGCACCTCCCGATGCCGCGACGCCAGAGTACAACCTGGCCATCGATCTTGAGGCGGGCCACGTCGTGCTCGAGCGGTCGGAGGTCGAGGTCTGGCAGATTCCCCGAGATGTCTACCGACAGTGCCTCGTCTCGGACGCTGAGTTGCGGCAACGCGTGCGCCGGATCGGACCAGTAGGCCGATTCCTCTACGAGTCGCTCGACGCGGTGTGGCGCCGTACCGCGGACCAGGTCGAAGGGCGGAGCGAGACATACGCGCTCGGTGACTCGCCACTGGTACTCCTCACGGCTCTGCTGTCGCACTTCGAGCCGGACGCATCCTCTAGCCGCTCGGTCGAAATGCCCGCGCCACAGTTCGCCTCTGACGGTTCTCTCCTGGCTGATGCCGGTGGCTCGTCGCGCTCACGTGGCGTGAGGGTCTTCACCGCCGTTGACACCCGACTGATGTTCGAGGACCTCTATTCGAAGCTCGCCCTGTTCGAGGAGTGGAGGTGTCTCCGGTAGGCGCGTGGCATGTGTTTCGCCTCGGATCTAGTGGAGGGGGGTTGACCTGCTGCGGTGTTTTCGGACAGCAGATTGGGTTGGTTTTCTACGCTGCCGTGGCTGGCTGTTGGTAAGTGTAGTGGACGTCGTTGGGGCGTCGGTAGTCGAGTGCTGAGTGTCGGCGGCGGCTGTTGTAGAACCCCTCGATGTAGCGGATGACGTCACGCCGGGCCTGCGCCTTGGTCGCATAGACGGTGCGATACACAGGTTCGTTCTTCAACGCCAAGAACAACGATTCCGCCATGCTGTTATCCCAGCACACGCCCGTCCTGCCCATCGATGAACGCATGCCTAGGCGCTTCACTAGGGCCCGGAAATCAGTTGACGTGTAAACGCTGCCCCGGTCCGACTGCCAGATCGCATCAGGCTCGATCCAGGTTGTGGCGGCCGCGTTCTTCAACGCGTCCTGGACCAGTTCGGTGCGCAAGGGAATCGGCGATGGACCAGCCGACGACTTTCTTCGAGTAACAGTCGATGACGGTCGCCAAATAGATGAATCCTTGCCACGTGTGAATGTAGGTAATGTCGCCGACGAATTTCACGGCGGGGCGGTCGCGGTGAAGTCCCGCTTCACGAGGTCCGGAATGGTTGCTGCCGCCTGGGCATCCGCCTCGGTGGTGATGCGGAACGGGCGTGGCTGGCAGGCGACCAGGTGCTCATCACGCATGATGTGGCGCACCAACTCCGCGGAACACTCCGTGCCCTCATCGGTCAGATCGACGTGAACACGCCGATACCCGTAGGTCCCATCAGAGCCCTTAAAGAAGTGATGGACCCGTGCAGTCAATGTCTCACGCCGCACCGCAGTGGCTGATTGCGGGCGGCCCCACCAGTGGTAGAAACCTGAGGTCGAGACCTGCAACCAACGGCACATTTTCGACACCGGATTTGTGTTGCCCGGCTCGTTGTTTTGGGAGTCGACATACTCGTATCTGGCCATCACCGCTGCTCCCGCGCGAAGTGGGCCGTCCCTTTTTTTGGGTTATGCCGATACCGGCATAACCCGAACATCAGGATAATTTAGGAACGCCCGATCCATCTTCAACTCCGCAACTTCCCGACGCAGCCGGGTCAGTTCCACGCGTTCTGACTCGCTCAAAGCCGCGTCACCGTCCTCATGACGAGCCCGCCATGCCTTGACCCAGTTGCCCAACGTTTGCTCCACGATCCCCAGCTCACGAGCAACTACAGCAGTAGGCCGGCCCGTATTGACGACCAGCTTCACCGCCTCGTCCTTGAACTCAGGCGTGAACACCCTCCGTTGATTTCCCATAATGAACATCCTCCCTTACGAGGTGTCCACCGAACGGGGTCAAGGCCAGTTCCTACGAGGGCGTGAGCCTGCAAACCATGGTCCTAGAGGACCTGTTGCCTCCCTGCGTGAACCGCCATCGCGCTACGCCGCAGTCCTAATCGCCTGGCAGGCGTCGACTATTCGCAACCGCAACAAAGCCCCGCGCCGCGCGAACTCCCGCTGCATCGCCGCGTACTGGCCCTTGCCGTGGGGAGTCTCGACCGCGATCGCGTCCAGCCCGTACGAGCTCACGTCGTAGGGAGAGGCCTGCATGTCCACGCGCCGTACCTCCATCGCAAGGTCGAAGCAGTCCTGCTGCAGCTCGCTGGGCACCGCAGGCGACAGCTTAAGACACCACTTGAACAGGTCCATTGTCGCGTGTAGGCACCCGGGTTGCTCCGACGCGAGTTGGGTTTCGCGCGTGAGTGGCGCGACGTTCAACGGCCTTGCTTCGGGAGTGAAGAACCGAAACGCGTCGAAATGCGTGCACGCAATCGGGTGAGACTCGACTACCGCATCCGTGCCCTCGCGCCCCAGCCGCAGCGGCAGGGTGTGGCGGCGATCGGGGTCGCCCGACTTGTAGACCATCGCCCACTCGTGCAGCCCAAAGCACCCCACGTGAAGCGGGCGTTCGGCAGTGCGGTGCATAAGGCTCTCGACAAAATCGACGGCGGACCCGCGCTTGGCCATGAAACCCGCGGCGTCAAGGATGGCGGCCGATGCTGGGGCGGCATCGGGGCCATCGTTGCCGACGCGCCGGGAGGCTTCGCCACCCGTGGCTTGCCGGTACCACTTCCAGCCAAGGCGGGTATCAGCGTCGAGGAGGACGATGCCCGGGCCGGGATGCCACCGCCGCAATTGGGCGGGCCTGACGCCGTTATATTCGTATAGGAAGTCCTCGACGGCGTGAGACTCGCCGGCGGCGCGGCGCTCGCGGTGTCCGGCCGTTGCCGCGTCGACGCGGGCGTGGAACTGGGCCTGCATCGGCTCCCACTCGTCGAGTGTCAGCGCCCTTGGCGCCGCGTATGCGATCGGTGCAGTGGTGGCGGTGGCGGGGGAAGACATACGCCTATTGTCCCGCAGCCGTTCCACTTCACCGCAAGCGCGCAGATCAGCCCCCGACCTCGAACTGACCGATCACCGTGGTTCCGTCGCTCTCATAAACGGGGATGACGAACGTCTTGCCTT